>Ga0233435_1003307_pt1 | contig 12474 bp, 8 predicted proteins | sample SI_122_August201_3_FD_182735 | JGI IMG/M metagenome (GOLD analysis project Ga0233435, IMG submission 182735) | Seawater microbial communities from Saanich Inlet, British Columbia, Canada - SI_122_August2016_135_MG | ecosystem: Environmental > Aquatic > Marine > Inlet | place: Canada: British... | reverse complement strand
GGTAACTTTTCCAGCAAAACCGGAGTAAATGGGCGTTCCAACTTCCGCTTTAAAATCTGTCCCAGAATGCCCCCCTATCCCTTTACGAAAATCTCCAGGCAGGGATGTAATTTCAATATATTGCCGAATGGGACTCTGAGCCTCCACAATTCGTTGAGCAATTTCATTTCCTTCATTATCAAAATATCCTCCGTTTCTCGGATCAAACTCATCAAAGTAAAAAGCCTCAAATGTTTTGCCAAATAATTTACTTTTATAAGAAAGTTTGAGGATTTTAAACTGCTCGGGTCCTTCCAGTTTCTGGTAGACCACTTCCAGGCTGTCACCATTTCTCATGCTCTTTTTGATATCCATGAACCATGCCATAAGTCGTCCCAGATGTGCTGAAAGTGCCGCACAACCTTCGTCACGAGACATTATTTTGCATACGGTATAATTCAACGAGTTTCGGACTTTAAAGCTTAAAGAGTGAATCGTCTTGCCTTCCAATAGGGTGGCAGATGAGACGGTGAACGATGCCGGCTTGATAATAGCTTCAGAAGTTTTGACGAGTTGAGGAGTTTCATTGTGTAATACTTGCACCTGAGAGGATTCCGGAAAGTCCTGCAATAATTTTTCAGCTTCCTGCGGCACAGATGCGACAGCAACATCAATTTCCTGATCAAAATATAGAAAATGAATATTTAACCCCACCGAAACTATGAAGAGAAAGATAAATCCAAATCTAAATGGAAATCGAATTTTTGTTTGGATATTCTGGCTATGAAGCGAGGAGGTAGGGATGTCCATTTTCTTTCCTTACAGTTAAATGCTACAGTGACTATTCAAATCAAGAATAAATTTCGGGGAAACAACTGGGGTTTAAAAAAAGCCTCCATAAAAGAAATTATGAAAGCAAAAAGCAACCGAGACTGCCTTACAAACAAATCCAGTATATAAGATAATGTCTATTAATACAATAGGTTCTAGCCCTGCGACCCTGAATTATCAGCCTGAAATTATTTTTCTGGAAGAAGGAGTTCAACAGTACCCCCTGGCGCGGGAAATCCTCTCGCGGCTCCCTGAAGTTCCCCGACAGGAGTTTAGGGATATATCCATCCTCATGGAACAAATGAAATCTTCACAGTACGATGTGTTTGGAAAAGAAAAGAAGCGGTTGGCATTATCCCACTTTAAAGGTTCCTTTCTGAAGAAGTGTCCGGGTATCAGTCCGGGTATGGTGTGTTGCAATTATTATGTCGTTAACTTATCGAAGAACTGCATCTATGATTGCTCTTATTGTTTCCTGCAGGATTTTTTGGGAAACAACCCCATGCAGATGGCTTACGTTAATGTTGAAGACCTGATTGGCGAGTTGGAAGAAGTGTTCACACAATACCCTGATCGCAATTTTCGAGTCGGAACAGGTGAATTGACGGATAGCCTGGCTCTGGATGCCATTGTCCCGTACACGTCCTACCTGCTTCCCTTTTTCAACCAGCAGTCGAATGCCATGTTGGAGTTAAAAACAAAATCAGACCAGATTTCTAACCTGTTGAATCATCCCGACCCGACAAACATTATTGTTTCCTGGTCATTGAACCCACAAGGAATCATTGATCTGGAAGAAAAAGGAACACCAAGTTTGGTGCAAAGACTTGAGTCTGCCCGAGCATGCCTGGAGAAAGGCTATCGAATCGGATTCCATTTTGACCCTATCATTTTAATGCCCGGTTGGGAGGAGGCCTACCAGCAGTTGGTCAATACAGTGTGCGATACCGTCCCCATCAATAAAGTGGAGTGGGTAAGCCTGGGAAGCTTTCGATACCGCCCCAACCTGAAATCCATCATTAAAAATCGCCATCCTGAGACTCGCTTGTTTACCAGTGAGCACCAGCCCAGCAAGGATGGTAAGTTCCGCTATCTTCGCCCCTTAAGAAACAGAGCTTACGAAACCATACGCGGTTATCTAAAGTCCCGCTCGCAAGAATTAAATATTTATCTTTGTATGGAAACTAAGGAAATCTGGGAAGGCGTTACGGGAAAAACACCAAGAAGCGATAAAAAACTGGATCAGTTTTTCGACCTTTAACAAAGCACCTTATAGACGCATCGGCATGACAATGCTCTTATATTGGTCGTCATCCGCAACGGTAAACAGACAAGAGTGGTTTTGGTCTCTTAGATTAAGGGTCACCGTATCCTCTTCAATGACGTTTAAGATATCCAAAACATATTTTGCGTTGAGCCCAATGGAGACCTCTTCTCCATCATAATCAATAGGCATTTCTTCAACGGCTGCTCCTAGATCTGTATTATCTGAAGTCAGAGTAAGGTTGCCTTTCCGGATTTCGAAGCGAACCATTTTCGACTTTTCATCTGCAAGTAGAGCCACACGCTTCAAGGCATGGGTCAAATCATTTTTGCTGGCCTTGGCCTTTAACTGATTATCCCCAGGAATAACTTGCCGATAGTTGGGAAATTTTCCGTCAATTTTGCGGGACACAATCACCTGCTTGCCACAAATGAAAGCTAAATGATTATCTTGCGAGGAGAACCCAAATGTTGCATCTTCATCTTCCATTAACTTCAGTAACTCAGACAACGCTTTTTTAGGCAAAAGAAAACTTAAAGTCTCTCCTTTTGCAGCATTTGATTTTACCGGCCGGGAAATCATTGCTAACCGATGCCCATCAGTACCCACCAGATTTGCGCTGTCACCCTCTGTTTCCAGCAATAGACCATTCAGTGCCTGCCGGGTCTCATCAGGAGAAACTGAAAAAAAGGTCTTTCGAATCATTTCCTTCAATATTTTGCTATCAAATTCTAATAACGGCTTGTCACTGTATTCCGGCAAAGGCGGAAAATCCTCCGGGGCAAGCCCAGGTAAACGAAATTTGGATTTCCCACACTTTAAAGTGATCCAGTTATTTTCCTCTTTTTTCAGATAGATTTCTTCATCAGGAAGTTCGCGGACAATGTCAAAGATTTTTCTGGCATTGAGTGTGACAGCCCCTGGCGTGGTCACATTCGCCGAATAATGGCCCAAGGTACCTATTTCCAAGTCTGTGGCTCGAATGCAAATATTATCTTTCTCCGCCGACAGGTGCAGGTGGGAAAGGATGGGCATCGCCCCTTTCGGTTCAACGATTCCCTGCACTTTATGCACCCCGCTCAGAAGAACATCCCGGCTTATCCTGACTTCCATAAAACTCCTCGTAAGGTAAGTAACAGCCTGTTTTCAGGCTTGAAGATTTTTAGCACACTTGTAAAAACCTGTCAAAGAGAAATGAAGAATCATAGAAAACCCCTCAATGACTAATAAAAATTGGCGTTAATACTCTTTTCTCAATAAACTTTATTAACCCATTACATACACACATTAAGTTCAACGATTTCAATATATCTATCCTAAATAATACTCTGATCCCCATTATGGCTACCCTGCTTAAATTTGACTGTTTAAACCTCTATAAAATTGCTATATTTTCCATAACCCTTGAAAAAACACATAACGTTGGTTTTATGAAAACTGAGCAAATAGGATGGTCTCACAAAGAAGGCTGGTCTGGCGAGACGGACTCTGGTGCACTGGAAGATGCCCAGTTAGTACTACTCTTTGGTCCTCCCTCAATTTTGAAAAATGAAACTCTTTTCGAAAAAATTCGCCAATCTTACCCACATGCCTATATCCTCAGTGGTTCCACCGCAGGCGAAATTTTAAAAACCCGCGTTTATGATAACTCGTTAGTGGCTACGGCCATCCGGTTTGAAAACACCGTCATAAAACCCATTCATGTAAAAATAAAAAATCGAAAAGACAGTTTATCCATTGGTGAAAAGTTGGTGCGCACATTGGATCAGGAGGGACTGTGCCATGTCTTTATTCTGGCCGATGGTTTAAATGTGAATGGATCGGAGTTAGTCAAGGGAATGATAAAACATTTACCGAAAGGCGTAGTGATTACCGGGGGCCTGACTGGAGATGGAGGAGAGTTTAAGGAAACCCTGGTCGGTGCCAATCAGATGCCTGAAAGTAAAGTAGTAACAGCTTTAGGGTTTTACGGAACCCACTTGAAAGTCCATTATGGCTCAGTCAGTGGTTTTAAGCCATTCGGTCCTGAACGCAAGATAACCAGTTCTGAAAACAATGTTCTATATGAACTGGACGGAGAACCAGCTTTGGGATTGTATAAAAAATACCTCGGAGACCGCATTCAAGATCTCCCTACCCAATGTTTTTATTTCCCCCTTTATTATCAAACCTCTCAAATGGAAAAGGGAGTTGTGCGCACGATTTTAGGCATGGACGAAAAGACCGGGAGCATGACATTTGCTGGCGACTTGGAACAAGGAGGCACCGTACAACTCATGAAAACTAATATAGACAACCTTGTCAGTGGGGCAGAAGAAGCCACTAAAGCATGCCGGGACTCAGGGGCTTCGTCCCCTGGCATGGCAATTCTCATGAGTTGCATAGGAAGGAAAATTATATTGAAACAACGGGTGGAAGAAGAAATTGAAGCTGTTGAAGAAATATTTGGTCCCAAAACCCAATTAACCGGATTTTATTCCTATGGTGAGATCGCTCCTATTGCAAATTCCATGCATTCCCACCTGCATAATCAGACCATGTCCATCACTACCTTTACAGAAATATAGTATTTATTAAAATGAAACATAAATTACTTCTTCGGCAGATCAAAAAGTATTTAGGTGAACTCAAAAATATTCCTCCGCAATGGGAAGGCTTCCTCAATGCAGTGGATAGCGCCTACAATACCTACGACGAGGATTATGCCTTGCTCGAACACACTATGGATGTTTCCTCCGAGGAGAATCTTGAAAAAGGCACGAAAATTGAGTGGCTCTCCCGCCTGCCCAAGGAAAACCCGCATCCCGTTCTCCGCATCTCCAAAGACGGGGATCTCCTTTACTTCAATCCAGCTAGCCTCCCGTTACTGCAATTATCAAACGCGACTCCCACCAAGGCCCTGCCACCTGAATGGCAAAAAATGGCACGTGACGCGTTTGAACAACACGCTAATAGAATAGTTGAATTGGAGTTTTCCGGGCGTTATTTTTCTCTCACCTTTTCCCCTGTTGAAGAGCACAGCTATGTCAATGTCTATGCATTTGAAATTACTGAACGGAAAACCGCAGAAAATTATCTGCTTGATCACAACATCATTTTAGGGAACCTCGTGGCGGGAAAACCTTTCCAGGAAATCCTGGATGGATTATGCCAAAAGGTGGAAAAATACAGCGATGGATTATTGGGTTCCATTTTTATTCTAGATAAATCAAAAAAAATTCTTACCTTCGGTTCCGCCCCCAGCCTTCCTGCGGATTATTTAAGAGGCACAAAAACAATTTTGCTGGGTCCCAAACAGGGTTCGTGCGGAACTGCGGCTTTCTTAAAAAAAACCATTGTGGTGGAAGACATTTCGCAAGACCCCCTTTGGGAAAAATTTAAAGACTTGCCTCTATCTAATGGACTGAGGGCCTGCTGGTCCTTTCCCATCATGGATTTTGAAGAACATGTATTGGGCACCTTCGCCGTTTATTATACTCAGCCTCGCAAGCCCAATTCGGCAGAAGTAAGATTAATCAGGAGTACCGCTAATTTAGCGGCACTGGCCATTCAAAATCACCATGTGAAAGACGATTTGAAAATGTATGCGGAGGAACTGAAAAGAAGTAACAGCGACTTGCAGGATTTTGCTTATATCGCCTCGCATGATTTGCAGGAACCTTTAAGAAAAATATCCATATTCAGTGATCGCCTGCAGGAGGCCAGATCCCAATTAAGTGAACGACACCAGGGCTACCTCTCAAGAATGGGAAATGCCGCCGAACGAATGCAGGCACTCATTGATGACCTGCTTCAGCTCTCTCAGGTAACCGCCAAGGGAAAGCCTTTCCAGAAAGTAGACTTGACAGAAATTTCACATATCGTCATCGATGATCTTGAAGCACGGCTCGCGGAAACCCAGGGGAAGGTCATCCTCGGTGACCTGCCTCGTATTGAGGCTGATCCATCTCAAATGCAGCAACTATTGCAAAACCTGATTGAAAACGCCTTGAAGTACCACCAACCTGGCATTCCTCCTGTCGTCAAACTGAACAGTCAGCCCAGCCAAAATGGGAGCTGGAGCATATCTGTGCAAGACAATGGAATTGGGCTTGATGAAAAGTTCTCGGAACGAATTTTTGTCCCACTGGAAAGGTTACACGGAAGAACAGCCTACGAAGGAACAGGGATTGGTCTGGCAATCTGCAAGAAGATTGTTTCCCGGCATGGAGGTAGCATATCTGTGGAAAGCCAAATGGGAGAAGGGTCTACCTTCACCGTCACTCTTCCCAAGAGACAACCTGCCACCACTTAAAATTTTATGGTGCGATCAACCCGACTTTTTAGCAATCTTCGCCCAGGTATCACGAAGCGTTACGGATCGGTTAAAAACCGGAGCCTCAGGAGTGGAATCCATATTGTCCACGCAAAAATAGCCTAGCCGTAAAAACTGAAAACGATCTCCCGCCGCCGCGTCTTTCAAAAAGGGCTCGATGAACCCGTTCTGGATAATTTCAACGGAATCGGGATTCAAACTTGATTTCAATTCTGGGTTTTCTTTTTCATCTCCGGGATTCTCCTTGAGGAAAAGATGATTGTACAATCTTATCTCGGCGCGCTGGGCTTGGGCCGCAGAAAGCCAGTGCAGGGTGCCTTTCACTTTTCTGCCATCCTGAGAAGAGCCGCTTTTTGTTTCCGAGTCATAAGTACAACGTAGTTCAATCACCTCTCCTGACTTTTCATCCTTAATCACCCGCTCACATTTTATAATGTAAGCATGCTTCAACCGGACCTCCCTGCCTGGGGCAAGGCGGAAAAACTTTTTTGGGGGATCTTCCATAAAATCATCCCTCTCAATATACAGAACCCGGGAAAAAGGGATGCTACGGAACCCGGCTTTTGGATCTTCGGGATTGTTCTCGGCATTAAGCTCTTCCACCTGACCTTCCGGGTAATTTTCAATCACCACTTTCAGAGGACGAACCACCGCCATTACCCTAGGAGATGTCCGATTTAAATCTTCACGCACGCAATGTTCCAACAAAGCAAAATCTACCGTACTATTGCTTTTGGAAACACCGATCCGCTCACAAAAATCTCGAATCGCTTCAGAGGGATAGCCTCTACGACGCATGCCTGACAAAGTCGGCATGCGTGGATCGTCCCATCCGTTCACATGACCCTCTTGCACTAACTGCAAAAGTTTACGCTTGCTCAAAATCGTGTAGTTCAGGTTGAGGCGGGCAAATTCTATTTGCTGAGGACGATAGATATCCAGCTCACTCAGGAACCAGTCATAGAGAGGTCGATGATCCTCAAACTCCAAGGTGCAAATTGAGTGGGTGATCCGCTCAATGGAATCCGATTGGCCGTGCGTGAAATCATACATGGGATAAATACACCACTTGTCCCCTGTACGATGATGAGACGATTTTAAAACTCGATACAACACGGGATCCCGCATATTCAGGTTACCCGATGCCATATCAATTTTGGCCCGCAGGACCCTTTCGCCCTCTGCAAACTCGCCAGCCTTCATTCGTTCAAACAAGTCCAGGTTTTCTTCCGTTGGCCTGTCACGATAGGGGCTATTTTTTCCTGCTTCTGAAAGCGTACCCCGGTATTCACGAATTTGATCCGGGCTCAACGCATCGACATAAGCTTTGCCTTTCTCTATCAGCCGAACCGCAAACTCGTAAAGCTGGTCAAAATACTCTGAGGAGTAAAACAACCGATCTTCCCAATCAAAGCCCAACCATCGCACATCTTCCATAATGGCTTTTACATATTCTTCCTCTTCCTTACTGGGATTGGTGTCATCAAACCTCAGGTTGCATTTGCCCGAATATTGCGAAGCCAGCCCAAAGTTCAAACAAATGGACTTCGCATGACCAATATGCAGATATCCGTTGGGTTCAGGAGGGAAACGGGTATGAACCCGCCCATCATATTTCCCGGTTTTTAAATCTTCCTCGATGATATTCTGGATAAAATGGGTCGAGGATTCTGAATCTTCCGTTTGCAAAATCTTTTTTCCTCCACTAGGTGCCAGCGTGACGCTGGACTCAATGTGCAATAACTCTTTCTGGCTAACAAAGAGTTAGCTCGGCTTAATAAATAATTGTAATCTACCTCGCCTGTTAAGGGACTAGGTTGATTTACAATTTTTCATGTAATATATGGCCTAAAAGTCATTGCCCGGTTCCTCCCCCTGCATGGGGGTTTTCCTTAAATGTTGGATAATACGTTTGAATGACCCGTAATCGCAAATTTATAATTCTTCTAGTATTTATGATCGGGGTGGTATCCAGCTTCTGGCTGGTTTCCCGCTACCCAGCTTTAGACAACAAAGCTGCCCTCTCTGGCAGTGAGGCGTTTGAAGACCCACTCACCCATGCGGCTCATTTTCACGCTCCACGAAATGCAAACTTTATCACACGGGTAGCTTATACCACTATGAACTGGTATGAGACCAACTGGCGCGGAATGGCGTTTGGCCTGGTTCTCGCGGCCGGATTCTATACCCTGCTTAAATACATTCCCCGCCAGCCTTCGGACAAGCGTTTTCGCAACAGTTTTATGGGAATGTTTGTAGGCACCCCACTAGGGGTCTGTGTTAATTGTGTCGCACCCATCGCCAAAGGCATGTATGAAGCCGGTAGCAAAATGGAAACCGCCTTGGCAGTTATGTTCAGCTCCCCCACCTTGAACATCATTGTCATCACCATGTTGTTCTCGATTTTTCCTTTTTACATGGCAGTGATGAAACTGCTGGCGACTTTTATTTTAATCCTGATTATCGTCCCCCTGATTTCAGAAAAAACCCGAACCGTACCGGAAAACCAAGTCTGTGAAATCGACCCTTCCGCAACCTGCGATCTAGACCCTGAACCGTGGCTGACCGCTTTCAAATCCGCAAGCCTGGATTACTGGAAAAGCATGCGCTATATTTTCACCCGCACGGTTCCCCTTATGTTGCTGGCAGGCTTGCTTGGAGCTCTTGCCAGCCATCTCTGGAGTTTTGACCAGCTAATTGGAATGCCGGTTAACCTGGTAAATCTTAGCCTGCTCTCCTTTATGGGAACGCTCATGCCTCTACCGATCGCGTTCGACCTGATGCTGGCGCAGGCCATGATGATGTCCGGACTTTCCCCGGCATTTGTGACCACGCTTGTATTCACCTTCGGGACGTTCAGCATCTATTCTGCCCTTATCGTCTATCGCACTTTCTCTTTTTTTCTGGCAGTAAAATTATTTGTGATTATTTTTGCCATTGGAATTGGCTTGGGGTACGCCGCAGATAGTTTTCTGGAATACCGGCATGTTAAATGGCTGGCACAGTATGACCGGATTATTGAAACACCCGAGTCCGGCCCCTATTCACCTAATACACAATTAACCGTTCCTGAAAAAATTTATTCGCCTTTGCCGATGACGCGGTATACCTCCCCCATCATTTTCAGGCAAAAAAATGTGGCGGTACATGCCCTGGCCCACCAGCCTCGCAACACAACAACCAGCAAACCCTTCACACAACGCTTAGGAACGGAACTTGGAATCACCTATTCCAATTCCCTGACACCAAAAATATTTCTCGACCCCTTGTTTTTCGGCCGAGGTATTGCCTCCGGGGATTTCAATCTCGACGGCTGGCCCGATATTGCGGTGGCCACAAATAACGGATTCGAACTTTACCAGAATATGAAAGGAGTCCGGTTCGAAAAAATATTCAGCGGGATTAAAATGTTGAACGGTAAACAAGGAATCAACATCGCTCTCGTGGATTTGAATAATGACGGCTGGCTCGATATTTTTCTGACCACATTTAACGGGGGAAATTTTTTGATCCTCAATCCACTTCCTGATGAAGGCCAGATAAAAATTCTTTCCGTCCCCAATGATGGAGCTTTACTGACCAGCGCGTCAGCTTTTGCCGACCTCAACCGGGATGGATTTCTCGATATTATTAACGGAAATTATTTTTTAGGTATTTTCACCCGCAAACCCGTTCAGCAGGCGGCAGACCAATGGATTATCAATCACAATCTTGATTTCAAATCTCATCTCCTTGATGGAATCCCCGGGCAAACCCACAGCGTCCTGCTATCAGATATTAATGCAGACGGCGCCCCCGACCTCATCATAGGTAATGACTATCGGGTAGCAGACACTTATTACCATGGGACTTTAAACGGCAAGTTCAAAAAAATTCGCCCGCAGGATGGCATCATCCCCCTGACTACACAAAATACAATGAGTATCGATATCGGCGATTTCAACAATGACCTGAAGCCAGATATCTACCTCGCCAATATTGGGATGTCACGGGGACTGGACGTCGTCTCCAATATCTTTGGCGATACCATGCAAAACACCGGGCTTGAATTTTGTGATACCGGGAAAACTCTGCTCGATCGAAAATCCTGCTACCAACTCAACCGGTTGACTACTTTATTGAATCCGGAAAAGCAGGATATTACTGAACACTGCACCCGACTAGAGGATCCACAATGGATAAAAGAATGCATGGTCACCCGCATGTTCCTTGTAGCTTCAAGCAGAAAAACTCCCTCTCTCTGTGAGAAAATTTTGGCCCCATTCACCCTCAATCGTACTTATTGCCAGAAATTTTTCCAAGCTGAGCATCTTGAGCTTTCGCGTGAAAATGAAATTCCCATGCAGACCCAGTTCAACCTGTTGTTATCCGGTCAGGCGGATCATAAATTCATGGATGTTGCTGAACAAACAAAAATCTCTACTGCTGAGTGGAGTTGGAATGCCCGGTTCGCCGATCTCGACAACGATGAATGGCAAGACCTTTATGTGGTCAACGGAGTACCCATCACCCAAGAGTTTGCCTCGAATAACTTTTTCCACAACCAGGGCGGAAAATCCTTTGTCCCCGCACAAGTAGAGTTTGGTTTGGATGACCACGACCACAGCTCTTCCTACACTTATATCGATATCGATCAAGATGGCGACCTCGATATAATCGCCAACACGTTATACGGTCCGTTCAAGGTCTACACTAATAACAATAGTCAGGGAAACAGTGTGACCGTCAAGCTGGTCGATGAGCAGGGCAATCGGTTCTGCCTCGGTTGCACCCTCATCATCCGTTATGGACCAAAGGGCGAACGCCAACAGATGCGCGAGATCAAAACGGGAGGTGGGTTCCACTCCTATGACGCGCCTGTGGCCCATTTTGGACTGGGAAAATATAAAACCATTCGCAAGATTGAAATAACCTGGTCTACAGGTGAAAACTCAGTACTGGAGCACGAGTTCTCCGCCAACCACGAATACGTCATCCACCGCCCGGCAGCCGCCCCTTAGCAGGGAAGGCGAATTACAATAGCTTTTGCTGGCTAACAATATAGTGTGGACGGCTTAAAGGACTCTTGCTATATTCCGGGGATGGTGGAGCCGAGAAAACCCTTTGCTCGCTCAATAATACTATTTCCCAGTCGGCCCCATGTTATATTCTTCCAACGATTTAATGCCCTGGAAGGGTACGCAAAGTGGTGGCGGAAAAATAAGAGAGGCAATTTCAAGTATGTCACTTTGGTTAATAGTGGGTCTCGGCGGATTTTTCGGGGCAATTTTGCGCTACTGGGTTAGCGGATGGATTCAGAGTGGATTCATCTCCTTCCCATTTGGTACTCTCGGAGTAAATTTTATTGGTAGCCTGCTTCTGGCGCTGATCATGTACACTTCAGAATATCGAGGCGTTTTTGGCGAAGAAACACGAGTATTCCTGACCATTGGCGTGCTGGGCTCATTCACTACTATGTCGACCTTCAGCTTTGAGTCGATGAAACTTTTGGAACAAAGCGAGCACATGCTGTTTGGACTTAACTTGGTGGGAACCATCACACTTTGCCTGCTAGCTGTTTACCTTGGAAAAGTTTTAGTCACCGTTACAGGGCTTAAATAAAATGAAAAAAGAATCCGATGCTGTCCTGTTACGAATTTTTATCGGCGAGGCCGACAAATATGAAGGCGTTCCGCTTTCCCGGTATCTGGTGGAGTTTTTTAAGAAAGAGGGTTTGGCAGGGGCCACCGTTTTGAGGGGTATCAGCGGGTTTGGGAAATCCAGCAAACTGCATACAACATCCATATTAAGATTGTCCGATGACCTCCCGATTGTGATAGAAGTGGTGGATCGGAAAGAAAATATCGAACGCATTAAACCAAAGCTGGATAACGTGATCGAAGAAGGACTGATCACCGAAGAAGAAGTCAAAATCATCCTCTACGAAGGCCGACCAGCGGCCGGTGACAAATAGTTACCAACTTTGACCAACACATATTTGGTATGCGCCTGTAGCTCAGCTGGATAGAGCAACGGACTTCTAATCCGTAGGTCGTAGGTTCGAATCCTACCAGGCGTACCATATAAAGCAAGGACTTGGAGATTA
>Ga0233435_1003298_pt1 | contig 12494 bp, 6 predicted proteins | sample SI_122_August201_3_FD_182735 | JGI IMG/M metagenome (GOLD analysis project Ga0233435, IMG submission 182735) | Seawater microbial communities from Saanich Inlet, British Columbia, Canada - SI_122_August2016_135_MG | ecosystem: Environmental > Aquatic > Marine > Inlet | place: Canada: British... | reverse complement strand
CGCCCCTGCTAAACTCAACTCTTCCGCTAAGAGGGATGACTGCCACTCCAACTGTTGATAGGTCAGTGTTTTTTGCTCACTAATGATGGCTATCGCATCAGGCTGCACGTCTACTTGTTGTAAAAATGGGCTGTACAATAGACCTGTCGAAAGCGGTTCGGTCGTATTATTGTAGGCCTTACGTGTGATGTATTGGTATTCAGGCAATAAGCCAAAATATTTTTCTTGCCAAGTCGCAGAGAATGCACACAGCTGCTCCAACAACTGATTGTAAGCGGCAAACATATCCTCGATAAGGTTATCTGGGAATAAGCCTTCAACCACATCCCAACTAATGTGTAATGCACCCTCTTCTTCAAATACTTGGTGATCTAACCAAACTTGCGGTGTTTGGGTAATACTAAAGTTACGATCACCCAGCCAACTGAATGGGAAACCCTCTTGCTCATCTACTTCCTGTATTGGCAGTGCACTCGTGAAAACCACAGGCATCAAGGCAGACTGACTGTGATTAGCTTGTTTATTAATTTGCCGAATGACATCAATACCGTTCACAGCACGATGCTCTATATCTTGTAACAATTGGGACTGTATTTTATGAACACGCTGAATAAAGCTTTCTTCCAGTTGCGTATTCACCTCTAATAACAATAACGACGTAAAATCGCCCACTAATGACATGACATCATCATGAACAGGTAAACGGTTGAACAACGTTAAGTTTAAAGTGAAATGCGACGACCGACTCCACGTTGCCAGCACCTGAGAAAATACCGTACACACCACCATTGAAGGCGTTACTTGATGCCCTTTTGCACGCTGTTTCAGCTGGCTCCATTGCGCTGCGGGAATAACCTGCTTAAACCGCTCAAAACGCGGTTTTTCAATCTCAGAGGGCGCACAAGCCAGCGGCAGTTCAGGCGCAGCCGGTAACGTTTCACACCGCTTCAACCAATACTGCCATGCATCTTCATAGTACTTAGAGGCTTCTAACTTTGGTAACAAACGAACATAATCAGAAAACGTCACTGTTAACGCAGGCAATTGAACATCAAGGTCGTTATAAAGCTGTTGCCACTCCTTAGAGAGCACCAAAAAGCTCCAGACATCTGCAATCAGCAAATCAAAGCTTAAATAGATCCGTGTGGTTTTGGCATCAATTTGCTGTGCCTTAACATCAAACAATGGCCAGACAGTGGTATCATAGAGTTTTTCAGATAACGCCTCCCTCAGCGTACGCAGTTTACGACTGGCGCTCACTTCACTTAATGGCGTTAGGTCTTCAAATTCAATCTGATAATTAGGAATATCGTCTTGTACTTGCTGTTTTAACCCGTCATTGGAGAAAACAACCCTCAACATATCATGACGCTGAATTAATATTTGCCAAGCCCGCTCTAAGCGCTCGAGGTTTAAATCATGCACATCAATTTCGGTATAAAAATGACACGCGACTTGGCCAAGATCATAATGCCCATGCCGACCCAACCAATAGGCATGTTGAATGGGATTAAGCGCAAAAGGCTCAGACTTAAGCTCGGCAGCGTGTTCTAGTTGAGGCAAAGCCACAACGGTGCTGGGGGTTTGCTGCAATATAAAGTGACCAAGCTGTTCAACCGTCGTGCAATGCTCAAAAAATTGCTTTAACGACACATCAATATTAAATTGCCGTTTAATGGCTGAAACCACTTGTGTGGCTGTAATGGAATCACCACCCAGCTGAAAAAAATGATCAAACAAGCTGACATGATCACGATTGAGTAAGGTTTGCCAATAGGCTTGCAACCAAGTCTCTATCTTATTTCTAGGCGCAATACTGTGCTGTTCATCTTGATCAGATTCTGGCGCCACTAATGCGGAGCGATCCACCTTACCATTATTATTCAGCGGCAACTCAGATAACTGTACCCACTTTAGCGGCACCATATATATCGGCAGTTTGTCTTGTAAAAACTGCTTTACTAACTCAATATCCAGCTGAGTGACCAAAAAACCAACCAGGTATTTCTGCCCTTGCTCATCGGTAAAATCTTTGACGATACCATCTTCAACGCCCGCCAACTTGGCTAATGTTGCTTCTATTTCTCCCAACTCAATTCGATACCCTCGAATTTTAACCTGGGCATCATCTCGCCCTAAAAACTCAATATCCCCACTTGGTAGCCAACGGCCAAGATCACCCGTTCTGTATAATTTCTGGCCAGTTTCAGGGTGTACGATAAATTGATGTTCGGTTTTTTTCCTATCTTTCCAGTAGCCACTTGCTAAGCCAATGCCACCAATATAAAGCGAGCCTGTCACCCAATCTGGGCAAGGTTTCATCGCCTCATTGAGCACATACATTTGTTGATTGGTTAACGGCAGACCATAAGGAATACTGTCAAATTCCGCCGTGGATTGCGTAATCACATGCTCTATCGACCAAATCGCAGCCTCTGTCGCACCACCCAAACTGACGATTTTAATGCCACGATTTACAGCCCAAATTCGATCCGGCATCGTCACCGGTATCCAGTCACCACTTAACATGACCAGTCTTAAACTCGAAAAATCACCGTTTGCCTGATAATCTAGCAACATTTTCATCATTGCTGGCGCTGAGTTCCAGACAGTAATCTTGCGAGATTGAATCAGTTCTGCCCAATATTTAGGCTCTCGCTCTTGCTCACTATCGGGAATAACTATGGTGCCACCCGCACCTAACGTGCCAAAGATGTCCCATACTGACAGGTCAAAACTCAATGAGGACAATGCCAATACTTTATCTGCAGGGCCAACTTCATGCCGATCATTGATGTCTTGCAAAGTATTGAGCACGGCTTGCTGGGTCATCATGACCCCTTTTGGCTGGCCAGTAGAGCCTGAGGTAAAAATCACATACGCTAAGTCATGTACATCTTGCTCAACCAGTAAGGGGTAGTCAGGCAAAGCCGCGATATTTTCAACCGTCACATCTACAACCGTTAAATCATCATCAAAATGATATTGTTGATGTATTTTAGGCTGAGTTAAAACGATCGCCACATCACCTTGCTCTAGCAATAAATCAATTCTGGCTTTAGGTAAACTAGGGTTGATGGGTAAATAAGCGGTACCCGCTTGAGAGGTTGCCAAGCAAGCAACAACTTGCTCCCAACCTTTTTCCATCATAATCGCCACTAAATGATTCGGTTTTGCGCCCACCCCCATCAACTTGTGCGACAACCTAGTCGACAAAGAATACAACTGTTGATAGCTGATGCTAATACCTGGTGCTTCAATTGCAACGTGCTCTGGCTGCAAAATAGACTGCGTCATAAAGGGTGAGTGAATATAACCTGCTGGGACAGACTCACTGGTATCATTGATTCGCTCTCTGAGCGCTTGCTGAGCTTTGGGCAAACCATAACAACCGGTTTGCTGCCAGTGGACATCACTTTTGCTAAGCCGTGATAATAAACCGATATAGGCACTAAACATATCGGTAATCACATCATCAGCGAACAACCCTTGCACCACATCCCAACTGAGAATCAGGTTGCCTTTTTCTTCAACCACCTGATGATCTAACCAGACCTGTGGGGTTTGTGAGATCGTGTAGACTCTCTTGCCAAGCCAGCTGGAGGGGAATATTTCAGCTTGCGATTGTGCCTGCAACCCTAATGCACTGGTAAAAACAACGGGCAACCCACCGGGGTGTGATTGCTGTTCTCGCAAAACATCAGCGGCATTAACCAAGCGATGGTCAAGTGCCTCATAGAGCTGTTTTTGCAGCTGCTGTGCACGATTTAAAAACGGCATTGCTGATTTAAATTTAACCGCTAGCAATAACAGAGAGGTAAAATCTCCGACTAAATCATCCACTTCATCATGGAGTGGCAATCGATTAAAAATGGTCAGATTTAACGTGAACCGGGGTGATTTGCTCCATAATGCCAATACCTCTGCAAAAGCGGTACACAACAGCATAGATGGCGTCAAATCATGGCTAGCCGCCATTGTTTTTAAATGGCCCCATGCAGCGTCAGGAATCACATGCTCATGACGCAAGAATCGTGACTGTTTAATATCAGTAGGTTGCGTTTTAAAGGGCAGCTGTGGTGGTGGCGGCAAGTCATTTAACTGTTCTACCCAATAATGCCAGTCTTCTTGGTAACATCGGCCTTGATGTATGCTTTGCTCAGTCAGCAAATAATCTCTAAAGGATAAGGATAGCGGCTTTAACTCAGCAGCAGGATTCTCATAGAGCGTACCCCACTGCGCCGAGAGCATCATAATGCTCCACATATCCATGATCAGAAGATCATAGCTGATGTGCACCAATGTTTTACGCTTAGAGATTGCCGTCGCTTGAATATCAAACAAAGGCCATTGACTTGACTCCAGTACCTGATGAGACAGCTGTTGCCGTAATCTTTCTATCGCCAGCTTTGTCGCCGCTTTATCTAATGTTACGCAGTCGGCCACTTTAATTTGATACTCAGGTACATCAGATAATATGGTCTGCTGCCCATGCTCATCAATCACGGTGCGTAGCATGCCATGCTGCTGAATCAACATATTCCAAGCCTGGGAAAGCCTAGCAACATCCACATCTTCAACCAACATTTCAAAATACAAATGACAGCTAACTTGACCCAGCGGATATAAATCTTGTCGACCATACCAATACGCTTTTTGAATGGTATTTAAGTCAAATGGCACCTGTTCACTCTCAAGATCAGGTGAAATCTTTGGCATGAGTAGCTGATCGTGGGCACTCGGTAATTTTGCTAGGTGAGACGATAAAGCGGTGATGGTAGGATAATCTGAAAACAAGCTTAATGATAAAGATTGTCCTAACCACTGCTCTAACGCCCCAATGAGCTGCATAGCCACCAAAGAACTTAAACCCAGACGAGTAAAACGGACATCTTTCGCTATCTGGTCACACTTAAGCCTCAGCTGCGCTGCTAACTGCTTTTTTAACCAGTCTTCAATATCTTCAGCGGTATGCGCGCCAGCAAGTAGTTCTTCCTGTGCGCCAAGCTCCGCCACATCAACCTGCCACTGATCCACTACCTTAAGCTCACCGGCTATAAAGGCGGCTTTACACCCTTTTCGTTGTATTTTCCCACTGCTGGTTTTGGGGATGCTCATGGTTTTGATCAATACAATCGCATGTACCTGCAACTCAAACAGCTCAGCAACCACCTCACGAATATCTGCACATATTTCAGCAGCATCAATATTTTTCAAGTACTGCCGCTCTAACTCCTGTACCACCACCAGCTGCGCGTTACCGCCTTGCTCAACGACAAATACGGCGTTACCAGCAGCTCTTAATGCGAAGTGGGACTGCTCGACCACCCGCTCAATATCTTGTGGGTAGTAATTTTGCCCTCGAATCACCAACACATCTTTCATTCGACCAACAATAAACAGCTGATTTTTTAGGATAAAACCTAAATCCCCTGTTCTGAGCCACTTCGCATCAGTGGTTGCCATAAGCGACGCTTGCAACTCGGCTTTAGTCTGCTCTGGTTTCTGCCAATACCCTTGTGCCACACTACTACCCGCAACCCAAATCTCACCAATTTCGCCTTCACCACAGGGGATACATTGTTCCGGGTCTACTATTTTAACATCATCTTCAGGGTTGACGGCACCGCAACCTACCAATGCTTTACCCTGCTTAGGGTCAGACAGCACGACCGCAGATTGCTCTAACGCGGCTGGATCAAGGTATTGAATTAAGGCCGCCTGGTCTGGCCCATTGGCCGACACAATTAAGGTGTCCTCTGCTAAGCCATACCAAGGACACATCGTTTCCCGTGCTAAGCCTACTTTGGCAAAACGCTGACCAAACTGTTGTACTGTTTGTGCGTGAACAGGCTCGGCAGCATTCATTGCGACACGCCAATGACTTAACTCAAGCCCTGCCATTTGCTGATCGGTAATTTTAGAGACGCATAAATCATAAGCGAAATTGGGTGCCGCACTATAACTGGCGTGATACCGAGTAATGGCTTGCAGCCAACGTAGTGGCTTTTGAATAAAAGCCGCCGGTGACATCAATACGCATTTTCCACCAACAAACGCAGAATGCAACACAATGCCAATTAAGCCTAAATCATGAAATAACGGTAACCAACTGACCGTTACCATCTGCTGTGTTGTTCGCGCCGCCGTCTGAATCCAAGCACAGTTACTCACTAAATTTTTGTGACTAACCATCACCCCTTTAGGCACACCTGTAGAACCTGAGGTGTATTGTAAGAAGGCAATCGTAGCCCCACTTATTTCTGGCGCCTTCCAAGCTTTAGCAAGAATGATGGGATCCGATTCAATATCGACCCAGCTCAGTTGTGAAAACTCAGGGTAAGCAGTTGCCTCAGCAGCATATTGATCTTTTTTAGCGGCGGCAACAATGGCGAGGGTTGAGCCAGAATCAGCAACAATGGCACCCATTCGGGGGAAATAACGGCCATTTTTCGGTGGGTAAACAGGGACAGCCACTAAGCCTGCATATAAACAAGCATAAAATGCCACGACATAATCAAGCCCTTGAGGTAAAAGAATCAATACTCGATCACCCGGAGCGGCTTTCTGTGTGAGGGCAACGGCTGTCGCTCTCACACGCTTATCAAGTTGCTCATAAGTCAGACTGGCAACTTCATCTTCACCATTATTTAAAAAGGTATATGCCAATGCGCTATTGTCTGCCTGCGCTCTTAACACCTCGACAAATGTTTCTAATCGTCCCGACACCAAGCCTTCCTTTTACTTTATTCTTATAGTGCTATTTTCCGATACAAAAATAGGTTATCTGCAACTCATTTTAGCAGGCATATAACAAACCTGTTTAGTTTGAACCTCACAACAGCTTGCACCAAAATGTTGCTCAGCAAAAAAAACCTAAGTCTACTACACTGTTAAAATTAGCGTTTTCAAAAGGTGTGGTATGTTCAGTAACAGCTTGTTTCCTAAAATTTTCTGGCCTATTTTTGCCATTATGGCCATCGGTAATTTGTGTATTTGGATTTGGATACCACAGCAGATTGATGCCTCAACAGAAAAGAATTTGGTCATGTCTGCAACGGACACAATTAACCAATATAAATCACTTAGAAAATACTATGTCGATAATGTCGTAAAAAAAGTAAAGCAACAAACCAGCATGCAAGTAGGCACCGACCATCAAGGCAATAACAACACCATCCCCTTACCAGCGACCATGATCCATGACTTAAATGCACTGTCTAATGACAATTTGAGTAGCGTTAAACTCTATAGCCAATACCCTTTCCCAAATAAAGGCAGTCGTCAGTTAGATGAATTTCAACAACGGGCTTGGAATGCACTCGTAAAAGCACCTGACACCCCTGTTATTCAACGTGAAGATTTATCCAATGGGGATCATATTATCCGAGTTGCACTGTCTGACAAGATGGTCTCAGAAGGCTGTGTCAGTTGTCATAACAACACAGCAGGCTCTCCAAAAACAGACTGGAAGCTAGGCGATACACGTGGCGTATTAGAAGTCACCGTTAAAATGGATCCTTACCTTGTTGGAGCCACCACGACCAAGCGCATCATCGAAGGTCTAGCCGTTTTAATGGGTCTGGCTGTTGCCATTGCGTTGTATTTCTTATATGCCAAAATGATCCATGCCCCACTGAACAATGTTCAAGGTGCCTTAGACCACATCGCCAATGGCGATGGTGACTTAACCCAAAGACTTGAGGACAAAGGCCACAACAACGAAGTAGACTTAATTGCACGCAGCTTTAATAAGTTTGCAGCCCTCATGCAAGAGAGCTACAAAGAAACCCATGAGGTTGCCACAGAACTCGGCAGCGTCATCCAAAATGTATCCAACGTTGCGGCGAATACGCATAAAGGGTCTCAAAAACAACTGGCCGAAATGGCTAATCTGAAAGACACTGTGAACAACATGTCTAGCACGATTAATGATATTGCCGATTCTGCACACCAAGCTAAAACCACCTCGGTCACAACCGACCGAGACATTGATGATGGTCGGGATATTGTCTCTGAGGCCATGACCGCTCTCAATCAACTGTCGAGCGAATTAAATGACGCCTCGACAGCCATTGAACAGCTCGGTAACGACAGTGACCAAATCGGCAGTGTGTTAGATGTTATTCGCGGCATTGCAGAGCAAACCAACCTACTGGCACTGAATGCCGCTATTGAGGCCGCTAGAGCGGGTGAGCAAGGCCGTGGCTTTGCGGTGGTCGCTGATGAAGTTAGAACCCTCGCCAGCAGAACCCAAAGTTCTACCGAAGAAATCCAAGCGATGATTCAAAGAGTCCAAAGTGGGGTTGGCAATGTTGTCACCTCTATGCAGCGCAGCCAAAATAAAGCGGGGGAAAGTGTTGAGAAAGCCAAGAGTGCACAAGATAAATTTGATGACATTGCCAAAGCGGCGACCGACATTGCCAATTTGAACAGCCATATCGCCGAAGCGGTTGAACAACAGTCAAATGTCACAGCAAGCATTAGCCGTAGTGTTGAATCACTGAATGATGTCAACACTCAGACCACCTTGGGTGCAGAAAAAACATCAGAGGCCAGCAACAACCTCTCTAACATCGCTCAAAAACTCCGCCATAATATCAGCCAGTTTAAAACCTAGCTAACAACTCAGGGCATAAAAAAGGCCGGTTAACTAACGTTAGCCGGCCTTTTTTATGCCCTGAGTTGTTAGCAAGAGATTCACTCAACAATTCTCAACACCCCACCGAGCGCCTCATCATCTGTACCCACAAGAAATTGCCCTAGCACCTCCCCCTCACGTGTGACAGGTGGCTTAGCCAGTGCCTCCACCTTCAAGCCGGTTAAATCCCTTCGAGATGACTCATCTAACTGCAGCTTAAAAGTGCCTTGCTCAAGCCGCCCTATTTTCATAATGGCGGAATAAAAAGGCCCTGCGCGATAATCGGGATCCGTCGTCATCACGGTCCACACTTCACCGTTATCAGAAAAATACAAATCTGAGATTTCTCGCAGACCCTCTTGTTGCTCACGACCCATTATTGTAGGCGCAGTTAGCGCCAGCAACCATGTTTGCTGCACGACAAACTGCCCCTGCTCTACAACCGCTTTTAAAAGGCGTGCTTTACCTTCCGCGCCTCGGTCGCTCAACAGATAGGTTAACTGCCCATTAGCCCCTACAAAGCACAATGCCCCTTCCAAGTTCCACCCCTGTTTTCGCTTCACAAACTCAGCAGGCAAAGGCACAACCGTTGTTATGACGGCCTCATCTGCCGTTATGGGCAATTGAACCTCTAGCGCCCGGCCACCAACCCCTTTGATTTTTTGACTTTCAAACAACATGAAACGGCGCTTAGAACCAGGTAATGCACAGATCGCTTCAAGATCTTTAACAGGATTATTTTGCAACAACTGATTAGGGTCACTCAATGTGACTGGCTTAAATGAAAAAGGCGTTTTTGCATCGACAAATTCTAACAAAAACAATTGATGCTGTGCCTTTTTTGTATCTGACACAAATAAATATTGGTTCGCTAAGAACGAGGCCATACCACTGATATCAGGCAAACTCACCGGTTTTAATTGTGTTGCTCTCGGTTCAGATTCACGGTGTAAATGATACCCTGCCATTCCCGCAATCACAGTAATGACAACCCCTATTAAGAATAACTTCAAAATTATGTCCGCCCTTTACCCTGTGGCTAAAAAAATAACCTTACCCATTGAACCAAATTTAACTCAGCATAGTCATAGTGTGCAAAGGAGAATATGATGAAAAAATTACTCGGTCTATCAACATTGGCAGCAATGTCACTTAGCATTGCAGCATTCAGCGCACAAGGCGATGCAAATATGAGCAAAGATGAATTGAAAAGCAAGCTCACCCCCATTCAATATGAGGTGACTCAAGAAAATGGCACTGAGCGGCCTTTTAAAAATGAATACTGGGACAACCACGAAGCCGGCATTTATGTTGATATCGTATCTGGTGAAGCCCTTTTTAGCTCAACAGATAAATTTGAATCAGGCACTGGCTGGCCAAGTTTTACCAAACCCTTGGTGCAAAACAATGTCAATGAACATACCGACACCAAGTTTTTCATGACCCGCACCGAAGTTCGCAGCAGCAATGCAGATTCTCACTTAGGTCATGTCTTTTCTGATGGGCCTAACCCAACAGGGTTACGTTACTGCATCAATTCTGCTTCATTGAAATTTGTGCCTGTCGCAGACCTTGAGAAGCAAGGCTATGGCAAGTTCACGCCATTGTTTGAAAAAGCGGACAAAAAATAGCCTGCAAACGTTACCATCAAGAGCACTGATCCAAGGCAACTAGCACAGAGCATAGCATTGACTGCTATGCTTAAATTAGTCCTTCAACACTGTGCCATTTATGCCCTACATCACCAGAGACAACCAGCAACAAATACTCCGAGTTGAGCAAACCGCTGTTCCGGGTTCAGAGCTCATCAATCCTGACTCGCCAGAGTTGTGGGCATTTTTATTCAAACAGCACCCTCATACCGCGCCTAAACACTACCTCAATTTGACCGATGACGAGATGATTCGAGTGGTTGAAGATGTCGTTGATGTTTTATTGAAAAAAAACATCCTATTATTCACTGACTTACCCACCGCAGTGCAATCTAAAATCCAAGCTAGGAAGCAGGCTAGAGACCAGTTAGGTGACGGCCAATCGAATTTTTTAGTCGAAGAAAATGACATTTTGTAAGCGTCTTCAAATAGAGTGCAAAATAGCCTGAAAAAAAACCAAATACTTTCTATACTTTCATTATTACTCTCGGTAACACACAATCTAAAACGGTTCTCATGTAAAACCTAGTGCAACCTGTATCGTTAGCTGTTTATATGCTCACGACGCCGACCAGGAAGTAACAATGGCAAAAATTTTAATTGTTGATGACGCACTCTCAGTTAGAGAAACGGTATGCATGTTTTTCACCAAACACGGTTTTTCTATTACAAGTGCTTATGATGGCCAAAATGGTTTAGATAAACTGGCAGCTGATCCTGACATTAAATTGGTTTTTGCCGATGTCAACATGCCTAATATGAACGGCATCGAAATGACTGAGCATATTTTTCAAACATTAAAACGCGATGTCACGGTCATCATGCTCACGACAGACAACAACCCGGCGATGAAAGAAGAAGGAAAAGCCGTTGGCGTGATGGGCTGGATGGTCAAACCCTTTACTGGTGACAATATTTTAGACACCGTCAAAAAAATTGTTGCAGACTGAAGCCAATGCCTGACACTCATCAAAATCCTCTAAAAAAAATCATCACACTGATTATCCTAGCGATCACCGCCTTTGTGGCTTTTCAGATTTACAGCATTAAAACATCACTTATCAATAAAGACCGTTTAATCAAAGTTGAAACACACTACTTTCCTATTTTACAGACATTTGACCAGAACATTGCCCGCTTAGAAAAAATCAAAGAACAATACGTCGTTGCAGTGATGACCGCTGAAGAAGATCTGCTAGACGACATTAAAAAGCGACATGCAGAAGCCGATGACGCCTTCAAAAACCTCAACAACATTAACCCTAAAGACAAAGTCAGCATTGGCATCATAAGAGAAGACTTCAACGAGTACCTAACGCTTGGCAACAAAACCTCTCTCCTACTCATCGAAAATTCAGACAATATTGAACAGTACTCCGAGCAGACGGTCTTAATGAATGAGGCGCTCGTTGCACTTCAAGATAAAATTTTGGCTTATCGCGATTACAGCTACCAAAAGTTCACTCAAACACTCACCAACGCAAACCGTTCTACAGACCTCAACCTCTATCTTGGTATTGCACTCGGCGTTTTAAACTTAATATTCATTGGCATACTTGCCTACCTTATAAAAAGCAACCTCGGAATGCTGTCGGTGATTAAAGAACACAATAAAACCCTTGAATCTAGAGTGGCGGAAAGAACGTCGGAGCTGTCTATAAGAACCTGTGACATTAATGCCATGCTAGAGAATATGCCACTTGGGGTATTTGCCGTTATCCAGGACAATAAAATTCACAATGAGTACTCTCAGTACTTAGAGACAATTGTAGGTGCGACCCGCCTTGGCGAAAAAACCATTGATGAGGTGATTTTCAAACACAGCAACTTAGGCTTAGATGACAAAAGTAAAGTCAGTAGCGCGCTGTATGGCATTATTGGTGAAGATGAGATGATGTTCAGCTTTAACCGTCATGGTTTTGTAGAGGAGATGCAACTCAGGTTACCGGGCCGCCAACCTAAGTCACTCCAGCTCACCTGGCGCCCAATCGTTACCAGCGATGGCATTATTGAGAAAGTGCTGTGTATCATCCAAGATGTCACCGAACTTGAAAAGCTTGGCTTAGAGACCGAGCTTCAGCGCAAAGAATTGAATATCATTTCCTGAATTCAAGTCATAAGTGCATGACCGGTTAAATTTTCTTGTTTAATGCCAGTGAGCTCTTCAAAAGCCTCATAAGGTGTTTTGTAGCCTAAGCATT
>Ga0233435_1003289_pt1 | contig 12522 bp, 12 predicted proteins | sample SI_122_August201_3_FD_182735 | JGI IMG/M metagenome (GOLD analysis project Ga0233435, IMG submission 182735) | Seawater microbial communities from Saanich Inlet, British Columbia, Canada - SI_122_August2016_135_MG | ecosystem: Environmental > Aquatic > Marine > Inlet | place: Canada: British... | reverse complement strand
GACACTGAATCTTTCCTTTCTTTGACTGTATCCATTTTCCAGACCTATAAATAATGATGATAAAACGACGATATGCGAGCTGCTTGTCAGTCAGACCGAGTTTAAGACTAGCATCGTCACTCGGTCCTCTTGTATTCCTTCATAAAGTCCAAAGAAAAATAGTGCGGAAAACAGTGTTTTTCGTTACATTTCTCTCGGTACTTATAAGAACGCTCCGAACTTGTCGGAGCGTCATTTATTTTTAGTAGCGGTAGTGAGCAAAGGCCTTGTTGGCTTCTGCCATCTTGTGCGTCTCATCCCGCTTTTTGACAGAGGCGCCTGTGCCGTTTGAGGCATCTAAGATCTCTTGCGAGAGGCGCTCGGAGAAAGTACGACCCGGACGCTTTCTAGAATTGGCGATGATCCATTGCGAGGCGAGAGCAAAACCGCGGGTCTGTTTGACTTCTATCGGTACCTGATAGGTAGAGCCACCGACACGGCGAGCCTTTACTTCGACTAAGGGAGTAACGTTTTTGACGGCTTTGTTGAACACTTCGAGAGGTTCTTGCTTGGTGCGGTCCTTGACGATGTTGAGGGCATCGTAAAACGCACGTTGAGCAGTAGAGCGCTTGCCTCTTTCCATCATGCGGTTGACGAAGCGAGAGATGAGCTGGCTGTTGTATACAGGATCCGGCTTGGCAATACGTTTGTCGGCTTCTTTTCTGCGAGACATTTCTCTTTTCCTATTTTAAGGTCGGGTGATTATTTCTTTTTACCGGCGGCTGCGGGAGCTGCACCCGGTTTGGGTCGCTTGGCGCCGTATTTGGAGCGACTTTGCTTTCTGTCCTTGACGCCGGCGGTGTCGAGGGCACCACGGACGATGTGGTAGCGGACACCCGGAAGATCTTTGACCCGGCCACCGCGTACGAGCACGACGGAGTGCTCTTGCAGGTTGTGGCCTACGCCTGGGATGTAGGCGGTGATTTCGATGCCATTGGTGAGACGTACTCTGGCGATCTTGCGTAGCGCCGAGTTGGGCTTTTTAGGAGTAGTGGTCTTTACCTGCGTGCAGACACCACGTCTTTGGGGGCAAGATTTGAGAGCTGGTGACTTGGTCTTGTAAGTCACTCTTTCACGCTCACGTCTGATCAACTGATTGATGGTAGGCACCAGTACACTCCTAGAACACTGTATGCGGGACGAATCTCCTGTGAAAAACACAGGAAACGACATTGCCGAAGCTCCATTTGCATGAAATCTCTGGCTCGACCTTTCAGACTATCAGATGCAGGCCTGTATAGAGGAGGTCCTTCGCAAATCCTTTACAAAGATATGCGCTTATGAGCAAAATTTCACATTTTTGCGGGGATTCTGGGTGTATTGATCGCCGTGTTGCCGAGAGGGGTGAGAGTGACTTTATCCAGAGTCAGACGGCGTGGAGTCTTGGCTCTGAGCCAGTGATCACGAGCAAGTAGCGAAAACTGCCCGACTTGTTCGAGACCGGCTTGAGCGAGAGCCTGGAGGATGCTCTCCTGATAGTTGTAGCCCTTGGCGATAACCATGCCTTTCATGCCAGCCTTGCGCATGATAGCCATGACAAAGTCCACTAGATCTTGTGCCGTGTGACTGTATCCTGGATGCACAGCAAACTCTAGATGGTAGTCGCCCTCGTGGTGCGCAGTGACGCGACAAGCCGAAGTAATGATCTTGCGGTCTGGGCAGGTCGCGACCCAAAACCAGCTCTTGCGTCTGATCAGGCGGCGAGCCATTTTGTCCAGGCTCTCCACTTTTATGGGAAAGACGCGAAAGTCTTCGGGGATATATTGGAAGGTAAGACGGAGGTCGGGGGGGAGCACGTCTTGATGCAATTGGAAAAGACCTATCTGATCCTCTGGAAGGGCCAGGCGAAAATTGCCCATTTGCTCGAGAGAGATCTCTGATTGAGGCGGCACATAGTCATGCGGCACTTGAAAGTGCGTAATACGGGCGCATCGTCTCATACCGCAATTGGCTAAGAGTGCCAGCGCCGCTGGATTGAGATCGGAGGCCTGAGCAACGAAGTGACTGATGCCCTGCGATCCAAAGAGCGAAAAGGCGTATTTGAGCAATTCTTGTGCGATGCCTCTGCCCCGATGATTTGGGTGCACCACCAGATGATCTATCTGCCAACAGTTTTTGGATTTTCCCCACGAGTGTAGAGAAATGATGCCCAAAATGAGCCCGTCTTCTTTTGCAACGTAGACAGATGGCGATAGATGCAACTGACAGGGCAGATAGTGTTGCCAGAAAGTCAGACCGGTTATCAGGTAGCCTTCTTCGGCGCAAAAACTCTCATAGGGCACGGGCTCTTGCTGATAGCGCAAAAGGGCTCGCACCTGAGTCGAGTCTGTTGCAAATAGTGGCTGTATCTTGATCATCATACAAATAATAGCAGGTTTTGCGGCTTGCCAAGCGGCTTTGCTCTCTTTGTTTATTCGTTATACTTATGATCTTTGCGTACTTAATACATGTAGGTTTTTATGTCTGGCAAGGCACAAGCCAAAGCGGCCAACAAAAATAAGGCCGACAATAAAAACAAAGGCGACGAGCCCTTTTTTAGGACTGTCGCCGAAAACCGTCGTGCCAGACATGATTACGAAATCATCGAAAAGCATGAGACCGGAGTATCTTTGCTCGGCACCGAGGTCAAGTCTATACGCGGTGGCAAGGCCAATCTGCAAGAGGCTTTTGTAAAAGTCGAAGAGGGAGAGTTGTGGTTGTATAACTGCAACATCGCACATTACGATTATGGCAATCGCAACAATCACGAGCCTACGCGCAAACGCAGACTCTTGATGCACGCTCGAGAGATTTTGAGACTCAAGGCGCAGGTCCAGGAGAAAGGATTGGCGATGATACCTTTGAGGCTCTATTTCAAAGGCAATATAGTCAAATGCGAGATCGGGCTCGGCAAGGGCAAAAAGCTCTACGACAAGCGCGAAAGTCTCGCCAAGAAAGAGACCAAGCGACAATTGGATCGACTGGTCAAACAAAGTGGTCACTAAAAAGGCAATCCCCAGCTAGGATGGTTTCTGTGAAAATCTCGTCTAAGGCAACCCTGATCGCAGCACTGTATGCGGTACTGGTCCTGTGTAGTGTGAGCTCAGCTCTAGCCGCATCGCCAGTGGCTTTGCTCAAGAGCGCTCGTAATGCACAGGCCTATCAGGATCAGCACATCGGCACCTTTGATGATGACTACAAAGTATTTAGACGTGCTCTCGATGGTGCCAACGTCCGCTATGACGAGCTCACTGACCAGGACGTGGATGCTGGACCGTCCAAGCTATCTGCCTACAAATTGATCGTCGTGCCTCTCTTGATCGATCTGCCTCAAAGCGAAGCAAACAATCTCGCCGAGTTTAGTCGTGCTGGAGGCAAACTAGTCATCACTGATGGTGCCGGTGCGCTTGGTGCTGGTGGCCAGATCCTCTCTCAATTGGCTGGCGTCGGCTCGAGCAAGCAAGTAACTCTGAAAGAAGTAAACAAGCTCGTCTGGCCGCGACAACCACTACCTCTCACTACTGATTTTGCCATTGCTTCTGTCACCTGCCAATTGAGTCTCAATGCTTCTGGCAAGCCTATGGCTAACTGGCAGACAGTCGATGGCGGCGAGCTGGGTTGTGCTGTTGCCCGCAATCAAAACGTGATCTTTATGGGTTGGGCTCCTGGATTGCAAGGAGAAATCTCCGGCAATTCGCTTTTTTTGACCCAGGCACTCGACGAGCTTTCGCCTGGTATCACACAACAGGCAGCGGTGCAAATTAGTTATGCCGACTATCAAAACATCTCCCAAGAACTGGATTATTTAGCCAAACGTACTGACGAAGCCATCAAGACAGCCCGTCAGGCTGAGTTTAGCGTCCCGCTCAAGACCATTCAGGCTCATTACGATCAGGGATTGGCAGAGGTAAAAAGCTTTAATGAGTCGTACAAGGATCGTCGTTTTCTCGAAGCAGACGAACATCTGCAAAATGCCCGGCAGGAGTTTGCCATGGGCTTCGCGCAAGCAATGCCATTGCGGCCGGTAGAAGCCAGATGCGTCTGGCTGGATCGCGGCACCATAGTTGCTTGCCGCGACGCGCAGGGCATGGCCAAGTTGTTCGACAAGCTAAAACAAGCCAATATCAATGTGGTTTATTTTGAAACCAATAATGCAGGCTTCGTCATGTTTCCGTCCAAAGTGGCCGTGCAAAATCCAGAGACTACCAGTTGGGATCCCCTCGGTGCGGCTGTCGAAGAGGCTCATAAGCACGGCATGGAAATACATGCCTGGTTCTGGATCTTTAATGTAGGTAATAACAAGCACAATCCGATCATCGGCAAGGAAGCCGATTACCCAGGTCCTGTACTCAGTACTCACGATTTTGCCTGGGCACTGGCCTCGCAGTCCGGTGCTTTCGTCCCACCCAGGCAATCGGAATACTGGCTCGATCCGAGCAATCCGGAATGTCGGCAGTACGTCAAGTCTTTGATGATGGAAGTATTGGAAAAATATCCTGTAGAAGGAGTTCAGCTCGATTACATTCGCTATCCTTTCAACAACAAAGGCTCAGAAATGGGCTTTAACTGGTTGGGACGGACAAAATTTGAACGTGAGACCGGCATGTCTCTGGATCGTCTCGACGATGCTACCCGAGAAGCCTGGATACACTGGAAATCCCTGCAGGTTACCAGCTTTGTCAAAGAAGTATCGGATATGGTGCGCTCACGTAAACCGGGAGTGCGTATCAGTGCAGCTGTCTATGCCTTGCCTAAACGTCTCAGGATCAATGCCATCCAGCAAGAATGGGAAACCTGGGTAGCCAATGGCTGGGTCGATACTCTCAATCCAATGACTTATGTCGCGACGCCAAAGGAGCTTGCCGATGCTGGCGGTTATGTGCGCGAGTCCACGCAAGACAAGGCTCTGGCCTATCCTGGCTTGTCCATCCGGCAGTTAGATCAGGCCGGCTTGATCGAGCAGATGGACCAGGCGCGAGTGGTCGGTACCTTAGGCACCACAATGTTTGCTGCAGCTCACCTGGATGACAAAAAAAATAGCGTGCTAAAGCTCGGGCCATATCGTAAACCTTGCGTCATGACACCGCAGGCGGAGCCGCTCAAGGCTTCGCGTTTGCTCTTTGATGATTTTGCCACTATGGTCAATCGCTATATGCAGGATCCCAAAAAGCGCATTATGAGTGACACGGCTAGTACCAATGATGTGGTCGAGCAGATCGATAGCGTGCAAAAAGAGATTTATGCTCTCAATGCAGGATCCAAAGCTGCCGAGATCGATCAAGTCCTCAAGGATGTGACTGCTCTGCACAATACGATCAAGGAGTGGTTGAGATTGGAGGCTTTTATCCAGAGAGGATTTAGAGCTCAGTATATTGCTAATTATCTAAGCCAGGTAGAAGCTATCCTGTCCTATGGCAGTCAGCGCGCTAAGACCCAAAGCGAACTCAATGGAGCCGTGGCTCAGCAATAAATCAGCAATAGCTGAGCTTATATATTCAAAAGCCCCTTTCGAGTTTACGAAAGGGGCTTTTTGAAAGGAGGACTTTTTATCTGATTACTGATTGGAGCCGGAGTTCCAGTCGGTTACCACGGTAGTGGGATGTACCGGCTGAGCCCAGGTGGATTCGGTAACCGTGGGTTGAACGGGAGCGACGCTTTGAGCGATCACAGGCTGTTGAGGAGCCGGAGGCGCAAAGTTGGTCTGGGATTGAGGGACTACTGCTTGAGGAGCTTGTGCAGCTTGAGCTGCTTGCTGTTGGGCATAGGCTCTGAATGCTTCTTCGATTAGACCGGATTTCTCGCGGAGGAGATATTCGATATAGTCGCCACGGCTCATGCGCGAAGCTGCTACTTGTTCGTCGAGCAATCTGTGAGCCATGGGGGTGACGCACACAGCGGTAGTGGTACCGCGGTTTTTGCCGAAGAAGAAGGACTTGGCACCACCTTTGGGGCCAGTCTGCTTGGCTTGTGGGGGCAAGCGCAGTGGGGGCATGCCGGCACGTTCGCGGATCAGCATTTCGACGTAGTCGCCATTAGAAACGCTAGCTGCAGCAGCTTGTTCTTTGAGCAACTGACGACCAAGAGCTGTCAGGTTGAACGATACCGAGCCGGATTCTTTGCCGGGAAAGCGTGAGCGACGCGGCGAAGTGGTTTTTTGTGGGGCTGGTGTTGTCTGAACCGTTGTGTTCATCTAGCTTGCGGCAAAAAACTCTTTTTCAAAAATTTTCTGCCTTTCCTCCTTTTCTGATTGAACGGAACCTGCTGGTACGGTTATTTACGATGATTTTTTGTTTTGTAATTAAATAAGCCAACGCACATCTATTAGAGTTTGCCATCAAGATTTAGGTTTCATGGCAACCCTTTCCAAGACCTTGATTATACGGCAAAGTTACTGGAAACATGCAGTAGTCATGTATTACTATCTTCTCATCGAAACCGCTGGGAACTGGCTCATGACAACCCTTTAATGCAGGTGCCAACCCTGATGGATAGCCAAGTTGTTAAAAAGTATCGCAATGACCGAGCCGAGCGCTGCTCCGACAAATACTTCTACAGGGGTATGCCCTAGAAATTCTTTAATACGTTCCCCGCTCAATTTTGGGTGATCGGAAAGCAGTTCGCTGAGCATTTCATTGAGGACTTTTGCCTGCAATCCTACTGTTCTCCTAACTCCTGCGGCATCGTACATGACGATGAGAGCCAGGCAGAGAGCGATTGCAAAAGATACCGAGTTGAATCCAGATATCAGTCCGACCGATATAGCCATGCCCATGGTGCAGGAAGAGTGACTGGAGGGCATGCCGCCGGTCTTGGCAACCATGCGCAAATCAAATTGTCCTGTGGTGGCAAGTTTGGTAAAGACCTTTAGAAATTGCGCGATCAGGCAGGCCATGATCGTGACCAGCACCACTTGCCAACCTCTGCCGTCAGTATGATCTGGCGTCGTCGGGATTGCTTGGGCTAGTAATAAAAATGATTCCATTGGCTAAGACCTGATACCTGTCAGTTGATCCTATTTATGGCGTAATCAAGGAGATTGGAAAGTATTTGCTGCTCGTTCTGGTCCAATGCTCGAGACAGGACGGATGATCCTTCTTTATGCAGCATTTCTAGTTTATTTCTGGCGCCGTCGAGACCGAGCAATCTTACAAATGTCGCCTTATTGCTTTGTGCATCTTTGCCAGGTGTCTTGCCCAGGCTGGCCGCATCGCCGGTGACATCAAGGAGATCATCGGTGATCTGAAAGGCTAAACCCAGTATTTCTCCAAAGCGGGCCATTGCAGAGAGCCTGAGCTCATCGGCTCCAATCGCTCTGGCGCCTCCCCAGAGGCAAAATCTTATCAGAGCGCCGGTCTTGCCATTATGTATATTTTCAAGGACGACCAGATCCAACTGTCCGTCAGCGCTGCCTGTATTGCTCATATCCAGGACCTGCCCGCCGACCATGCCGGTGGGGCCGAGAGCACGAGACAAACCATGAGAGACTGCTAATAGATCTTGTGGCAAAACTTTCTCCAAACTTTCGCCGATCAAGTATTCATTTGCAAAGACTAGCAATCCATCGCCGGCAAGCAGAGCCATTGCTTCACCAAAAACACGATGATTGGTCGGTTTGCCACGTCGTAGCTCGTCATTGTCCAAACATGGTAGATCGTCATGAATTAGGCTCATGGCATGCACCATTTCCAGTGCGCAGGCTAGAGGCATGACCATCTCTTCGATCTGGTCATCCGTCTTGTCTCTTGATACTGAATACTTTTTGCAAGCTTGAGCACTGGCCAAGCACAAAAGCGCACGCAGGCGCTTGCCCCCATTGAGTACCGAGTAAGACATGGCTTCATATAGAGAGGCATGCAATGCAGGGCGCTCTTGATCAAAGACGAGCTTGAGACGGTCTTCTACTTTTTTGCGGCCATCGGCCAGATAGGTTTGAAAGTCGAAAGTTTTGGTCATCTCATTATGCGCTTGATGGCCCGGAAGGCCTTGTAACCAGCCTTGCCGAGCTCCATAAGATTGCGTTCCTTGGCATTTATGAGGCTGAGTAGAGGCGCAAGACTTTTTGCGGCTTGCAGATAGTCCATGGGATTGAGATCGACTGTCACGCTAGGATGCTTGAGTTTGGTAGTCAATTCTTCGATGGTAAATCGCGTCGATTGCAACTGGATCAAGGCGATGTCTCTGGTGTCATCAATTTCGGCCTCCGCTTGGACCAGTATATTGGTGATGCGCGGCTGATAATAGATCACGGCCAGTGCACCAATGCCGGTGGCGAAGGCCAATAGAGCTATAGCAAGTTGAGCTATGACCATCAGGATCGGACTGGAGCGATCTAGCATATATATAAGATCAGGAGCCAGGATGGCCACCGCACCAATCAAGCAAATCGCAGTGAGGGCCGTATAGAACAAACCTGTAAGACCAATCACCAGTCGTATTTTTTGCATGGCCAAGGGTAGTATGCTCGAAGGCATGATTACGTCCGGCGGAATGGGTGGTGTTTGTTTTTCGGCTTCGATTGTACGCATTTGTGCGGCATTAAACGCCGCCTTCTCGAGGTCGTGCTTTGCGTCGTCTTGATTTTCGAGCAAATCGTCGTTGTCCATGACTCTCTATCTTGCCTAAATCACCTTATTTATTTGAGCAAATCGCGAGCGATCAGCATGCGTTGGATCTGGTTTGTACCTTCGTAGATTTGTCCTGCCTTTGCGTCTCTAAAAATCCTCTCCAGCAAGAGTTCGTTTTTGAGGCCATCTGAGCCGAGCATATCGATGGCCTGGCCCGCGACCAGCATGGCCGTATCCGTAGCCATGGTCTTGGCCATGCCAGCAACCGATACATTGCTTTCGCCTGCGTCGACAAAACGAGCTGCTTGATATATCAAGGCACGCGCTGCCTCTACTTTTACAGCCAGATCGCCGAGTTTGACCGCCATGCCGTTGAGCTCGTTGGCAAGGGTGAGATCGCCATCGCGATAATGCCTCTGGAGCTCGATCAGCAGAGCGTCGAGTGCTCCTTGAGCCCAGCCGACCGCTTGAGCCGCAATCGTCACTCTGCCTTTGGCGAGGGAAGATAAGGCTACCTTACGGCCTTCGCCGTGTTGTCCAAGGAGATTGTGGCTAGGTACCTGGCAGTCGCTAAAGACTATCTCGCAAGTCGAATATCCTCGCATGCCGAGCATGTCAAATTTTTGACCGATCGAAAATCCAGGATAGTCTTTTTCGACGATAAAGGCGGTGATATTGCCACCACGCTTTGCTGCACCACTTTCGGTGGCATCCTGGCTTGCCTCGCCGATCAGCTTGGCCATGACGATAAAATAGTCTGCGCTAGCACCTGATGTGATAAACGTCTTGGTGCCATTGAGGACGTAATGGTCGCCCGCTAATCTGGCTGTGGTCTCGATGGCTGCAGTATCGGAGCCGGCGTTGGGCTCGGTCAGGCCAAAAGCAGCTAAATATGTACCGTCAGAACTGCCACGGAGGTATTTTTCTTTTTGCTCTGGCGTACCAAAACGATTGATGGGCTCCTGGCATAAGACATGCACTCCGAGCGAGCTCATGACAGGTAGACAGCGCCTACCAAATTCTTCGTTTATCAGGCAAAAACTGACATAGTCAGCCCCCGAGCCACCGTACTGGGGATTGAATGGCAGTGAGCCAAATCCCTCACGGCAGGCTGCCTCAAACATGTCGCGACGAAAGACATTGTCGCGATCGGACGCCATAACCTCATCGAGCGATACGGCGCGGGCAAATTGGCGGGCTTTATCCAGCCAATGCAATTGCTCAGAGCTAAATCTGCCCAGGAGTATGTTTTTGTCTGCGTCTGTGCCAGTGTCGGCTTTGCGAGTTTCGAGCATGCGTTCGTTCTTCTATTTAGCTGTTCGACCACCGTAATATAGCAGTTTTGCCTTAGACTATGCTTTTTATCATGGTATACAATTAATTTCATGGATGATTCCACCTCTTTCCACAAGCCTCATGTCCTCAAAAGAGGCGACACGGTAGGCATCTTGAGCCCGAGCTCGCCAGCGTTCGAGCCGGGCACGATCAATACATCGCTTGGCTGGCTTAAAAAACTAGGTTTGCAATATCGTCTATCTTTAGGGCTCAATGCCTCCTACAGCTCCTATGCTGGCAGCGATGAGGCAAGGGCTCAGGATCTCATGCGTTTTTTCTGCGATCCGGAGATCAAGGCTATCCTTCCCTTGCGTGGCGGTTCCGGCTCCAGTCGGCTCCTTCATCTTCTGGATTATCAGGCTATAGCGGCCAATCCCAAGATCATCGTCGGGTTTAGCGATATAACGGCATTGCTGGTGGCGATCAATCAAAAGTCAAATCTAGTGACTTTTCATGGACCTACCCTCAATCTGATGTATGAAAATGCGTATACATACAGCTATTATCAAAAAGCGCTCATGTCTAATAGCAGCATCGGCCTTGTCACCGATCCTCCCGAAGAGCAAGTCTGGGGCCAGCATTACCCCCCTCATCGCATGATCATTGCCGAGGGCAAGGCGCAAGGAGCCCTCACTGGTGGCTGTCTCACGCTTTTGCGAGGCTTGATGGGAACGCCCTACGAGATCGACACGAGAGGCAAGATACTTTTTATCGAGGATGTAGACGAAGAACCTCACAATATCGATCGGATGCTCTGCCAATTGCGTCTAGCAGGCAAGCTCCACCAGGCGGCTGGTATCATATTTGGTGCCAGTTCCGGTTGCCGACCGGGAGGCAGCAAGCGTAATACTCTCACGCTCAACCATAGCCTGGAGGATGTTTTGAGGGAAAGACTCGGAGATCTAGGTATCCCTGTAGTCTTTGGCATGAGGTTTGGCCATACTGCCGAAAAAATCACCCTGCCTCTAGGAGTCAGGGCCTCTCTGATTGCCACCATGGCCGGAGTACGTTTCAAGATCGAGGAGGCTGCCTGTGTCGACAAGACCACGAGCACTCAAGTCCAGGGATAAGATCGCTATATTGGCACCAGCGGGCCGGGCCGCACGTCCCGGTTTGCTGGCACGTGCAGCTTATGTAGTCGAGTCGATGGGCATGGTGCCTCAGGTAGGCGCCCATGCATCCGCTACACATGGATTTAGTGCCGGCCTAGATCAAGATCGCGCCAGTGACTTTAATCTGGCTCTGCAAGACGAGAGCATCGCCTGTATCTGGGCGTTGACTGGAGGCTTTGGCGCTCTGCCTCTATTGGACAAGATAGATTATGGATCTCTAGCTGCCGCACCTAAGATCATCATCGGTGGCGATGACGTGTGCCATTTGCTTTTGGCCTGTCATAAAATGACTGGGGTTACGACTTTTTGCGGCCCCAACCTCGAAGCGATAGACAGCAAGCACGATGTCGATCGTCTCAAAAAACTTTTGACTAACCCAGATATATGGCCTGAATGCAAGGCCCAGGATACTGCCAATCTCGATTTTGCCTATTGTCCTGTGCCTGGAGAAGGCAAGGGCAAACTGCTTGCAAGCAATTTAACTGCGCTTGTTTCACTTTTTGGCACACCTTATGAGCCCGATCTGGCGGGGCATTTTGTCTTGATTGAGGACAAGAACGAACGTAACGACATTTTAGACCGCTGGTTTACCACACTCTATGCATCAGGCAAATTGTCTCAGACTGTCGGTCTGGGAGTGGGACAACTGGCAAACTGCGGCACTAAAGGTGCTACCAATATGCTGTCCTTCGAAGAACTGATTGCCGATCGCGTAATGCAGATGAGACTGGCTACTGCTTTTGGTTTTCCCTTCGGCCAGAGCGGTGATTGCAATATCTTCCCTCTTGGTGCGTCGATTTCATTTCATTTCCAAAAAAATACTGCCCGTTTGCATTACAACGAACCTGTTTTGGCTTGATATCATTGGGGCACAAATCCTGCTTTTTTGGCTCTCTCTAGATCAGAGCTGGCCTGGCCCTCGAAGCCCAGCTCTTTATTGGCCAGGCTCCTCAAGTAAAGCGCTTTGCCATCATTGGGCGAGATCTGGAGAGCCTGGCCAAAATCAGTGATGGCTTGCGAAAACTTGCCGGTTTCTAAATATATCTGCCCTCTTCTAAGCCAGGTATCCATGTCTTCGGGATTGAGATCGAGAGCGAGGGTGTACAATTTTTCTGCTTCTTTGAGGTGGCTCAAACCATATTCGGCATCGCCTGCATAGACATAAGCAGGCACGTGCCATAGATCCTTGCTGATTGCTAACCGGCAATCCGCAAGAGCCCTCTTAAAATTGCCCATGGCAATATAGCTAAATGCCCTGCTAGCAAGTGCTTCGGCCATGGGTAGGGGGTTTTCTCTGGCTAGGTCGATCGCCTTGTCGAGATATTTGAGAGCGAACTTGTGCTGTTCGAGATTTTGCAGACAGGCAGCAGCCGGTATCAAAGCATATACATTGCGCTCATCGAGCTCCAGCGCTCTGTCTAGCATTTCTAGAGCCTGTCCGTATTGCTTGCGACGATATTGGATCTTGCCCATCTCGACCAGGCAATCGACGG
>Ga0233435_1003288_pt1 | contig 12524 bp, 11 predicted proteins | sample SI_122_August201_3_FD_182735 | JGI IMG/M metagenome (GOLD analysis project Ga0233435, IMG submission 182735) | Seawater microbial communities from Saanich Inlet, British Columbia, Canada - SI_122_August2016_135_MG | ecosystem: Environmental > Aquatic > Marine > Inlet | place: Canada: British... | reverse complement strand
ATTGGGCTCAAAGGTATCTGAAGGGACTGTGGTCATGGAACATCCAGTCTTAGGGATGGATGCGAGGGTCAAATTTGGTTATGTGGCTGCTGGGATGAATATTACTAGAGAACATTCTCGGTTACCTAATTTTAGTTTTATGGGGGCTGCTGCTGGTCAATACGTGTTTGCTGAAGGTGATGGTGAGCCTGAATTTACTGAAGACGGTGACACGCTTAGCCCTGGAGGTGCAACTAGTGCAGCGGGTATGAATATGCATTTAGCATATAATGTTGCTCCTATAATCAATGTATCACAGACATTCCTGGATATTGACATAGGCGTGTATTTCCCATTAGTTAAGATAGATCTGGATGCGCAAGCACTCCCCTTGATTATATCAGCTAATTTTGGTGCAACAAAAAAATTCCAAAATGGAAGATCTAATGTAAGCGTTGGTTTGTATGGAGGCATGGATATGTTTTCGCTGAATGGTTCTATAAAACAAACATATGGTGATGATATTACATATTCATACTCTGTCAGTGCACTTGGTTTCGGCGCTACGGTAGACTATGAAATGATGTTCACCCCAGACATAAGCATCAATTTTGGTGCCGGATATAGACTTGGATTGGCTCCAAGTTCAGCTTCGATTACCGTTGGTGAAGGTGAACCTTATGATTTAACGGAACAATATCCAGATTTTGATGATCGTTATGGAGATATGAAACTAGGTGGTTTAAGACTCAATTTCGGAGTCAACTATGCCCTAAGTGAACTGCCAGTAGATGTATTTGGATTCTTAGATCCGTTTAAGAAACATTAGAATATTATTTAATTTTAAATAAGTTAATGATCGGAAAGGAGATAAGAGATGATTAGGAAAAAACCATTTATATTATGCCTGTACTTCCTGAGTATGGGTTTTGCTCAATCATTCGATAATTTTGATGTCTATGGTGGTATAAGTAGTGTTACTGTCTCGACCAGTGATTTTACTAACTTTCATATTTCAGACCATGAAAGTTATGGTTTGGGTGCTACAGAAGGTCGTGTCGCTGTTCCATTGGGTGATAATGATATCGCCGGACAAAATATGTCTATATTACTAGGTGCAACATCGCCTATTTCTAGTCGTATAGATGCCCTTTTAGAAGTTCAAGTTGGCTTTGGAGATGTTTCTTATGGGGCTGCTTTTACTGGACTTAATCTTAAATTGATCAATGGTAACAAGTTCAGATTGGGTTTTACCCCTAAAGTGGGTGTTGTCTCTTCATTAGCAAATTTTGGTGTGATCGAGGTGCTCCCGAATAAAACCCCCCCCGTTATTTTGCCAGAAGGCACCTTTAATGAAGGAGACAGTCTATCAATGGATATATCGGGTATTGGTATAAATGTGGGGGTGACCCCTTCGTTTTTCCTTACAGAAACTCTCGGTCTGACTGCCTTTGTAGGATATCAAATTTCGTTAACAGATGAACCAATAATAAAGGCAGGAGATGTTGAAATTCCTATGGATGCTGCAAGTGTGGTTAAAACCGATATGTCTGCCACTCAGGCTGGAATTAGTCCAGAAGCAACTACGTCTGGTATTACTTTCCAGGTTGGAATTGTTTATAACATAAAATTATAAAACTTTCTAAGATTACTAACTTACTCAGTTGTTTTTCATAATCATAAAAAAAAGGATAAAAAATGAATAAACTACTTTACACAATAACAATTCTCACAGTATTTATTAATGCTTGCGGTGGTAGTACCTCACCCCGTGCTCCAGTGGATATGCCATCCCAGGCTCAGGCAGCGGCTCCACAGACTCCAATGGATGTACCTAATTGGTTTATGATGACCCCGGAGCCGGATGATGAGTATGCAGTATATGCTACTGGAGAAGCAACGTCCCGTAAGATGAATATTGCCATGCAAAAAGCAACACAACAAGCAAGGGCAAACCTTGGACAGTCGATCAATGCAAAAGTTCAATCTTTGATAGAGTCAATGGTTGAAGAAGCTGGTATGGGAGAAAATGTGCAAATTACAGAATTCTATTCAGAAGCGTCTAAGTCAGTAAGTAATGAAACGCTCTCTGGCGCCACTGTGGTCAAGAAATATCCATATCAGACGAGTAGCGGTGGTTACAGGGTCTATGTATTGATGGGCTTGAGAAAAGCACCATTTGACAATGCAGCGAGCCAAGCTATCGTGTCGAAGGTAAAGGAAAATCAAGAAGAAGCTATGTATGCAACTTTTAAGAAAACACAAGCTTTTGGAAGATTAGATGATGCGCTAGATGAATAATTTTAACTAAATCAATTAAACAGTACATGAGGTTTTAAGTGAAAAAGTTAATTCCAGTTTTTATCATATTATTTTCCATTTCGAACGCACAATTACCGGTCTCTAAGCAGGCAACGCTGGTGGAATCAGTTTCTTCATCGGAAGTCATGATTGAAGCAACTGGTATTTATAAGGGCAAAGGGAAAAAAGATAGACATAAGAAGAAGGACGTTGAAACAAATGGTATGTCTGGTGCAGCAATGGATGCAAAAAAATCTGCTATATATTTCGTCCTGTTTGGTGGAACGGACCCTTTGCTGAGCACTGTAGATGAACAGCAGAAGTTTGGTGCACACGAAGGATTTTTCTTTAACAAGGATAATGTTTCTAATTATGTAACCTATGAAGACACTAAGGTTATCAAAAAATTAAAAACAGATGGTGGTAAAGGTCTAAAACTTGTTAAACGTTTTAAAGTGAATAAAGAATTACTGACCAAGGATCTGGAAGCACGCGGTATACTAGCGGCACGTTCCGATCTTGCGGAAACGATTGGTAATCCCTTTATTATGGTATTGCCCAGTGTTCAAAAGGGTCAAAGTCCTATCGATGCATTACGGACTAATCCAACCTATAAGCATGCCGCTGCTGTAGTAGAAAGCTACCTCACTGCACGACAATACGACGTTATTGTTCCAGAACAACAAGAGTCCATGGAATCTTTGAATACTGCACAAATGGATCTTGGTGACAGAGAAGAAGACTACGCTTACCAACTAGCATTGTCTATTGGTAGTGATGTGTATATCGAATTCTCAGGTGTACAGGAAGATGCAGGGTATGGTACTAAAAAGTATGCAATGGTTGTAAGAGCGTATGAGACTACCACTGCCAGACTCCTAGGCACAGAAACCGGGTATAGCCAGGGAAGGAAAGGTGAACTCATGGTATCAGTTGAAGAAGCCATGAATGATGCGATTGATAAAGTATTATCGCGAATAACCAACTACTGGAAAAAAGATGTGGATCGTGGGATTCAATATAAACTTATTTTTAATATCTCAACAGACTTTGACGAAGACCAGATAGAAGAGATTCAGTTCGCTCTGATGGATGCCATAGAAGAAATGTCGAAGTCTTCAAAAGAAAACATAGTCACTAATCAAACGGTTGATTACTTAATTTGGTGTGATCCAAAGAAATATGATAAATCTTCCAAGGTATATCGTTATGTAAAGAAATACTTCAAAAAGGAAGAAACAGAAGGTACCATCAGAAAGGTAAATGTTAACCGCAAGATGATTCTTTTAAAAGTTGATTATGAGTAATGACAGGGTCGGATATACTCTAATTACTAATCATCTTTTATGGTGGTTATTGCTCACATCATTCGTTCTTGGCACTGGTGAGCCCACGTGGTTTGCAACAGGGGAACTGCCACAGTATTCAATAAGATATAACTTTGTGGGCGTTGGAGAGGGAACAACCTTTTCCACAGCACAGAGTGCCGCCCAGGCGGCCATTGCTGCCCAGCTTGAGGTTACGGTTGCATCTACCATAGAAATGCATACTGAAGCCATTGAAACTGAAAATTCATCCTACTTTCGTGATACTTTCAAACAAAGCACAGAGTCTACGATTAATCAATCCGTCAAGGGCATAGAAGTTGTTAAAAAACTAAAATCCAATGGCAAGTATTACGTTTTTGCAGTTTTGAATAAAACACGGTATATGAACAGCCTGAAGGTAGAACTGGATCAATTGTGGACCAAGATCTCAAGCTATGTGATCGATGCTCGTGGATTTACAAAAGAAGGACGAATCTTTCCTGCGCTTGAGAATTACATGGATGTGCAGGAGTTTATCCCAGGCTTTTATACCAAGAAAGCTTTTTACGATGCACTTTCGCCGATACCATTCCGAATCTCACAGGATATCACTATGGGGAATGTATTAACAGAGATGCGTGATATTTTATCCGGTGTAAAGATCAAAGTTGAATCTGGAAACAAACAGTCTGCTTTAATCGGTGGTCCGTTGCCCAATCCACTGGTTTTTAATGTTTATCTAAAACAAAAGAAAAACAAGATCCCGATCCCGGGCATACCTATTATAATAAAATATGAAGATGGGGAAGTTGTTGAAAGGGTCACTACCGATGAAGATGGGAATATTGAAAGTTATGTGACTGCAAATCCAACCGGTAAGAAAGGTGGTAAAGTATTTGCCAGGCCCAATCTTACAGGCCTCCCAGCGTTCTACAAGGGATACTTGAAAAACGCGGAAGCATCTGCTACCTATAAGATCACTGATTCACCTCCGATTGCATTCACTTTGACGGTTGTTGATGAAGGAGGCACCAGGCTCAACAAGGTGGAAAATAAACTGATAAAGAGCATTGAGAAAATGGGGTATTCGGTGGGTCCGGATGCTGAACTTGCTCTAGATGGCAATGTAACCATTATTGATGAAAAGGAAGTTGACGGCAAGAGCGGAAGGCAGTACCTGGTTACTGCTGAGTTGGACATGTTCATGGTTGTGAAAATGAATGGTGAAAAAGTCGCGAGCTTTGATGCAAAGGGTAAGGGATTATCTAAAAAGGATATTAAGGATGCCAATAAAAAAGCATTTCAAAAATTGAAACTTTCCAAGAAAAATCTGGCAGGAATGCTGTCTGAAGCCGATGAAGAATTAAAAAGAATTTTCAAGAAAAAGTCGGCTGAGAAACTCGGTGAAGGAAAGGCTCTTTATGATCAGGGAAAACTTAAGAAAGCCATCGTTCCACTTACCAAGGTAACTCATGATGAAGGTCAGGTGGAAGAAGCTATAAAACTCATTGGAGATATAAAGGCTGAGATCAATAGGATTGAATCAGAGAGACTTGCACGTATTGAAGCCGAGAAACGGAAAAAAAGGGAACATGAGATGGAGCTTGCAGAGATGGCTGCTGAAACAGAACGCGCTCGCCAGAAAGCGGAACTGGAAATGGCAACCACCATGGCTGCCGCGCAGATATCTTCAGCTCAGCTCTCAGCAGATGCAAAAATTAGTGCAGCACAAATCACAGCTGATTCAGATGTTATGGTAGCAAAATATGGGGTTGATGAAGCTGAACTGAATGCCCGAGCGGCCGAAGCAGCTGCCATGGCAGAAGAGTCTAAGATCGCTATTGAACAGGTGAAGAAGGAAACCGAGCATGTGAAGCTGGACCAATTGAAAGCCCAGAAATCAATTATTGTGGCAGAAGCAGAAGCTGAAGTAGCCAAAACAAACGCCATTGCCTTTGCTGCACGTTTGGCTGAAGAACAGGGTAAAAAGGCAGAGTCAAATTCTGCACCACTAACGAATGAAGAGAATTCATTGGTAGGTGATTGGAATTATCTGGGGACTATTAATCCAAATTCGAACGATGAGGATTATAGCGGGGCTGGCAGTATTTTCACAATTTTAGGTGACCGAACATTTAGTGATGAAGGTACAACAGGCAGCTGGAGCGTGAATAATGAGAGTTTCCTTGTAAATAACAGCTATCCGATACCCTTTACAGTTGACGGTGACAACCTGATCATGTCTGTGGATGTCAACGGCACACAATATCTTAGAATATATGAGAAGTATTAATTAAAAAAAGAGGCCCTGTATTATGGTAAAGCGATTTGTAATTCTATTTACCTTCAGTTTATTCATATCAACGATATCAAATTTATATGCAATCCCGCAACAGTCAGGAAGTCTGGCAAAGATCGTAAAGAAAAAAGCTAAAGCAGACACATCAGCAAAGGTCTTTAAAGCATCATCAGCTTCTTCTCTGGTGCTTGCCCGGTAAATGGTCTTTAAATCAGTTGCCATCTCTTTTCGCTGCTTCCATGAAACATATTTTAAACTGTTGCGAACCATGTGAACAATACAAAGCTGCACTTGTGTATCTGGATACACAGTTGCAATGGCATCAGGAAACCCCTGAGAATATTGTTGCTATGTACAGGCGCAGCTGGGGCCGCAATGGCAGGTTTATACCTTTTGGAAACCGGTCAGACAGAGCTAAAGCTGTTTGCAGTATACACTATTGGTGCGTTCTTGTTCGTTTACTTTATCCTGGGCGGTATTTTCAAAAAACTGACCCATCACCGGGGTATTTTTCATTCGATTCCCGCTGCTATCTTAGCAATGCTGGTCACACTTACGATTTTGAATAATTTTGACCTAGATGCCCCAATGAAAATGGCTACCAGTCTGGCCGTAGGGATTGGCTACCTGTCGCATCTAATTCTGGATGAATTAAATTCCGTTGTGAACCTGAAAGGAATTCCTTTTGTGCCCAACAAAGCTAGTGGTTCCGCACTGAAATTTTACTCTAATAATCATATTGTAACATTAGGTGTATATTTTTTGGTTGTTTTTTTAGGGTATTCTAGTTTTGGACTTATTACGGATTTCTTTGATGCAATATTTTAAATTTTATTAAATGAATAAAGGATGAAAAAATGATTAATATCAAATCTCCCATACGGATATTTCTAGTTTTTGCCATTTTGTTTCCAGTCTATTCCCAGGAGACTTTTGAAGAATTCCGTAAAAAGCAGCAGCAGGCCCAGCAGCAGGCCTTTGAAGATGAATTAAGTGAATTCCAGAACTATGTTGCTGAAGTTACATCTCAGTATGATGCCTATGAACAGCAGCAGATCAGGGAATTTGAAGCATTCAAAAAAGATGTTGAAGAAAAATGGCAGGATTTTAAGGCGCCATCAAAAAAGGAATACGTGGAATACGATGATGATCTTGATTCCAGGGCATCTGTTGATTTTGAAAAGGGTGAGATCACAATAGAAGTGATCGTTGAAGAAGAAATTCCTACTCCGGATCCTGAACCGATAAAAAAAGTTGAAAAAACTGTTCCAAAACAGGAAACAAAACAGGCACCAATACGACAAGTGACGCAGGAGAAAAAAAAGGATACTGAACCAAAATCACTTAAATCCATTGTTGAAAAAACAAAAACGCCAGTATCCCAGAAAGAAAAGCCGCAACAAAGATCTCCCGAGTTGAAAAAGAAAATCTCGGATCAAAAACTGCAACGGAAATTGGCGGATATCCTGAAGGCCAAGGGCGATGATGGAAAACCAATGCTTAATAAGCAGGTCGTGGATAAAAAAGGGAAAACAGTTACACCCGCAACAGCCAAGGCATACGCATCCGAGCTGGTTGCAAATGCGCCAGTGGCAACAAAGACATACAAGGCTAAGGATGGGAAAAAAAGAACGGTTTATACGGTGAAAATCCCCATGAAATCTGACCATATTAACACAAGGGCAGATCGCTATAAACAAGAAGTCCTGAAGCAAAGTAAACGATTTAATATCGATCCCATCATTGCGTTTGCGGTGATGGAAACAGAATCCGCTTTTAACCCCAAAGCCAAATCACATATTCCTGCCTATGGCCTCATGCAGCTTGTGCCAAAAAGCGGTGCCAGGGACGCCTATCTCTATGTCTACAAGAAAGATAAATTCCTTGATAGAGATTACCTTTACAAACCTGGGAATAATATTGAGCTGGGTTGTGCGTACCTAGCTAAGATCAGGCATCAATATTTTAAATCAATCAAGGACGATGAACGCGCTTATATCTGTACAGTGCCCGCCTATAATACCGGTATTGGGAACGTAGCCAAAGCATTGGTGAATAAGCCCAAATTGAAACCAGCCGCCCAAAAGGCCAACTCCATGTCTCCAGATCAGTTGTATAAAAAATTAATGAAAGATCTAAAGTACAAGGAAGCCCGGGATTATTTGGAAAGAGTATGGACACGAAAAGATAAATATACGAGTCTCTTAAAATGAAAAATAAACCAAGCATCTTCCTATTGAGTATTGGATTAGTTTTTGCCCAACAGTCTTTTTAAGAATACAAAGAGCAACAAGTGACTATTGTCCAGATGGTTGTAATGATAATGGCTGTTTATAAATGATTATTAGGAGTTGTATATAAAAAAATGGCGCACAAGTTTTTTGTTTGTGGGATGATGGGTAGATTTGAATGTTAGTCAAAAAATGGATGCCCCTGTTCAAGGAATTTATTTTATGCTAAAATCATATTATTTTAAAGTCTAAATGTAAAAATAGAAAATCGGTATACGACAGGTGGTTACTTCAAAAACGGTCTATTTGTGTCATTTACTGTCATATCGGGAAAGCACAAAAGGGAAACAAAAAACCCCGATATATCGATGAGAAAACGGGGTTTAAGAGAGCGGGACCGAAGGGACTCGAACCCTCGACCTCCGGCTTGACAGGAAAAAGACCTGCAATTTACACTCCCGTAACTCCTAGTATATAACGAGATACGGCGACATGGTTTTCTCAAAATAAAAAAGTCTGGTAAATAACAGGTGGTTGGGACAGTTGCTTTGCTGTCAGACTTATCCTTAATAAATAAAGATGTAATGAAAAACCTGTCGCTGACGGTCATTATAATTTCAAAAACAGCCAAGGTTTTAAGTCGAAATACCGGTTATCCTGACTTATCCTGTCGAATGCTGGAATCTACTGTCAAGTACTGTCGTTCCATTTCGGGTGTGATGATATAGAATAAGAAGGGTGTAGACTCGCCTGGTGATTTCATCGCCGTATTCACGTGATTTGAAAGTCGAATATTTTCCAAGAAGGGTTATTGCTCTACATGGCGGGGAAATCTGCCCACATATACCCACATTCGTGGGGTTTTTTGTTTGTGGGATGATTGGTAGATTTGGATATGAGAAGGTATATAAAACTGCTATTGTTTATTGGAATCATATCCGGTCAAGATTACGATTATGGCAGATTACGCTCGCCATATATAAGCCCAGGGTTTCAAATTGGAACAAATTTTGATAAACAATATTTTTGGGGAATCCAATTAAGCGGTGGATTAATCATACAAAGTTTGAATCCGAATGAACATATTGATTTTGATTTCATCTGTCCTGCCATTTGTTATGGGTATAGAAAGTATTTTAAATCAAAAAAGAGAGAGAATTATTATGATTTTCAGATTACAGCTTTTACTGATATCATGGATGCCCCATTTCCACCCATTAACTTTGGTATCGGTAGAATCCAATCTGATGATTACAACAGTTTAAGAATAAAGGTATATACTCCTATTCTATTTTGTCCTGTGTTAGATTTTGAATTTGAAACAAGAAAATTCAATTTTTCACTGATTTCAGTTGCTCCAATTGGTAATTACTAAAATATTTTTAACTAACACCCGCTATGAAGTGGGGTTTTTTGCTTGCGGGATGATGGTTAGATTAGAGTTATGAGTTACATAGAATCGATATAAAATAATAATTACGTAGAATAAATGAATACAAAATCATTAATGACCTTAAGCGCGATAATATTAGCTCTGATAGGAATTAGCCTAATTTTTTTCCCAAAAGAAATATTAGATTATTTTGAATTGAGTGTATCAGACACTCTTGAATTATTAATGCAAATTATTGGTTCTTTCTACTTTGCTTTTGCAATGCTTAATTGGATGTCTAAAGGAAGTATTATCGGTGGAATTTATAATCGTCCGATAGCTATCGCTAATTTGACACATTTTGTAATTGCTGGACTTGCCTTAATTAAAGGAATATTATCTAATCCAAGTCTCTTATACATAATTTGGTTAATCACAATTATTTATTCAATTTTTGCAATATTATTTGGAATCGTGGTATTCAATCATCCTTTTAGTGAAAACAAAATAGATAATCAGATTTCAAGCGAAGAAGAAGAGTAGTCTCACATTCGTGGGGTTTTTTGTTTGTGGGAAAATGGGTAGATTTGGGAATGATTAGGCATATATCATTACTACTATTTATTGGATTGGCTTTTTGGAGTTGTGAAGAAGAAGTAGATACAACTCCACCACCAGTTACCATTACGTCACATGAGTTGGGTCAATCTGTCAGTGAGATAATTAATACTAATTAAAGAACACTGAGACATGGATAAAGCAAAAGTAAACTATAGTAAGTAGTTAGAATGCATCGTGTAAGCAATAATAAAAGGAGAACAGAGATGAAAACAAAAACATTAGTTGTGATATTAATAATTTGTTTAGGCAATCTCCTGTTGGCACAACAAGGAAAGTATAAACGTAAATCTGTTAGTTCTTTAGGTTTATATCAAATATCTAAATATGATAATGCGTTAGTACCAGGGGATAAAACCCAGGATAAAATGATATTTGAACAGATCCAAAATCCAAGATACGATTACAATTATATTAATGAAAAATATCTACGTGATTTTAAATATAGTTTAAAAAGAGCATCTGTAATAAATGAAAAAGAGGTAAAAACTCAATTTATAGAACAAATTATCAATGAAACTGTTATGTCAGGAATGCTTAAAATATTGAATGATCCCGAGTTAATTAAAATTCGCAGTGCAGATATTTTTAATGAATCTGCATACCAATCATTTGCCATGAAAAAAGCTAAATCTTTAGGTATTACACTTAAAGAAATATCACAAATTATGAACTCATCTTACATTTATTTAGCCTATATAGAAGGATCATGGCAACCTGATGATGGACCATATAAGATATATGGAGGTATTTTATGGTGGAATTTAAGAGTAGACGAAACAGGATATGCTAGATATGAAAATGTAATGGATGAAAAGGTAAGAGTAGAAGGGTTTGGCAATGTAGATGAAACTTTCACAAAAAAAATGGCTTATGTTAATTTTGCAGAAAGTATCGGAAAGATTACTAGAGCTATTGATAATTTTAAAATTCAGGGTCAAATCATTGAAAGGAATGGAAATAATTATTCATTTACAATTGGAAAAAGCACAGGTGTTTTTCTAAATAAAGCGTTCTATGTCGCAGATATATCAATAGATGGTCAGGGTAGAGAAACAATTAATAGAAAAGGGTTAGCATTAGTTACAAAACCTGGAGTTAACAATAGTTATTCTATTGCAAAACAAATCTTTGGTAAGCCAGTCTCTGAGGGTGACGTGATGATTGAGAACTCTAGAAATGGTGTTGAGTCTGATTTCGAAATACTTTATCCTTATGATTTCAACTTTAATCATAAGCCTACATCTTTCTCTATTGACGCTTTAGAAATTGATGATTATAATGTAATCAGTACAAGATCCACTGGATTAAGATTTGCATTAAAAACTGATATATCTGAAATAACCGGAATAAGAAATTTGTGGCATTATCAAGGTAACAGTCTTTCATATATGAGTGAGTTATCAGATCTTAAATTATTTACATTTAATTGTAGAATAGATTATCAGTGGGGACTATTTAAGAGATTTAATATAAGAAGGTTGTATATAAGTCCAGGTTGGATAAATGGCTGGACTTTTTCACTGAACTTTGGAAGTCATGAGATTACCACATTTGAGCCAACCAATGAACTGCATTGGGAGGATAATGGCCCTTCTTTAACAGATATGGTTCCTTTCACAAATGATGAGGATGAAAAAAACAGTTTTTTATTGTGGGAAGCTGGAATTTATTTCTCACCGACAGTTGAAACCGGATATTTTTTAACCACTAATACGAGAATATATTCGAGGGTTAGTCTAAATCTATATCCTTACACTCTTTATAGAGGAATATTTGATGAGGCTACTGTAGAAACTGGAGATGCAATTGATGAAACACTTTCTGGTGTGGGTGTACAAAGTTTCTATGTTCCAAGGATGAATATAGGAATTTCTACAACACTTGAATTTGTATCAGAGGATAAAGGATTTTTAAATCGTATGGCAGGAATTAAACAAGGAAAAGAAAAACTGTCTTTTGCTGATCTCTTGGGGATAATGTTTGCATTTTGATTTGATTATTTATAATGCTGGGATTTACAATGTTACAAAAGTACAAATGGACTTTGAATATTATGGACCAAATTATTCTGTAGAAAGTGGATGTTTTTATTTAAGTGATATTTCCTTACCACCAGGCGGTAGTATAGATCATACGGAGTCTGACTTCTTTTTTGAGACATGGGATATTGATAGTACGCTTTATGTGGGTGGTCACACATCTTGTGATTAAATAGATTTACCCTTTCTACAACATCAAGCCCCACATTAGTGGGTTTTTTTGTTTGTGGGATGATGTGTAGATTTGGGTGAGGAGATAATTATGAAAAGATCCCCTGGTTTTTGTGACTTTTCTTAAACTCATATTGAGAGACTCTATGGCATTGGTGGTGTAAATCACTTTTCTGATATCTTTAGAATAATCAAAGAATGTTG
>Ga0233435_1003272_pt1 | contig 12568 bp, 17 predicted proteins | sample SI_122_August201_3_FD_182735 | JGI IMG/M metagenome (GOLD analysis project Ga0233435, IMG submission 182735) | Seawater microbial communities from Saanich Inlet, British Columbia, Canada - SI_122_August2016_135_MG | ecosystem: Environmental > Aquatic > Marine > Inlet | place: Canada: British... | reverse complement strand
ATCCACATATCAGTGGCAGATCCATTTTGTCCCGAACTACAATCTTCAATTCTAAAAGTAACAGATAAACAAAATATTGGAATTCATAAAGATTGCACCTATGTTTGTATTGAAGGTCCACGATTTTCAACAAGAGCAGAATCAAAGTTCTATAGAACCACAGGAGCAGACATCATTGGAATGACACTAGTTCCAGAATGTCAACTGGCAAGAGAAGCACAAATGTGTTATGCATCAATTTCAACAGTTACAGATTATGATGTTTGGGCAGATAAACCAGTTACAGCAAAAGAAGTCTTAGAAACACTTTCAAAAAATGTAGAGATAACAAAGAAAATACTAACAGAATTAATTGATAAAATACCAACAACTAGAAGCTGCTCATGTGCTAAAGCACTAGAAGAAGCACAATTTTAGTCATCCACGAAAGAATCTTTTTTGAGCCCTTCAGGTAATGTCAAATCACCTTGAAGTAGACTTTGCTGAAGTGTCATTATTACTTCTTCAACATCATAACCTAGTTTTTTTAATTCAGTTTCAGTGTTTTTAGAAAGTTTTGCGCCAATATTTTGTCCACCAATCCTACCAAATGCGATTGCAGTAAAATGAAATTCATGATCATTTAAAGTACAAACTCCATTGATTTTTGCAGCCATCTGGCTACCATGAATGTCATTAATGTGAACTTTAAGATCCATTAGGTACTTTAAATCTCTACAGCCTGGTTAACGTTATCTTCGATTAAAAAGCTCCAATGCTGTTCATCTTCAATTTTAAAATCTTTACTGTGAACTGAAATTACTTTTTCTTCAAGACACTCATGCTGAATTGAACCGTTTTCTTTTAATTTTACCAACTTCCATCTGTATCTACTCTTTTGTAATTTACATACACAAACTGCCCATTTTGCATCAGAATCAATTCTAGGCATACCCACAACTTCAGCAATTTCTTCAATACCAAGTTGTTTTTCTTCACAAAATTGTTTCTTGCAAACACCACATCTCCACACATCAACAGAACCAATAGTTCGCTCATCTACGTTGATGTTTACTACACCAAAATATGTAATCTGAGGATTATCACAGCATTTGTAAACTGCAGGGGTTTTTGGTTGCGCTTCATCAGATGTACCTAGAGTTTTTTCAGTATCGCTAGGAGATTTTGCTGAAGATGTATCAGAATCACTCAATGTTGTTCACCAATTATTAGCATTATTTAGTTCTTGCATCATCATAGGGCTGTTCTAAAACTACCCCTATACTGTCAACAATTTTATTTCGCTTAAATTCAATATGTTCACGTTCACACATTTTTCGATACATGTTAACTGCAGTAAATCTAGGATGCATTGCCTCAAATTCAGTTTCAGAAATATCAATAAAACCACCAAGAGTCATAAGATCAGTGGCAGTTTTTTCGGCAGTTACAGATGATATTTTTAATTTTTCTGCAATTTGTAGAGCAGACATTTTACCATACCAAGTAACTAACAAAAAGGTTTTAGCTTGAATTGAAGTTAAGCGTATTTCAGAAATGAGAGCATTTTCAAGTTTAGAAGAATCCATTATTTTTTAAAGAAAATAACAACTACATAAAACATATGAGTAAATGAGTTATTTTTTAACCAAAATCTTTTTTGAGATTTTCAAAGCAAATCCCATAGCAATAAAATGTACAACACCACCTACAATGGCAGCAGTTATCAAATTATCAAGAATAACCCAACTTACTAAAAATGCAATAATTGACGGAACAGTCAGAATTACAGCCATAATAGTTCCTCTTAATGCAATTTCACTAATCTTAAGTTTAGATTTTGTCGTGTCAGACAACAGGGTTATTTTCAGAAATGGTAATAAAAATCAAAGATACTTTATATTTGGTAAACGTAAATTTGTATTGTTTGTCAAGTTATAAAAAAACATATTCAAATCAGCAGTCATTGAATTTTGTCATACCAATAATTGTTATTTTATTTTTAGGAATAATATACACTATGACTCAAAGAGCAGATTCCGGATATGTGAGTTTTATTTTAATTGGTGGAGCAGCAATTACAATGATCTACTGGATAAAAATTATTAAAAAAATGGCAAATGATCAAAAACCTGTAACATATGAGCAATCAAAAGAACAGGAAACAAAGAATTGGGTGTATGATCTAATCAAAGGAGAAGGGGAGTTTGTGTTCGTAGCAGAAGTTCCAGGACCTGAAGATAAAATTTCAGTCAGATTGATAGACGGCATACTATATGTTCGTGGAACGAATGGATTTTCAAAAGAAGTTCCAATTGAAGGCGTGAATGAAATGCAAATACAGGATTTCAAATATAGAAACGGCGTATTAACACTAAGAATAAAATAACTAAAGACTTTTTGCCAATTCTAATTTTTGAGGCAAATATTTATCAGTAATATTTGTAAGACCATATTTTGAAAATGCCTCCAGTTCAGCTTTTCTCTTTAATTTTAAAAATACATCAAGTTCTTTTTTCCAAATTCCATCCTGATATCTAGGATCTTTTTGTAAATCATAACATCGCTTAATATCAGATTCGGTCATAGGAATTGTAGGTAATTTGTATTTTTCAATATCTGTAGCCCACACTCCAACCCATTTTGCGTCTGGAACTGTTAATTCTCTAAGGTGTGCAGCATTAGCTGAACCAGATTTAATCACCATTGCAATGTGTTCCCCATACACATCACCATCAGTAAGACAGATGACAGGTAATTTCATTTCATCATGAAGTCTTTTCAACAAAGTTCTAGTAGAACGTGGTGCTTGTCCTCCAGTATTAATGATAATAGATTTAAATTTTTTATCAACTTGTTCTTCAACAAATCTTGTAAACAGACCACCCTTCTCAATTGCAATTACAATTTCAGCACTAGTATCGACTAACTCAGCAGTAGTTAAACTTGGACCTATAGAATAACCATCAGGATGGTTGGCCAAATTCATAGTCTTTCCCTCATAACCAGGAATAGTGTATTCAATATTTAGATCACCAAAAATGGAACTTCGTTCTTCAGGAAAAATATGGAAATCTTCTCTAGCTCTAGAAGTAACAGCTTCTAAATCAACAATAATGTTATCAGATTCAGATTGATCCTCAAATTCAACAGCAAAAGCCTGTGAAGAATAGTAAACATCTCTCAAAGTGGATGATTTTCGCTCATTGGTTAGCCTATTTGCAAAAAATGCCAACCACATTAATTGTGTAAATGATCTTAATTGTGCTGAATTTCTAGAACTTCTCAAAGCAGCATTATTTCCGAGAATGTATTGTCGAAGTTGTTTATCATATACAATGTTACTCACAGACCGACTAGGTATAGAGAATTTTGGAAATTGGCCATTATCTAAATCATCATAAATTTTTGCACCATGACTTTTGAGCATTTCAAGAATAGTCTTTTGTTTATCATCTGCTTTTTTACTTCGAGCTTTAATTTTATTTTCTTTTTCTTTCTTAGTTGCTTTCAATTTCATTTTCCTCCTTTACTGCTTTTTTATTCTCAGACTCAATTTCACTTTCTAACATTTTCTTATAATTAGGTTCTTTTTTCTTTCCAGATAATTCTGTACAAAATTCTGCAATCATTGGAATGTATTTTGCATAAAGATTAGCTCTCTTTTTTGCCATTTCAGCTTGACCCCGTTTAGACATAAAGGAAGAAAGTTTTCTAGACAAGAATTGTAATGCTAACCTTAATTCTCGTTCTATTTCTTGTCTATCTGCGACATTTTCTTTTCCTGCAGTTTTGTACGGAATTCTTGTTGAACAAATATGAGATACAATTATGAAAGGAGGTTCGCCTTTTACTTTGTATCTGCCCCAATCAGTATCATTTACAACTTTAATCACAACGTCACTGCCCTCATCATAGAGTAATGGAATTCTATTAGCATATCGATAGACATGTGGACCGCCAGATTTTATATCACCACCATAGGCGATTCCCATTTCAATAATGAAAGGAAATCCAGAATATGCAGAAGCTGGACGTTGAACCACGGCAACAAAATCAGGATTAAAGAATTTTTTTATTCCTTTTTCCAATGGTTCTGCGCCTAGAGGAGCCAAACAGCTGGAGTCAGGAGCCATAAAATCGTCAAATTTCTGAAGAGCATCACTAAGATTGACAAGTTCCTGATTAGTCAAAGTGCCCATTCTTTTTTCAGGCTTCAATTTAGCAAATGCTGCAAATTTAAGTGCAGTTGTTGGACCTACACGTTGAAATCTTTTTGTCAAAAATGTAGTAAGAGGTTCGCCTTGAACTGTATTTGTCAATTGTTTATAATATTGACTTTCAGAATCCATGTCAACAGATTTTGATTGCGAATCTCCAAAGTCCCAATAAAATAATTTTTTGTTGGGCATGTCAATATCTTCAATTCTAATTTTATTGAGTTTCTCAAAATCCATTTTTAAAAAAGACATTAAAGCTATTACAACTCTAACTTGACGTGGAAGTGTCTTCCATTTCTTTTTTGCCTTATCCATTATTGATGTAAAACTAAGTTTTTTTACAGACAATCCCAAGTCTTTTCTAACTTTTTCAATCATTGCGTCATCAATTATCGGGATTTCAAATTGAGATTCAACGATCATTCTGCGTATACGTTCAACATCAATTCCATGGGGATGTGGTCTAATGATAGTCGGAGGTGCAGGAATTTCTTTTACAAATCTGGGATGACTAAATTTTTGATTTTTAGGATCATCAAAAGTTATCGAAGCATAGGGGGTAATTAAAGAAGTTTCATAAACATAATCCCGAATTTTATTTCCTGCTTTAGAATAATCACCCTCCAAACAAATACTCACAGTAAGTCCTGTTTTGGAAATTTCTTTAGTTGTATGTTTTACAATTACAGGTTTATTTTTTTGAATGTCCAGCAATATTTCAAATTGATTTTGAATTTTACCATCGGAAGAGCTTTTTACAGTTACAGGCTTATTTGTTGTAATTTGCCCATATAGAATTGCCATTGTCGCACCCAATCCAAACATTCCTCGAGCCTGCTTGAGTCCAAATTTAGAACCATACAGTACAGTTCCAAAAGCAAGAGGAATGTGTTCAGCATCTATTCCAGGACCATTGTCCTTGACAGTCAAAATATAGGGTTTAGGATCAGGTTTATCAGGATCAACTGCTTTAATTGTAAGATGAACATCAGGAAGGATTCCCTTTTGATCACATGCGTCTAATGCATTCTCAACAAATTCACGAACAGCAGTATACAAAGATCGTGTAGGATTACTAAATCCAGCTAAATCACGATTACTATAAAAAAACTCACTAGGAGATATTTGATTAAATTTTTCCTTAATAGAAGACATCTTGATTTTCCCACAATAGCATTTTTTCCTGTTTTGTTCTTCTGTTTGCAGATTCTAACTTATCATAAACTGCACCGTGCATTCCACCACTAGAAATAGCGCATATTGCATCAACTGCTAATTTTAATTTATTTGAATTTCCAATAATCGAAACAGTTCTCCCATAAACTGAAATATGCGTACTAGTTAGATTTTCCATATTTATTCTGGCCCTACCTGCATTTCCAATGATCCTCCCTTTTATCCTTTCAACATTTGCATTGGATTTTCCAGCAAACTCTCTAAGATCAATAACATGCAATATGTTTTCGTCTTCTAACAAAGTCATGGCATTTTCAGGAGAAAAACCACGTCCAATCGCAGTAACAATTTCCATTGCTTTGAATGGCTGCATTTTTTCAATAGAACCGATTGATTTTATAAAAACTTCTCCAGTGTCACCGTCGACATCAATTGAAACATAACACGTTTCCTCAATCCTAGATTTAACATTACCAGATTTTCCAATTAAAGCACCAATTCTATCACTAGGTATACGAATTAATTTTTCAAAGCTCATTTACAATATCCTCAAACACACGGGTAGAATCATCAACAATCATTCCTCTTTTTTTAAAGAATCGTATAATGTTATTAATGTCTCTTTTAAGAAATTCTTTTGAATTTGGATGTCTAAGATCAACTGCAGAACCTAGATCAAAAACAACTAAACCGTCATCAGTTTTAAAAATATTATATTCTGAAAAATCACCATGAACTAGTTTTGCCTTGTGATATAGATCTTTGATTAGAGATATTGCTTGATCGTAATCATTTTGATCAATATTTGAAGTTAGTAAAGATCTACAAGGAGCACCATTCACACCCACAAAATCCATTGCAAGCACATTATTTGTAACGTAAAGAGGTCGAGGCACAGGTATGCCTGCATTATAGCATTGAGTCAAATTACGATGTTCTTTTTTTGCCCAAAGATATACCAAATTTTTTGTGCCTTTTTTGACATGTCGGAATCGAGGATCACCTGTTAGATAGGGCTCACGTTTTTTAAAATTAGAAGTAGAAACCAAATAAATTTTTAGAGCAACGTTAGAATTATCTTCAGCTACGCCCCAAAAAACAACAGACTCTTTTCCAGCACTTACAGAACCATTGACATATGCAATGATGTGATCAGTAATCATTTTGTAAAGAGTCATCACAGTAGGCTTATCTAAAACCTCATTCACGACTTTTCCTTTTTTGAATCCATCAGGCAAATTTTTCCGTTTAGATTTTGCAATTAATTTATTGTCTAATTTCCATTCTAATTTTCTACTGATAATGTCGGTCATCAGTTACTATTTTTTATACCAGATAAAAGAGATTGCTTTTCAATTAAAATATAAAAAATATTGAAATTAAAAATTATTTTATGTGTTAAAAATAATTAAAAACGGAATATCAGAAATTATTTTAACTCCAGACTCAGAGCCAATTCCAAGATCAATAGCTAAAGAAATTGTTTCCTTACCTACAAGATTCATGATTGATGCGGATTGTAACAAAGATACGGCTTTATCTTTATCAACTAGTTCTTTACCATAGTAGCTTTCACTGATATGAATTTTCAATTTACCGTCAATAACATCGGTTCCAATTAATTCAGCATCACACATGTTGACCATTGCATTATTTTCATAATTAGTGGTTCGTACTGAAAAGGGCATTACGCATATTTACCTTTCAAGGTAGATTTTGCACCGCATGCTTCACAAACTAAAAACGAGATACGATTTTCTTTTAGAACTTTTGTATCAGGACTTTTACAGGTAGTGCATTCAAGGTAATCTTTTACATAAATTTGAAACAATCTAGTAAAGTCATCAGGGGCCCTACGGCCAACAAACATTGCTTTATCACCAAGACGTTCTGCAGGTACAGCAAATTCTTTGGAAAGATATTGGAGTACTTTATCAGGATCTCGTCTAAGAATTTTAGGAAATTCTGAAAAATTACGCAGAAATGTTTTTTGGCCTTCCCACATCACATCGACAATCGGAAGTTCAAATCTATTTCCAGATTCTTCGTCTGAATTACCCAGTTTATCCTCAATACGTTTAAGCAGACGCTCATAATCCGTAGTCATAAAAAAACGTGGAGAGTATTCCCTATATTGTTTTTGAAAAAGAAGAATAAATTGGGACTAGTTTGTAGATTATTCTTTTGGCATTGCACCAATACGGAATACGTTAGTTGTACAGACTGGACATGTACCTTTTACGGCTGGACGTCCATTCTTTAGTTTGACCTCTTTAGGATCTTTGATATCCGTTTTTGCTCTACATTTTACACAGTATGCTTGAACCATTATGAAATTTATCGAACTGAGTGGTATTTAGTAAGAAGTTGTGAAAAATAGTTCACTATAGACTGGATGTATTTACTTTTTTTTAGGCATCAAAAAAAGAAAAAAACTTAAAATTTACATGAAATATAGCTATTTTTTAAAAAAATCTTTAAATTTATAAAATAATATTGTTTTTTTATAATATTCATGAAATAAAATATAATATTTAAAAAAATTACCAATTATAAACTAGTCAATCATAAAAATAGAAAATGGCATCAAAAAAAGGAATTGTGATTACGGGAATAATTTTAGCGTCAATTACAGCTGCCAGTTTTTTGTTATGGATAGTTCCACAGGAAAATAATTCAACATTCATAGTTACAGATTATGAAGGCTATCTAGACGGAGTAAAAAATATCCACGAAGTATTACAAGAATCAATAGACATAGAGTATAGGAATCTTCAAGATGGAAAAATATCACCAAGTGAGTACATAATCATAACTGAAGTAACATCATCACAAGTAACTACACAGATAAGCGAATTTGTAACATCAAAACCATCAGAAAAATGGCAAGAAAGCTACATCAGCTACATGAATGGAATGAAGAAATTTAATGAGTACATCATAGAAACCAAAGTATTAGCAAATCAAATTGAAAATGAAAGTACAGATGCTGAAATTCTAGAAACAGTCAACAAAATACAAGCCATTAAGCTAGAATCAATAGAACATATCAAGAAATCAAATGAATTAAGACCCTAGCCTCAAGACATAATCATACTAAGGAGGATAGTTGGAAATCATTAAAAACCGAGTATGCATTATGAATTACAATGTCTCAAAGATCTACCAGAGTAGAAAAAGATGTCAGCAAATCAGCAGTCAATAAATTAGTAGTAATTTGCGTAGATAGAGATGACGATGTAGGTGAGAAGACAGGAATCACGACGCCGGTGATAGGAAGAGATGCATGCATAGAGGCAGCACAAAGATTAGCATTAGAAGATCCAGAAGATGCAGATTCTAATTCAATATTTGCAGCAATTAAAACATATGAAGATTTAATCAGCAAAGGCTACCAAGTTGAAGTATCCATTATAACAGGAGTCAAGGACAGAGGAGTTCAAGCAGATGAAAAAATACTACATGAAGCAAAAAGGGTATTAGAAAAATTTCAAGCAAGTGGGGCAGTTATTGTTTCAGATGGAGAAGATGATGAAAGCGTAATTCCAGTTATTCAAAATGTTCTACCAGTTGTATCTGTACAACGAGTGGTAATGAAAGTAAGTAGAAGTGTAGAGTATTCCTATGCAGTTTTTGGAAAATATTTAAAAATGATTGCTTATGATTCAAAATATTCAAAATTCTTTTTAGGAGTTCCAGGAATTCTTTTACTAATTGGAGGAATAGCAACTGTTTTTGGATATACCGCAGAAATATTTGCTGTACTTGTAAGTATTCTAGGCGGGGCATTTTTGATCAGAGCATTTGACATAGACAGAGCATGGTCAAGCTGGTCTAAACCTACGCCGATAGGTTTTATCAAAATGTTTACAACAGTTACAGGAATATTATTAATTCTATCATCAGTGCCAGCTGGAATTAGTACGATAGATTCAAAAATAATTGAAGCGAATGGAGGAGTTATTGAAAGTATGTCAAATCAAATAGCGATAGGGCAATTTGTTGGAGGATCATTACCAATCTTATGGATTGGTTTGGGTGCAATATTTGCAGGGATATTACTAAGTAATTGGATAGGAGGCATCCCTAGACAAATTAGCGACATTCTAAGAATAATTGTTTTAATTTCATTATATCCAATTATTGCACAGTTTACAAACATAATGATATTTGATGAAAGTTCATTCACATTGATACCACCATTATTGGGAGGATTAGCAGTAACATTGGTGTCAGCTACAATTCTTTTCAAAAAATATAGAAGACAGAAAGATCAAGAAATGGTTTCAGATTAACATTATTTAATTTTAAAAAAATAAAATACATAGATATCATCATATATTCATCAAGGTTCAAAGAAAAATAGAAATGGGCAAGACGAAAGATGTAATTTTACAATTATCAGGATTATACAAAATATACGGTAAAAAACTAGAAAACGAAATTAAAGCAGGGGACATTCCAAATCACATTGCATTAATTTTAGATGGGAATAGACGATGGGCAAGACGAAATTTAGAAATTAATAAAAAAGGTCATTGGCAAGGGGCAGATGCAGTTGAAAATCTACTTGACTGGTGTGAGGAATTTAATATTAAAATTGTAACATTATATGCACTTTCGGCGGAAAATTTAGATAGAAAAAATAATGAATTAGAAGACTTGTATGAACTAATTAGAATGAGATTAGAAAAATTATACAATGATCCTAGAATACACAGATGCGAAATGAGAGTCAAAGGAATTGGAAGAATAGAATTACTCCCTGAATCAATTAGAGAAGTATTAGCAAGATTAGATAAAGTGACAAAAAATTATAATAATTATTTTCTAAATATTGCACTGGCATATGGAGGTCAGCACGAATTAGTGGATGCAGTTAAAAAAATAGGAGAAAAAATCAAAGAAGGTGAATTGCAGGTAGAGGAAATTACAAAAGAGGAAATTGAATCAAATCTATATACATCACACCTGCCACAGTCATCACCAGATATGATTTTACGTACATCTGGAGAGAAAAGATTAAGCGGATTTCTAATATGGCAAAGTGCTTACAGTGAACTAGTTTTTATGGACATTTTTTGGCCAGAATTTAGGAAGATTGATTTAATGAGAGCAATCAGAACATTTCAGGAAAGGAAAAGAAGGTTAGGAAAATGATAGAGGAAACGTCTGCAGGAATTGTACTATTCAGAAAAGAAGAATCAAAAAAATTATTTTTATTATTACATTACCCATCAGGTCATTGGGATTTTGTAAAAGGTAAAATGGAAAAAGGGGAAACAACACACGAAACTGCAATCAGAGAAACAGGAGAGGAAACAGGGATCACAGATATTACATTTGTAGAAAATTTTGAAGAGTGGATTGAATATGATTTCAAATACAAAAAAGAATTAGTTCAAAAAAAAGTAGTATTCTTTTTAGCTGAAACAAAAACTCAAGAAGTTAAAATATCACATGAGCATAGTGGCTACACATGGATGGATTACAACACAGCAATGGAAAAAACTACATTTGATAATGCAAAAACAGTATTAAGAAAAGCACAAGAATTAATTTCAGAGACTTTGTAAATGTAATTCTTTTGCTACGGCAACAGAATTTTTAGCATTCAAAATAGTTCTACCCACAATTAAATAATTAGTTCCAGATGAAATTACTTCTGATGCATTTCCACCTTGAGTACCAACACCAGGTGAAAATATACTTAGATTTTTTCCTGCTTGCCTAGAACAATATTGAATAATTTTTGGAAATGTTGCCCCCACGACAATACCATCAACTTTTGCTCTTAATGCCCAATCTAGAAACAACTGGTATAGTTGCTGCGTTTTACCCATCTTAACTTCCATATCATAAGATAATTTAGCCTCAGGTGCACTCATGTGACACAAAGTAATCACGCCTTTCTGTTCTTTATGAGATGATTTTACTAAATTCTTTAAACTATCCAAACCCATTATAGGATTGGCTATTACTGCATCAAATCCTAAATTCCACAAATGCTCAGTTGTTACGCGATTGGTATTTCCAATATCATTAAGCTTGATATCAGCAATAGTCTGTAATCCGTAATCATGGGCAGTTTTATTGATTTTAATAATTTCTTTAGCACTAAGAGGGAGAAGCAAATGAAAATTAAGTTTAACTCCACAGAGATACGGATTTAGTTTTTTAATATTCTGAATAGTTTTATTTTGTAAATTTTTTACAGATGAGTCATAATCATTTGCAAGGATCACTTTCCCATTGCTTTTAGAAATCTGCGAAAGTCTAGTTTTGAAGGTGGTCATAGTTAACTAGTGGATGAGTGTCCTTCAATTTTATTATTTTGATATAGGAATAACCGTGTTCGGATGGATTTTGAACAAAAGTAGGGCTTATCCCATTTGTTGTTGAAAATTTTATGAAGGGATTTCCAGGATCACGGTCCAAAACCACATGGCAAAAGTAGGATGTTCCCTCGTCATTAAAATTCATGAAAACGCCAAGAAGCCATTTATCATTATGTGGGAATAAAAACAGAGGAAAAGGAAATTCATCAAAACCCCATGTAAGTTTTGCAAGACTAGATAGATCTTCTAATTCAATAGGCTGATATCTATCAAGAGTTCCATTACCAGGCTGTAATGTTTTTGGGAGAGATTTAATTCGAATAATTGGAGAATAGAGGTTACTAGAATCAGAAGTAGTATTTACGATATTAGATTCTTCTTTTCCAGATTTTAACCCATAGGAAAGATAATCACCATCAGTATCTAAAGGAGTATAGTAAACAATTGGTTTTTCTTTTAAAACATCCATTTGTACAGATAGAATTTTTTTTCCATCATAGTTATGAGAAAATGATACACGGGGTGCACGCTCAAGTGCACAAACCAATCTCGTGAATTCCAAAGTAGAGTGGAGTTGTATGTAGCGAGGTAATTTATCAACAGTGACAGATTCTAATTTATCCACAAGTACTCGTTACAGATTATCAAATTAAACTTATCCAAAAAGAAGGAGCCTAGTTTCTTTTATCAATGACATCATTGATTGCAGGACCTGTTCCAATAATTGTAACAGGCGTGTGTAATTCATTTTCAATATTTTTGATAAAAGATTTTGCATCTTCAGATAATTCATCGTAAGAAGTTTTACCAGCACAATCAGTAAAGAGAACATCTAATTTTGTAATTGAAATTTGT
>Ga0233435_1003269_pt1 | contig 12569 bp, 10 predicted proteins | sample SI_122_August201_3_FD_182735 | JGI IMG/M metagenome (GOLD analysis project Ga0233435, IMG submission 182735) | Seawater microbial communities from Saanich Inlet, British Columbia, Canada - SI_122_August2016_135_MG | ecosystem: Environmental > Aquatic > Marine > Inlet | place: Canada: British... | reverse complement strand
CATCATTTGCACGTTCTAGGGCTTTCTCAACAGCCTGTATTTTAAACGATTGGGTAAATCGTGCTTTCATTTTATTTTCCTCTAATTAAAAATTAGAGGCGACAACTAGCCTGACACAAGGGGCATCATTGCAAGCTTGATGCAGACTCCGTAACACTACCTCAAATGACTTGACGGCGTTTCGGATGTAACTCCAGATCCCCTTTGGCGCTACGCCTACTGGAGACTACTGGTCTTCGCGTTCGCTTTTTATGGCTGGCAGCGATGGTTTTTTCAGTGTTTTTTTACGGTGTATGAATTTTAAATCGACAAGCACATCCTCCTTTTGCAAGACATTCTGTTAGTTTGACTTCTTGCTCCAGAAAGGTAGACATCAAGCCAATATCAAATTCACAGATTTCAGGGTGTGATTGTGCTAAATCATGGTAGACACAATTATGGGCTTCGATCATAGTATGCGGATTATTTTCGGATTTATTAATTAGGTTAGCCTGATAGCCTAGATCAGTCATAATGATAATTAATTTTTTAAGCCGATCCGTTATATTAAGTTCATCGAGTGGATTATTTAATTGCTGGGCCGTCATCACACCCATTTTATTTAGGTGTTTTCTAAAAGCGTTTTCCCCAAGTATTTTCTTGAAGTCCGTTAAAAGAAGTTCAGAAAACCAGGCGTATTGCTTTGGGAAATGTCTGATTCCCTTTTCAGAAATAGTAAAATGACGAGCAGGGCGACCTAATGTTTTCAAGGGTTTATCGTCAAGTACATATTTATCACTTTCCAATGGTGCAAAATGTTGTTGTACAGCCGTTCTAGAAATACCAATTTTTTTAGATAGTTGATTGATGCTATAGCCTTTTCTGTTTTTAAGCAGTAGCTCAAGAATTTGGTTTTGTCTGGGCGTTATGGGTTGCATAGTTTTGTTTCATGCTTAGTAGATTAAGGGTGGATTTCAAAGAATTATTATGACATAAATATATTGTTTATATTTATTAATGCCGATAGAATGTGTTCACGAATGTGATTGGTTCGGGTTTTGACACTAAATAATTATAATATTTAAGGGAGGTTTGGAATGAGTCTTTTTGAACGTTTAGGTGGAGAAGGAGCCGTAGATGCTGCTGTTGATATTTTTTACCGAAAAGTGGTGGCGGATGACAGCATTAACCGTTTTTTTGAATCGACGGATATGGCGCAACAATCGGTAAAACTTAAAGCCTTTTTAACGATGGCATTTGGAGGGCCTAATAATTATTCAGGTAAAGATTTACGTGAAGGGCATGCACATTTAGTTGAAGATGGTTTAAATGATAGCCATTTCGATGCAGTTGCAGGGCATCTTGCTGCGACATTAGGGGAGCTAAATGTTCCTGATGAATTAATTGATGAAGTGATGGCGATAGCCGGTAGCACACGAGGGGATGTGTTAGGGAAATAGTTTGGTTGATTTATTGTTAATTATCATTCAGAGACCGGTTGTGGTTATCAACGATAATCTTAGACGGTCTCTGTATTAAATGTCTATTTTAAAGTACCGTGATCGTGAATACAGTTGCCATAGGGGTGAAACTATTTTGGATGCATTGTTGCGCCAGAAAGTTGATCTTAGTTATGGCTGCAAGCAGGGTATTTGTCAGGCTTGTATGTTACGTAGCAATATCACACCACCTGATTACACGCAGAACAATTTAACAACTGACCAGCGTTCTAAAAATTGCTTTTTAGCGTGTCAGTGGCAACCTGAAGAAGATGTCTGCATCGATCCAGTTGAATCACAAAGTTTTGTTAATGCTCGGGTTGTTAGCAAATCTTTATTAAGTCAGGATGTTTTGAGATTAACATTAGAATTTCAAAAGCCCTTTGAATTTCACGCTGGGCAATTTGTGAATTTAAAGAAATCCGAGCAGGTAATTCGAAGTTATTCTATTGCTAGTACCCCTAATCACTCGAACACAGTTGAGTTTCATATTCGGTTATTAACAAATGGTCAGTTTAGCCAATGGGCATTTCATGAATTAGAACATGGAGATGTCATTCCGGTATCAGAACCCAAAGGTAACTGTATTTATAACACTAAAGGTGCTAATGAAAACCTATTGTTGATTGGCACAGGTACCGGTTTAGCACCTTTGTTGGGTATTGTAACTGATGCGTTTGAGCACGGACATTCAGGGCGCATTCATTTGTTTCATGGCAGTCACATTTCTGAGGGTTTGTATTTAAATACTAAATTAACTCAGTTATCTGAAAAATACGAAAATTTTTACTATTCAGGTTGTGTCTCTAGAGAGGCGTCAGCTGTTTTTTTTAATGGCCGAGCAAACGACATGGCTTTTTCACAATACCCTGATCTTAAAGGCTGGCGGGTTTTTGTTTGTGGCAATCCTGAGATGATTAAAGATTCACAAAAACGGGCCTTTTTAAATGGTGCATCGTGTGGTCATATTTTTTCCGACGCTTTTTTATTGAATCAGTGAACTAAAGTTGCTTGGTAAATCTTGCAATTTATACGATGAGGCAACTGGTAATGATGACTCAATTTAGGGATGCTTTAGTTTCTTCAGTAGCCTGTTTCATAGCGATCTTTTTAGTCTCATATAGTTGCAATGAAATACTATCAGGACCCGGTAAAATAATTCTTGTTGCTTCCTTAGGTGCATCATCGGTTATTATTTTTGCTATTCCTAATAGTCCTGTGGCTCAACCTTGGGCTTGTTTAGGTGGACAAGTTATTTCAGCGTTCACAGGGGTTGGCATTAGTTTACTATTTCCTGATTTAATTTATGCTGCAGCATTTGCAGTCGGTCTTTCTGCATTACTGATGATATTGTTGCGATGTTTGCATCCGCCCGGGGCGGCGACGGCATTGGCACCCATCGTGGCTGATCAGCAGTTAGGCGATTTGGGTTTTAATTTTGTTTTAGTACCTGTTGGGCTTAATATTGTTATCTTATTGATTTTGGCGTTAATCATTAATCGATGGGTTTTGAACCGAGATTACCCTTCGGGTTCAAAAGTTAGAAGCAGTCAACAACAATTCCTTGACCAAGAGTCTATCGTTTTAAGTCATGTGGGTGTTTTGGATGAAGATTTAAAAACGGCTTTAGCGCAACACGATGGTTTTATAGATGTAACTTCCCAAGATCTCGCTCTTTTGTTTAATAAAATGGAAGCATTGTGTTTTCAACGCAAGCAAGGGCCTATGTTGTGTCGGGATATCATGGTGACAGAGATCCCTACGGTTGAATTTGGGACCGATATTGAAGCGGCGTGGAGTTTATTACACACGCAATTACTCAGAGCGCTACCGGTGTTAGATCGTACGGGGCGAGTTATTGGTATAGTGACGCGGAATGATTTTTTAAAAGGGTTTGATTTAACCCCTTATGCTAGTTTTCAGCAGCGGTTCAAAAATTTTATCCACAAAATGGGCTTTTTACACTCAGGAAAGCCGGAAGCGGTAGGTCAGATTATGTCCGATAAAGTTGCTAGTATTTCAGCAGATGAACCGATTGCATCGCTTATTCCCTTGATGGCACAGCAACTTCATAAACAAGTTCCCATTGTAGATAATCAGAATCGTTTGGTTGGTATTGTCTACAGTAATACGCTGATCGCTGCACTGTATAACCGAACGATTTATGGGGACTCTGTTTGATAATCAGGTCTTGTTAAGGTAGCGTAGAAATGTTGCTGAATTGGAATTTTATTTGAGAAATTTGTAAACAAGAACTAGATTAGTTGAGATGGTAAGAGTGAATTCAAATGAAGCCTTATGGCGCTGACGGGGTACACTTGAACTAAAGAGTAGCCCCGGCCATTAATGCCCCAGAAGTTTTTAGGTGGAGTCAGACCTTAAGCGGTGTTTCAACCAAATGAAAGTATCCTTCCAACTCTCATGTTTGACAGTCATAAATCTTTCGATGACCGGAACCTTCACAATGATGAGGAACCCAATTGAAAGTAAGCACCAAATAGCGGCCCATTCATCGGGATTCCCAGTGAGGAAGGCCGCTAAGAGGGGCCCCATGACAAGTGCGTAAATCATAATCCGATAGCCTCCTAAGAAAATAGGGAGAATGAAGGCGACAAAAAAGTAACCCGAAGTGGCGAAATATCCACAAGAATTCATGGCCCATTGCCATGCTATATGCCAATCCCCCGGATAGGATCTAAATTCCATCGTCGAAGAGCATCCAATAGCACCGTTGCCCATTAGGGTATCCAACACGCCATTTCCCACGGTGCATTGGATTGCAAAACAACCCGGCAAAGAGGGATTAATGATCCCTTTGAGGAGGAACATAATACTTGCGATGGTAGAAATAACGGTTACTTTTATGAACCAATATTTCAACCTTTTTTTAGGCAGAAACGAGGCGACAAACCAAATTGTGAGGATGGGTTGAAAAGATATGTGGAACCACCCTAGAAATGACCCCATGGCGTTCATTGGACCGGGGTCATCAAGATAGATATAATTTACGGCCTGCAACAACTCCATGAGAGTAAAATATCCAAGCGTTAATGCCCTCAGTCTGTGTCGGCTTAGGTAGCCGTCAGTATCTACTTCGGATAAAGAGGTCGTAGGGTCTTTCGCAATCGCTTTTTTATACTCTAGTCCCGCCCCAATAAACCCGATTGTGGCCAATACAGTTGATGCTTCACCGCTCCAGCACATTTATCCTCCATGGTAAAAAAAACTGGGTGTCAAAATTAGTTAGAATAAAATCACAAACCTTCCCATCGTTTCATATTCTCCTTTGAATATCACGTTCATGAGAAACAAATATGATTCTGTTGGAAAAGGATGCTGTTATTTTTCCCGGTGTGAAGAATAGGAAAACCAAGCCAAAAAGTCAAGGTATGATTAAATGCATGATAATAATTAGCCTATCAACTGCAATTTTAATCAGTTGATTATAATAACCTTAAGTTGTTGGGGGCTTGATTTAGGTCAATAAATGATGTTTTATTTCGTGGAATCTACTCATTTCAGGGTTTGCTGTTTGAGTTGTGGAGCCTCTTTTAGCATGCTCGTTGTTCCTACCATAATGTTAATGGCTTTTTTTAAACGAAGGAAAACAGATTCTTGACAATAGTTGATTTTATGTTTTTTACAAATTTGTTGAAGTGGCGTTTGGACAAGGTGGTATTGCGATAATGGAATATCAGGCCAGAGATGGTGTTCAATTTGATAATTGAGCCAACCGTAGAAAAAGTCATTTAAATTAGAGTTGCTAGGGTAGTTAACTGATCCGATAATTTGGCGAAGATAAAATTCACCTTGTTTCTTTGGTCGGTTGTTAAATAGAGGAATATCATCGCCTGCATGATTGGGAATAATAACCACAAAGCTATGCCAGCCTTTTGCATACCCTTTTCTTTTATAGCGATTAGGTACATTGGTTATTTTATCGTAGGCTCCGTGAGAAATCGGATGGGTTAGTTGTGACCATCGAGTAAATATCCCTTGGCTGATGAGTAATGCAGAGACTGGATTAGGCGCTATCCACGCGGTAGCATAACCGAAGATGGTACATAACCTTCCCCACCGTTCAAGTTGCAACAGGTGACTGAAATCATTTTTATTAATACGTAAAAGGGTCTCGCGATGAATATTATTAATATCTTTGGCAAGTTGATCTAATTCGACAGATTGATTGAGGCAGGGTTGCATAATCTGTGATTAAAAAGAAGTCAGCGCAAGCCAGCCAATAATCCTCTAACCGCCACAGAGCTTAAAAAGGTTGCTGAATTGCTTGATGATGGTAAAAAAAAATATAACTGATCGAATTTTGTGAGATTAGCTGATCTACAAAGACTCAATTGTATTGGTTTTTCATTATTAACCACAAAATCCTTTAAGGTATAGCACTTGGACGTTTATCATTTGATAACTTCCAAGTTAACCGCTACTGATCTTGACTAGTTACTTGCTAAGTTAGTTACATTATTTTGTTATTTTTCGATGGGTATACGTGTGTCCGGTAAAAAGTCATTGGCATTCCGGGTAGCCATTTCCTCATAAAGCGCCCATTTTGAATCGACAACCTGTTGGGCAAAGCCCATCAATTTGTCAGCTTGTTCATGGTTGCTGCGTTGTAAACTACTGTAGCGGGTTTCATTATAAGCATATTCTTTAACGGGGATACTGGGACGTAAAGAGTCGAGTACGAATGGGTTTTTGCCCTCCGCACCTAAAGTCGGGTTGTATCGGTATAATGGCCAGTAACCGGATTTGACGGCCATTTCCATTTGTTCAAGACCATTTTCCAGATTGATGCCATGGGCAATACAAGGGCTGTAAGCGATGATAACTGATGGCCCGTCATAGGCTTCCGCCTCACGGAAAGCTTGTAGGGTTTGTTGTGGACTGGCGCCGATGGCAATTCTAGCCACATAGACGTTACCGTATGCGATAGCCTGCAAAGCCAAATCCTTCTTGGGCACTAATTTACCGTGTGAGGCAAATTTAGCTACGGCAGCAATTGGTGTCGATTTGGAAGCCTGACCACCGGTATTAGAATAAACTTCGGTATCCATGACCAGAATATTCATGTCGTGACCAGTAGCCAGAACGTGATCAATACCGCCATAGCCAATATCGTAGGCCCAGCCGTCACCGCCAATAATCCAGATGCTGCGACGAACGAAATTATCAACTACTGATAACAGTTCTCTGGCTTTTAGGTTGTTTAGGTGTTCCAGTTGTTCTTGTAATTGAGCAACACGAACGCGTTGTTTTCGAATGTCGCTTTCTTTTGCTTGTGGTGCATTAAGAATTTCTTCAACTAAAGTATCATCAAAATGGTCTTTGAGTTCATTTAAAAGACGACGTGCCAGAGCAACATGTTGATCAGTAGTTAAACGATAGCCTAAGCCGAATTCGGCGTTATCTTCAAATAGGGAATTAGACCAGGCAGGGCCTTTGCCCTCTGAGTTTTGTGACCAAGGTGTTGTGGGTAGGTTACCGCCATAGATGGAGGAACAACCGGTGGCATTGGCGGCTAACATACGATCACCGAATAATTGGGTAATCAGTTTCAGATAAGGCGTTTCACCACAACCCGCACAGGCGCTGGAGAATTCAAATAACGGTTCCAGAAATTGAACACCACGGACATTGGAAAAATCGACTCTAGCGCGATCATTGTAAGGCAATGCTTCAAAGAAGGCAGCGGCATTTTTCTCGACTTCAAAATGCTCAGCTTTAGGTGTCATATTTATGGCTTTAAAGTTTTCATCGTGTTCTGAAACGGCAGGACAGGCTTTGACACATAAGCTACAACCGGTACAATCTTCAGGAAAAACTTGGATGGTGTAGCGCATATCGGGGAACCCGCGGGAGCCGACTTTAGCGGCTTTAAAGCCGTCAGGAGCTTGATCTAGTTTTTCTTTTTCGTAGAATTTGGCACGTATTGTTGCGTGTGGACAAACGATTGAACAGTTGCCACACTGGATACAAAGATCAGACTCCCAAATAGGAATGTCCTGTGCGATATTGCGTTTTTCCCATTGGGTCGTGCCTGTTGGATAAGTCCCATCAGCAGGTAATTGACTAACGGGTATTTTATCGCCACGTCCGGCGACCATTTCAAAAGTAACCAGTTTGACAAATTCAGGTGCTTTGGCAAAGGAACTTTCAGCGTTATCAAACGATGTGGTAATAGCTGCTGGAATTTTGACTTTTTGTAATCGACTCAAGGATTGATCTATTGCAGCAAAGTTTTTTTGTACAACTTCGGGACCTTTTTTGGCATAAGTTTTCTCAGCATATTCTTTAATCTTGCTGATCGCTTGATCTTTAGGCATAACGCCGGACAAGGCAAAAAAACAGGTTTGCATAACGGTATTAATGCGTCTGCCCATACCGGTTTCTTTCGCAACTTTAACACCGTTGATGACATAGAACTGGATTTCTTTGTCGATCAATTGCTGCTGCATTTGTTCAGGTAATTGTTCCCAAATTCTATCGGCATCGTAAGGGCTATTTAATAAGAAAGTAGCGCCTTGTTTGGCACGATCTAACATTTGCGTCGTTTTGATAAAGTTATAGTCATGACAGGCTATAAAATTAGCCGATTCTATGAGGTAAGGGGCTTTGATTGGGTCAGGACCAAAACGCAAATGGGATATGGTCTGCGAACCTGCTTTCTTTGAATCATAAACAAAATAACCCTGAGCATGAAATTGTGGTTCATTACCGATAATTTTAATGCTGTTTTTATTAGCACCTACCGTGCCATCAGAACCCAGACCAAAAAACATGGCGCGTACGACATTTTCGGGTTCAATATCCAATGTTTCAGTGATATCTAAACTAGTATGAGTGACGTCATCAATAATGCCGATTGTGAAATTGTTTTTGGGCTGCTCAGCTTTAAGTTCCTGAAAAACGCGAGCGGCCATTGTTGGCGTAAATTCCTTACTGGATAGGCCATAACGTCCGCCAATAATACGCGGCATGATTTTAATTTCGTTGCGGGCAAACGCTTGGCTCAATTCAGTTATGACATCTTTATAGAGTGGTTCACCACAGTTGCCAGGTTCTTTAGTACGGTCCAGTACTGCAATGCTTTGTACAGACTGAGGCAAAGCAGCAATAAAATTTTTAGCGCTAAAGGGACGATAAAGACGAACATTGAGAACACCGACATTATCCCCTAGAGTATTGAGTTTTTCAGCGGTAGCTATAGCAGTTTCTATTCCTGACCCCATCATGATAATGATACGTTCAGCTGTTTCAGGGCCATGGTATTCAAATGGCTGATAACGTCGTCCTGTAACTTGAAAAAACTGCTCTAAAACTTCATCAAATATATCTATCGTACCATCATAGTATTGATTAGAGCTTTCACGCCCCTGAAAATAGGTGTCCGGATTTTGTGCTGTACCTCGCATAAACGGTTTATCCGGGTTCAAGGCCCGTTGTCGATGAGCAAAAACTAACTCATCATCAATCATGGTCCGAATTTGCTCGTCCTCTAATAAGGTGATTTTATTAATTTCATGTGAGGTCCGAAAACCGTCAAAGAAATGAATAAATGGAATACGAGATTTCAATGTTACCGCCTGAGAAACTAGCGCCATATCGTGTGCTTCTTGAACACTACTGGCAACAACTTGAGCAAAGCCTGTCATGCGCACCGACATGACATCTTGATGGTCACCAAAAATTGATAAACCCTGCGTAGCAAGGGAACGAGCGGCAACATGAATGACTGTTGAAGTTAGTTCTCCGGCAATCTTATACATATTAGGAATCATTAACAACAATCCTTGAGAAGCGGTAAATGTTGTTGTTAATGCACCTGTTTGTAATGAGCCATGCAAGGTTCCCGCAGCGCCTCCTTCACTTTGTAACTGGGCAATGGTTGGCACTGACCCCCAGAGATTCTTGGTCCCTTCAGTGGTCCATTGTTCGCAAAATTCTGCCATGGCGGAAGAAGGTGTGATCGGGAAAACGGCACAAACCTCATTGGTTCGGTATGCAACATAAGCGGCTGCTTCGCCGCCATCGAAAGTGACTTGTTTTGCCATGATAATTTTTCTGATTAAGTTATGTTGACTATTTTTTCAACCATATGGATGGCGGCAGTGGGGCACTGCAAAGTACAAGCAGTACATCCGGTACAAAGTGATTCATTGACATCATAAAACTTGCCTTTGCCTAGCTTGATAATCGCACCTTCTGGACATGCGCCATAACAACCGTCACATTCAAAACAATTGCCACAAGAGTAACAACGGCTCGCTTCGTAAGTAGCTTCGTCTTGGCTCAGACCGCCTAAAACCTCTTCAAAAGTTTGATTTCTTTGTTCAGGAGGAATGGCGGGTTGTTCTGATTGGTCAGCATCGGTGTTATACCAAAGATTTAATTCTTTATGTTCGACAATGTGACTTTTCAAGGGTTGCTGGTATTGCGTATTGCGTAGATAGGCATCTATATTGCGAGCGGCTTTTTTACCATGTCCGGTAGCGATAGTTACTGTACGAGCGCTAGGCACCATATCGCCACCAGCAAAAACGCCGTGAACAGCGGTCATCATTTGTTCATCCACTGCAACAACACCATCGCTTTCTACTTCAATTTCGGGAAATGTTTTTAATAACGCAGAATCTATATTCTGACCTAATGCTAAAATAACAGTGTCAGCTTTTAGAATTTCGTAGGTTCCTGTAGGTTGTGGTCGCCCGTTGTTATCCAACTCCATAACTTCGACTTTAACCTGACTATCTTCATCCAGTTCGACAATAGTTCTTAACCAATGAAATACCACACCTTCTTCAATCGCTTCAGCTGCTTCAAAGTCATGTGCCGGCATATTCTTACGATCACGACGGTATATCACCATGGTTTCGGCACCTAAGCGCTTGGCAGTACGTGCTGCATCCATCGCAGTATTTCCACCGCCGTAGATGGCAACCCGTTTACCAATTTTTGGGGTATTACCCATGCCGATATCACGTAAGAAAGTTACAGCATCCAGAGTATCGCTATTAATATTTATAGGGATTTCTACCGAGCGACCAATATGGGCACCAACAGCAACAAAAACGGCATCGAAATTACCTTCTTCTTTTTCGGTCTTGAGGTTTTCGACTTTATGATTGAGTGTTATTGTGACCCCCATATCTTCGATGCGTTTAACTTCAGCGGCCAAAATATCACGAGGCAGACGATAAGACGGTATACCAAAATGCATCATACCCCCGGCAATCGGTCCGGCGTCACGAATTTCAACCTGGTGTCCCAGACGCGCCAAATGGTAGGCTGCGGAAAGACCACTGGGTCCCCCACCGACGATTAAAACTTGTTTATTGGATTTTTCGCCAATTATTTTGGGCTTCCAACCATTTTCAAAGGCCAAATCACCAAGAAAACGTTCGACTGCATGAATACTTACAGCGCCATCAACGTTGACACGGTTACAGGAGGTTTCACAAGGGTGATAACAAACGCGACCATGTACTGCAGGCATCGGATTGTCTTCGAGTAATCGATTCCAAGCATCTTCATAACGCTCAGCTTGTGATAAATCTAACCAGCTTTGTATGTTTTCACCAGCTGGACAAGCATGATTACAAGGCGGCAGGTAGTCTTCATAAACAGGAACCTGTCGCTGCTGGGGGCCAGTACCCGTACTCAGGCTGAGATCTGGCGGGTTAGTCATATCTTTGTATTTCATAGCACTATACTCACGACAACTTAATATATTGATTACACCGATAATTTATGTGCGAATCTGGTTTTTGCCTTAAACAAGAGGCATACACGTTCAAAAATTGAAAGCCTTATATCGCACCTGAATTGATGGAATGTCAAGTGATAAAGGATTTTTATTACCGATATCGGGTCTTTTAGCTTGAATATTTAATCAATTTGTTCGGGCTGTTTGACCACTTATTAGCCTAATAAATCAATCTTTCTCCGTTACCAAATCGGTTATGTATTCACTGCTAAAGAAGAAATGTAGGCGGTAGATTAAATGCAGGAGTAATGACAGCATCGCCATGTTCATGTTCTCCAAGAATTCGGCAATAAGTCTCAAGATGCTTGCCAGCACGGTTATGAATAATTCCACATAACCCCTCACCTGCACGTAGACTGGGAATATCCGGGTTGGCGATGGCATCAACCACAAACATTTGAATGCTGCCATAGTAAAAATAAATCATACGTTATATTAGTTTTTGTTGTGTGTTGTTGAGTAAAAAAGATGTTTGGGTGTAAGGTAGAAGTTGGTTAAGTAGAACTGATTAAGGGAACTTAAGAAATGGAGATGCTACAGAAGATATGTTTCGTTTTACTGCTGACAACATTATCGAGCGTTTATGCTGGGAATTGTTTTGAGGGTAAGGATATAGAAGATTGTCGTGTGAAAGCAGAACAGGGAGATTCTTCAGCACAATACAATTTAGCGTTGATGTATTCCAACGGAAAAGGTGTCCCACAAGATTCCAAAGAAGCAGCCAAGTGGTATAGGAAGTCAGCAAAACAAGGAGATCAACACGCACAAAACAAATTAGGAACGATGTATCGTTATGGATGGGGTGTCTCTCGAGATGCTGAAGAAGCAGTCAAGTGGTTTAGGCAGTCAGCAGAACAAGGAGATCAACACGCACAAAGCAATTTAGGAAGGATGTATCGCTATGGATGGGGGGTCTCTCGAGATTACAAAGAAGCAGTTAAATGGTATAGGTTGGCAGCAGAACAAGGACTTGCTAAGGCACAATATAATTTGGGGGTGATGTATGCTAAAGGACAAGGTGTTCTTAAAGACTCTGTCATGGCACACATGTATTGGAATATGGCGGCAGTTAGTGAACATGAAGATGCGATAAAAGGTAGAGGTGTTGTTGAGAAAAAGAAATGACTTTTTCACAAATAGCAGAAGCACAGAAATTACAAAAGAATAGATGCCGACACATCTTATAGAGAGCGTTCAAAATTCTGTGTCAGGTTAATTTAAATATCCAGCACGCTATCTAAGCGGCCTTCAAAATAAATATCTAATTGGGACAGTGCCTGACTCCAGTTCTGAATAGGCATTGTCCATTTCTC
>Ga0233435_1003249_pt1 | contig 12638 bp, 10 predicted proteins | sample SI_122_August201_3_FD_182735 | JGI IMG/M metagenome (GOLD analysis project Ga0233435, IMG submission 182735) | Seawater microbial communities from Saanich Inlet, British Columbia, Canada - SI_122_August2016_135_MG | ecosystem: Environmental > Aquatic > Marine > Inlet | place: Canada: British... | reverse complement strand
AACCGCGCCTTCTTCATAAAACATTTTCCAGAACTCGCGGAAATGCGTCCAGTTCGGTGGACCTTCAACAACCAACCTGTATTTTTCTTCCGGCATTTCACCTTCAGGTGTGATAGGTCCTTTGCCTAGACGTAAACGTTCTTCGACTTCTTGACGTAACATTTCATAATAAGTCGCTGCGCCTTCACTACCTCTAAAAGATGAGAAAATCGGCCCTACATAATAAACACCGCCAAAATACGCATCAATCGGTGAAGGTTTATTTTTAGCACTTTGAAGCACCCATACGAGATCTTCTTCGGCTTTTGCGGACTGCCTTAAATATTCTCGCAAACGGTCAATATCAAACTTGACACCGCTTACTCTTTCAAGGGTTGGGATAATTTCTTGTTTGAGTTGCTTGACCACATAATCACGCATATTTTTTGTAATTACTCCATCACCCTGATACGGCACATGCAGCATTGCGGTTTCGCATTTGTACTGCTCACGTACCAGCTCAAACCACTTCATAAAAGTAAAACAACCTGTGTAGGAAAGCAGCAAGAGATCCGGAGTCGGCAAGACTTCTCCAGTTGGTCCAATGTTGCCTTGTGCCATCATTCCCAAATCCGCTTTAACATAAGTACAAACGTCTTCGGAATGGCCAGCTCTTTCTGCTTCCATAATCATACGTCCTGTTTTTTTACGCATACCGTTTTGCAGAGCATTTATTTCCGGAAGATTTCGCGCAAAATCAAAACACATCAGTAACTCATTCAAATTTCCCGGAACAAAAGTTGAAACAACTTTCTGTCCTGTTTTCGGAGCGTCATAGAGTTGCCTGAAATTTTCAGCAATCATCTTTTTTTGAATCTCCATCGACTCTTCTTTGATGGCTGTTGGCGGTGCTTTTTTGGGCATTCTGTCTCCTTTGTTATTAAAAATACTTATTATTATTGATGTCATAATGAGGTTTTACGGGACCATCATTATTAGTACAATGTGATGTTCATTAAATATTCAGGCTAAAATATAATTCCAAATTTTCTAATCAATCGCTGAATTCGATTCACCCTAGAAAAACAACTTCATGCAGCAACACTCCACAGTTTGATCGAATCTGCGAAGGTTCCGGCTTGTTCACGGATCGGCTGCATTTGTCCTGAATTCTCAGCATACTCAAATGAAGTGTATGGTATATCCTGAGCCGCCAAAGCATTTTGCAACATTGGTCGGTCCAGCAAAGCAGGATCACAAAAACTCGGTCCTGCGAAAATTATCCCTTCTGCTTTGTTTTTCCTGACAGAATCTATCAAATATACACCCTTGTTTTCAACATCCGGTTCATATTTGGCCGCAGTTTCATTGGAGTGATGCAGAAAGGCTTTGGATAAATTTTCAAGTGGATCACCTGTAGTTGCTACATCTTCCAGCAGCCAGCGGGTTACCAACATAAAATCATCATCGACTATGTAACAACCTGCCATTTCAATCGATTTAATCATGTTAAAAGGCGGTTGTTCGCAAAACACTCCACTAACTACCACCCGACAGTTGTCTCGAACAGGACGCTCCTCTGTCTCCGCTGCTTTAAGATAGTCACTAATGAGTTGTGTGTGATCTTCCACCGGCAAAACCATTCCGGCACGGAGCAGCAGATAAACCTCTGTGCTCGGTGCTTTCCACGGATGTTTTGCCCGAAATTCATAAAGCTCTTCGACTGCTTTGCGGTTTTCGTTATAAACCGCAATTGAGTTGAGCAAGTCATCATCACTGATTTCATGACCTCCCAATTTGCCTAAATCATCCCGCAGCTGCTGCATTTCGTGGATGTAGAATTTTCCGCCAATTTCATCTTCATAATTTTGCGGAACATCAAAATAACGTACATATTTATCTTTAAACATCATTTTCCACATTCCAGAGAGATTGCGGATTACATCGCAAATACTGGGAAACAGCATTCCGTCCAAAACATCCAGCCTGCCTGTCACACCGAGTTCAATAGTAGAGCGTGGAATACGGCAAATGTAACTCTGGTAATACGCATCACCATGTATTACCTCCAACTGATCACCGCCACCCATGATTCCGACAGGCAGCATTCCTGCCGCATGTATTATTTCACGTGGTACATAAACCGGCATGTAACCAATCGCTTTTCTTCCAGGTTTTGCTTCCTTCCAGGCTTTTACTGCTTTAAAATCCAGATCATCAAAGAGTTCCTGACAATACGCCACCAAAGGAGCAGTAGTTTTTGTGTCTGAGTTTTCTAGTTTTGAGTTTTCAGTATTAACGCTCATGTGAGTTTTAGTTTTTAGGTTCTGAAAGACAAATTTGTAATTAGAGTTAGTTTTTCCATTGAGGTGACCGCTTTTCCAAAAAGGCATTCAAGCCTTCAACTGCGTCATGGGTTTTCATCAATTCGTGCAAATATAATTCTTCAACTGCGGCAAGTTTAGCTTTCACTTCACCAATCAACCCTTTGCGGGAAGCCTGCAAAGCAAAACGCAAGGAACTAGCGCTTTTAGGTTTTAAATGCGTTTTAAAATAGCTTAACGCACTAGCTTCAGGATCATCTGATATATCTTGAGTAAGACCTCTGTTTTGAGATTCAAATGTGTCAATTATACGCCCTGAAAGCAGTAAGTCTTCTGCTCTCGCCTGACCAATACGAATGGGCAGCAAGCATGAAGCTGCTGGAGCAATTACTCCCAAAACTATTTCCGGTTGTCCCATTTTGGCTTCCGGATTAGCAAATATTTGACTTCCGGCACAGGCAAGTTCTAAACCGCCGCCTAAACACTGACCGCGAATCACAACCAGAATCGGTACTGTTACACTCAGCATTTGCAACAAAAGTGCATGAAAGCTTTTGAGCATTGCAGCACACTGTTCCGGAAGATGTTCCTCAACACTTGCACCAAAACTAAAATGAGGCCCTTCCGCATCCAGCAAAACTGCTCTGATTTGATTTTCCCCTTGTAGTTGATCAAAAGCCTGTCTTAGTTCCGCAACCATCGCCGCATCAATAATATTTGCTTTCGGTGCGGAAAGACGAATCCGCAAAAGCGTCTCATCCTGTTCAAACCAGGTTTTTAGTGGAGAATTTTTTGCTGGTGCTGCACTCATCCTGTCTCACTTCTCAAACGGTTGATATTTTTTTCATTGATTTGATTCTCCATTAAATCTCCGCAACGGAGTTCTGTGTTAGCGTTGCTCATTTTCATTTGATATAAACAAAAAGTGTTGGGCAGGTTTTAATTATTGATTTGCGGGCATTAAGCCGTCCGTGAAATCATCTGTCCAGCGCTCGCCTTTGGCCAGAGACTGACGGAGTGCGACAAAATCGACTTCCCTGCAAGTTTTTGTACCTTCGTTAAAAGCCCTGAATCCAGCTCGTGCTTCTGTCATCATATTGTTTGCAAGCCATGCTCGTGAATCTTCTTTATTACGGTTCCACGCTTCAAGTTTTGGTTTGCGGAGTTCTTCCAGTGTTTTGGTCATGCAGTCAGGAAATGTCAACAGCAATTTAGCGCAAAGACTTTCAACTTCCTGATCCAGCAGTGACAAATCAATTTGACCCTGCTTGATTAAGGCTTTCCCCTCCGCAAGTGCTTCACCGCTTTTACTTTCACCAAAAGCAAATCTGCCCCATGCATCAAACATTTGCTGAGTTTCCACCATTGGATTTGCCACCCACTCGTCAGCAACTTTGAGTGCAGGTACCACACTTGTAATCATGCCATTCAGATAAACTTTGTGTGCTGACCAGACCTCGCACAGAGTTCCAGATTCCAGTGCACGGTCGCCGTTCATCATGATCGGTAAAAAATCTGTGGCACCGCCGATTGGCGCTGAACCGTGTTTTGGTCCAGCTTGACCGAAACGCGCCATGTCCTGCGCAATTGAAAAATCACAAGCCATACCGATTTCCTGCCCACCACCGACACGCATACCGTTCACCCTGCAAATTACCGGTTTGTCACAAGCCAAAATCGAGGAAACCATGTCATTGAAAAGCCGCATATACTGTCGATATTCCTGGGGACGACCAGCATAGTATTCAGCATATTCCTTGGTGTTGCCGCCTGTACAGAATGCTTTATTTCCTGTGCCTGTGAAGACAACAGAAGAAACATTGCGTGCGTTAGAGGCATGCCTGAAGGCGAGAATCACGCCTTTAACCATATCGGTTGTATATGAATTGTATTGATTAGGATTGTCGAGGGAAATCCAGGCATTATAGAGACCTTCAGCAACCGAACCGTCCGGAGCAGTTGCCAGACGTAATTCATAACGTACACCTTCAGCAGGTTGTTCTGGAACTAAGTCGTGATCAATAAATGTAAATTCGTTGTTTGTCGTCATGTTGTTTTTTTGTGATAGGTTTGCTTAGTAGAGCTCAGATTTTAATGGAAAAACAAAATTTTACTTTTTCGTTTTATTCCTTAGAATGCCGAGGCTGATATATAACCGTTAATTTTTATTCACTTCAATCCGTGAAATCCGTGGCTGATATTTAACCGTTAATTTTTATTCACTTTAATCCGTGTAATCCGTGGCTTTTATCGTTTACGAAGCAGGAACTAAAATCGCACGACGCTGTAATTTATGCGCGTGACCTGCAGCAAATATTTCATTGATCGAGTCCAGCGGATGTTGTTCAATAAACGGAGCTAACTGTACTTTTCCGTCCAGCACTAAATCCAGAGCAGCCCCATAAAGTTCCGGTGCGCAGCCCCAGTTTCCGAGGGCCCTTGCGTCAAAGGCCATCAAATTAGAAAGCCGCATTTCCGTTTTTTCCATCGTAAAGCCGAGCACACTCAGAGTTGCACCATGAGTGAGCAGATTAAAAGCAGTGGCTTGTCCGGCACCTGTTCCGGAACATTCATAAATAAACCATTCCTGAGAAGGCAAACCTTGTTCTTTAACAAAATCACGAATCTTTTTTTTCAATTCACGCGCATCATATTCTTTTGAGTTAAGCGTGAGCGAGACTCCGTAATCTTTAAGTGCTGACAATTTTTCAGCATCCACATCAATCGCAATCACTGTCGCACCGAGTGCCGCATTAATCTGCACCGCATATCCACCTATTCCGCCGACACCTACTACAATCGCTAAATCACCTTCTCCAACTCCAGCCCGAACTGCTGCCTGATATGGAGTTGTTACCGCATCGGCAATCACTGAAACATCAGCCAGTGTCAGCTTCGCTTTTTCCAAACGTACTTCATCCACCAGACATAAGCCTTTTGCGGGTACAACTATATGAGAAGCAAATCCGCCCTGAATATCATTTCCGGGCATTTTCTGACTCCGGCAAATTGAGCTGCGTCCTTTTTTACAAAGTTCACATTCTCCGCAGGGCATAACTGCGGGAACAATCACCGCACGACCCAGCCATTCTTCAGATCCGGAAGAAGTTTCAACTACGCGTCCGCTTATTTCGTGGCCCAAAGTAAGTGGTAAAGGATGGTTAGTGCGTACTCCATCATAGTAAAAACCCAAATCGGTGTGACATACCCCGCAACCTGCGACCTTTACCAAAACCTCACCTGCTGAAATCTGAAATTCAGCATTGGAAGTCAATGGATCAATTTCTTCTTTTATTAAAGGCCTTCCGACCTCCGTCATCTGCCAATGGAAAAAAGATTGTTTCATATTTATTTTTTATATTTAATTTGCATACAAGTACTTTAATATGTATTTAGACTTGACTCTACATAGCCGCTTAGTTAAAGTCAAGCATAAATTTTAAAAATATGCATATTAATACCTTTTTACATATTTAAAAGAGAGTTAAACATGACATCCTCACAAAGCGGAAAGATTAAACGAATAGCAATTGCAGTCGTCGGCAGCGGCGGAAGCGGTGTAATGACGGTGGGAGATTTATTGCTGCGCTCCGCAGCTAAAGCCGGATGGTATGGAATGATGCGTCGCTCTTCCGGTCCGCAAATTCGTGGCGGAGAAGCTGCGGCTTACGTCGAATTATCAACAAGCCCTCTTGAATCACCCTGTGAATATTTTAATATTTTGCTGGCTCTTGACTGGAAAAATGTTGAGCGTTTTGCCTCAGAAATAGCTTTAGATAAAGATAGTGTGGTGATCAGTGGAGAAGCCGGGGTAGAATTTCCGGAGATGGTAACAGATTCCGGTGCAAAGATTTGGGATGTTGATCTGAAAGCCATGCTGAAAAAACTTAAAGGCGGACGCACAAATATCGCGGCTTTGGGATTGTTGGGAAAATTGATCGGCTGCCCTGCTAACATTGTACGGAATACGTTGGAAAACAAATTTTCGGCTAAAGCGTTGGATCCGGAAGTAAGTTTTGCTGCACTGGAGCTTGGTGTACAGGCTGCTTCGCAAGTCGAATTAATAATGGAACTCGCACCTCCCGCCGCAGATGCAGAGGAGCGCTGGGCCATTACCGGCAATCAGGCAGCGGGACTTGGAGCCTTACGGGCTGGAGTAAGATTCGTGGCCGCATACCCAATCACTCCTGCTACTGAAATATTAGAATGGATGTCACCGCGTTTGAGAAAAGTTGGTGGTTTTTTACTGCAGGCAGAAGATGAACTCGCATCCATCAACATGTCCATCGGTGCTTCCTATAGTGGTGTTCCTGCTTTAACTGCTACATCCGGACCTGGACTTGCCTTAATGTCAGAATCATTAGGCTTGGCCGTTGCAGCAGAGATTCCGCTGGTGGTGGTCAATGTAATGCGGGGCGGCCCATCCACCGGAATTCCTACTAAGTCCGAACAAACTGATCTCAACCTCGCCGTTCACGGCCTTCACGGTGACGCACCCCATTTGGTACTTGCTCCTCATTCGATTCCGGATTGTTTGTGGACTACGCAATGGGCAGTAAATCTCGCTGAAAAATTACAAACCCCTGCTATTGTCTTATCTGATCAATCTTTAGGACAGACCCTTGCCGTTACTAAACGTCCGCGGGATTCTACAATAAAGGCGGAGCGTGAGGTTTTAAAGAAAGTTACCGAAAAATATAAACGCTATGCTCTGACCGATTCCGGAGTTTCCCCGATGACTTTACCTGGAACTCCGGATGGTCAATACACAGCAGACGGTCTTGAACACACGCCAGAAGGAACACCATCCAGTATGGTTGAGGATCATGACGCGCAACTAGAAAAACGTGACCGGAAATTGAGAAATTTTGATTACGGTGATGACTGGGCCGAAATCACTGGGGACGGTAAAATCGCGGTTATTACCTGGGGTTCAACCGGTGGGACAGTACGTGAAGCAGTCAGTCAAATTGATCCGGAGGGTAATAAAATCCGGCTGATGGTAATACGCCTGCTCTCTCCGGCGCAACCTGATATTTTTAAAAAAGCACTGGAAAATGCAGAAAGAGTTTTGGTTGTAGAGCAAAGTTACGGTGCGCAGTTTTACCGCTATCTGCGTGGCTATTTTGAATTGGACGAGCGCGCTGAATCCTTTTCCAAACCCGGACCTTTACCCATTTCTTCCACAATGTTACGTGACAAACTTCAAGAATGGACAACTGTATGAATAATATCCTCGTTCCACCGACAATTCCGGTGAATACTTTTTTTCCGAAAGATTACAAATCCTCCATTAAGCCCGTCTGGTGTCCCGGTTGCGGTGATCATACCGTACTCATGGGCTTCACAAAAGCTATGGCGAAATTGGGTTTAAATCCGGAGGATGCCGTGGTAGTTTCCGGAATCGGCTGTTCTTCACGAATTCCGGCATATACAAAATGCTATGGATTTCACGGAGTTCACGGTCGTTCTTTACCGATTGCCGCCGGAATTAAACTGGCGCATCCGGAACTCTCAGTGCTTGTTTTCAGCGGTGACGGTGATGGCTACTCGATAGGTGGAAATCACTTTTTGCACGCCTGTAGACGCAATATCAATTTAACCTATGTGGTGATGGACAATCAAGTTTACGGGATGACAAAAGGCCAACCATCACCAACAACTGAGCCTGACTGGGACAACGGTATGGCTCCCGGCGGAACAAATTTGCGTCCGTTTCAACCGCTGGTAATTGCTTTAGCTGCCGGTGCTAATTTCATTGCCCGCGGTTTTTCCGGAGATTCAAACGGAACAGCTGATTTAATCGCTGAAGCAGTCACTCATCCGGGATTTTCTTTTGTGGAAATCCTCAGTCCGTGTGTCACCTTTCGTCCGGAACAACGGGCATGGAAGGATATGGTACGGAGCGCACCGGTAAAAACTACTTTCGATAGAGGTCAGGCTGCACGTCATCTGGCAACCGATGATGGTTTTTACACAGGCGTTTTGTTTCGTGACACACGACCGGCTTTTGAACCACCAAAAGCTAAAACGCAAGTTGAAGTCAGTGACTTTAATCAGGAATTTATCGTTTGAAAACTTGATTTGAATAATTCTACTTTTTGTGAGGATTAGCTGATTAAGCAGTTGATCCTCCAGGAGTACTAGTAAACTCACTAAAAAGCGGATAATTCTGTAATCCCTCCGTAATTATCTGAGAAGTATTTCAAATCTTAATCAATAATCAATAAATCTAAAGCAGAAAATATTATGAATGTTATACTACCTGAAGGTTGGGCTCCGCCGATTGGTTATTCCAATGGAATTGCTGTGGATGCCGGACGTATTGTTTTTATTGCCGGACAAGTAGGTTGGGATGCCCAGCAAATTTTCCGCAGCGAAGAAATTGCTCCACAATTTGAACAGGCATTACTTAATATTTTGGCGGTGCTTGAAAAAGCAGGTGGAAAGCCTGAACACATTTGCCGGATTACCGCATTTTGTATTGACAAACCCGCGTATTTAGCCGCACGCTCAAAGCTTGGAAAAATATGGAAGAATGTGATGGGGCGCCATTTTCCTGCAATGAGCATGATCTTTGTCGCAGACTTACTCGATACTCCCGGTAAAATTGAACTTGAAGCAACTGCGGTGATTCCTCAATAAACTGGTAAACAGGAGTAACTTTATTTTTTTGTTGACAGCTAAAGAAGTATGAGCTATCTTCTAAGTTTATTTTTTAGCAGATTTTCCGGACTGTCCGGAAATAATGTATTAACTAACTTAACATAAGGAGAAATGATGAAATTAGGAATATTGGGTACACTTACCCTCGCTGTAATGCTGAGCAGTCAGCTTGCATTTGCAGAAACTGTAAAAATTGGATTTGTGACAACTCTTACTGGTGGAGCAGGTGCAATTGGCAATGATATGCGGGATGCAGTTGAACTTGCACTCGATCATCTCGGCCGAAAAATGGGTGGCTCAGATGTAGAAATGTTTTATGAAGACGACACCTTTAAGCCTGCAGTCGGAAAACAAAAAACAGAAAAATTGGTAAAAAAAGATAAAGTCCATTTTGTAGGCGGTTACATCTGGAGTCACGTGCTGATGGCTTCAAGAAATTCCGCTGTCGGTAAAGGACCGTTTATGATTACCTCAAATGCAGGTCCAGGTCCGGTTGCAGGAAAACTGTGCCACGAAGATTTTTTCTCAACTTCCTGGCAGAATGATCAAACCACGATGGCAATGGGTGAGGTGTTGAACCAGCTTGGAGTTAAGCGACTCTACATCATGGCACCAAATTACACTGCAGGCAAAAGCATGGTCAAAGGAGTTTCCAGTACTTTCAAAGGTGAAATTGTTGGAAAAGATATGACCAAGTTTCCTGCACAACTGGATTTTTCCGCAGAATTGGCGAAGATTCGTGCAGAAAAACCGGATGCTGTTTTTATCTTTTATCCAGGTAAGCACGGACTTCAGTTCTTCAAACAGTATTCTCAGGCCGGTCTGAAAGACACAATTCCATTGTATTCGGCTTTCACAGTCGATTCCTTGAGTCTGCCACGTATGAAAGGACTGGCAGAAGGCAGTTTGATGACCATGTTCTGGGCACCGGACTTAGACAATGCGGTAAACAAACGTTTTGTGGCGGATTACCGTAAAAAAACAGGAAGATTTCCTACATTTTACGCAGCTCAGTCTTATGACACAATCATGTTGATTAACAGTGCAGTAACTGCTGTTGGTGGCGATTTGTCAAACAAAGACGGAATGCGCGACGCCATGCGTAAAGCAGATTTTCCTTCAGTACGTGGACCGTTCAAGTACGGTAACAATCATTTCCCTATTCAAAATTTCTACTTGCGAAAAGCAGTGAAAGACGCTGACGGGAATTATACCACTAAAATTGTGAAAACTGTTTATACCAACCATCAGGATCCATACGCTAAAGATTGTAAAATGTCCTGGTAACATTTCCGCTTATGGAGGGACTCCGAGTCCCTCCATTTCCTTTTCCTGCCGTCATGATGAAAATCTGAAAATTACAGCAAAATGTAAAATTAGCTGAATTTCACTTTCAGCTGATAAAGGTCTTTTAATTCTCTGACTTTTCTGTAAAACTTTGGTCAAACAGCAGATAAAGCCGTTAAAGACTGATCTGTAAAACATCAACAAAATTTTTCTCACCTAGTGCAAATAGGTTCATGTGAACTGGATTCTGCTTTTGGAGCAAACCCTTAACGGGTTTCAACTCGGTATATTATTATTTCTGCTGGCAGCCGGCTTGACGCTGATTTTTGGTATCATGGATTTGATCAACCTGGCCCATGGTTCACTGTACATGATGGGTGCCTACTTTGCGGCGACTTTCACCCAATGGACAGACTCATTCCTGCTCGGAGTTTTACTTGCTCTTCCGGCTTGTATGTTGTTTGGAGTAATTCTCGAGAGAATCGCCTTACGTACACTTTATACACGCAGTCACCTTGATCAAGTGCTGGCGACCTTTGGGCTAATTCTTTTTTTCAATGAATTTGTCAGACTGATCTGGGGACCGATCGGTCTCGACATTCCATTGCCTGAGCTACTCAGCGGCAGCGTTGAACTATTCTTCGGCATTCGTTATCCTGCGTTTAGACTGGTCATTATTGCGGTAGGAATCATGGTGGCCTTTTTACTTTACCTGCTGGTTTCGAAGACAAAAATTGGGATGCTGATCCGTGCGGGAGCGAGTAATCGTCAAATGGTGAGTGCACTTGGAATAAACATCAACCTGCTGTATACAGTTGTCTTTGGACTTGGCACCGCCCTCGCAGGATTAGCCGGAATGATGGCCGCTCCGATAATGACTGTTGAAATTGGCATGGGTGAAGGAATCTTGATTATTACTTTCGTGGTAATTGTTATCGGCGGTGTGGGGTCTATAAAAGGGGCATTTGTGGCAGCGCTGATAGTAGGTTTTATTGATACAGTCGGCCGTTCTTTCCTGCCGGACATTTTAGGACTTTTTGTTTCTAATGACATTGCCGACACCGCTGCGCCCGCTATTTCATCGATGCTGATCTATATTTTGATGGCCCTCATTTTGGCAATCAAACCTCAGGGACTTTTCCCGCCTAAAGGAGCTTAGATGAAATTTTCTCCACGTATCAGTATTATCACGCTCTTGATGCTCGGTTTAGCTGCTGTCCCTTTGATAGCTGACAGTATCGATGAACCATTCTACACAGTTCTGTTTTCACGCATGTTGATTCTTTCAATTGGTGCAGTCAGTCTAAATTTTATTTTAGGCTTTGGCGGAATGGTAAGTTTTGGACATGCTGTATACCTCGGAATTGGTTCATACGTTGTCGGTATTGGCACTTTTCACGCAGTTGAAGACGGTGTTGAGTGGTTGGGAAACGGTTTCGTTCACATGGCGGTTGCAGTAGCAGTTTCTGCTCTTGCAGGACTTATCATAGGCGCTATTTCATTACGGACGCACGGAGTTTATTTCATTATGATTACGCTGGCGTTTGCTCAGATGTTTTATTTTATTGCAGTCGGTAATGAAAACTACGGTGGTGATGACGGGCTAAGTCTTTATATGCGTAGCGATTTCTCAGGTTTACTCGATCTATCAAATGACAACTCACTCTATTATCTCAATTTCGGCTTTTTACTGGCAAGTTTGTACATTTCCCACCGTTTGACAAATTCACGTTTCGGCATGGCTCTCCGCGGAACAAAGTCTAATGAACAAAGAATGAAATCTATCGGCTTTCCTGTTTTCCGTTACCGACTGGTGGCTTTTGTGATTGCTGGAGCAATTTGCGGATTAGCCGGAGTTTTATCTGCCAATCAGACTGATTTCGTCAGTCCTGCCGTTATGCACTGGACACGTTCCGGTGATTTGATCATTATGACAGTCCTGGGAGGAATAGGAACACTTTTTGGTCCTGTGATTGGTGCAATAGCTTTTCTTCTCCTGGAAGAGCTTCTATCAGGTATTACAGAATATTGGCAATTGTTTTTTGGTCCGATGCTGGTACTGGTAGTAATTTTCGCACGCGGAGGTATAGACGGAATGCTAGCTGCTTTGGACCGCTGGTGGATTCAGTTTTCCCCCAAAAAGAATCCGGAGGGAGACTGAAATGTTAAAAGTAAATTCTCTTGTCAAATCATTTGGTGGCTTACTCGCCACCGACAATCTTTCTTTTGAGGTTGAAGCAGGAAATATACACGCAGTTATCGGCCCAAACGGCGCAGGTAAAACGACTTTGATCAGGCAAATTACTGGAGAAACAAAACCGGATTCCGGAACAGTTATCTTTGATGGTGAAGATATTTCGGATGTTCCTGTTCATTTACGTT
>Ga0233435_1003247_pt1 | contig 12647 bp, 14 predicted proteins | sample SI_122_August201_3_FD_182735 | JGI IMG/M metagenome (GOLD analysis project Ga0233435, IMG submission 182735) | Seawater microbial communities from Saanich Inlet, British Columbia, Canada - SI_122_August2016_135_MG | ecosystem: Environmental > Aquatic > Marine > Inlet | place: Canada: British... | reverse complement strand
AGAATAGATGATGGGCACTTTTTTGAGTTTTTATTTTTACTTTTTTTTAAAAGCAAAAATTCAAACAAGTGCCTTTGCTGAATTTACAGAAAGTTTTTTACAGTACCCTTTAATTATTGTTGTATATCATAATTTATTGGCACTATGGTATGTTGGAAGATACCTTTCAGTTATTTCCATAACTTCAGAATTATTGAGAATTGTATTGTATGTATTTAAAACCTCTTTAACGATATGTACTTTTTGATTTTCTTTGTTTATTGAGTTTCCTTCAATTGGCATAGAATTAAACGTAGGCATACACAAAGAGTTTGAATACTTTATACCAATTAATTTACAAAGTTTATCCATAACATTACTTGTATTGTTAACAAGACTATCAAAATCAACCAAGATAACATTATTGTTTATTTTACTCCACTCTACACTGTTATCAATAGATTTCTTCCAAAGGGCATCCATATAATTATAATCAAAATCCTTAGGTCTGCGCCTCTTTGCAGATCCGGCCCATTGAAGCGGGTTTCTTACTATACTAACAATAAATCCATCAGGATAGGATTTGCAAAATCTTTCAATATTGACATTACTTGTAATAAAACCGGGCCAATATGTAGTGGTAAACAATTTATCGTTAGAGTACAGCTCTTGATAATCAATGTATGAATTAAAATAACTAGTAATGTATTTATTGAGGATATTACGCGTATTATCAGTGTTATTATATATCTTTAAAAAAATTCTTTTATGTAATTGAGCATCATAAAAGAATGGCTTAGGACTATTATAATTAACCTTGACCCAGCCAGACTCAATGGCATTTCTTATGAACGGATCATTTTGTGATAATTGATCAAATATGTCCTCGACATTACCTCTGTTATCAATCAAAGGAAAGTTTTGAATATTTAGTATATGGTTTTTTGGTAACGTAATATCGCTCATCACTCCAAACAAGAATTCAGAATGATAAGTACGTAGTTGTAGGTGCCCATCAAAGAGCCTATTAAGTAAATTTCCACCTGATCTCATTACTGAGGATATGGCCACAAGTGGTTGGGAACAACTAACAATATTGTCTAATCTATACTTGTAAAAGTTACTAACATTCATAATGGTTTTTTATTAAAAAGTACAATACCCCTATATGATATTGTATCTCTCTATATATCGCTCTGTTATTTGATCCAGTATTTGCATAAATTCAACAGAGGTATCATTAAGATATATTTCTCTAGTAGCATTAAACTGCTCTAAGGTGGTTTGATTTTTTTTTGACGCAGGGGTCCAGCCTTGTCTAATATAAGCTTTATTCTTTGGAGCATCTGTCAGTGAAGCTCTAGGTACTTTTTGTTTTTTCATTACTTTTCTAGTAACTTGATCAACTTCTGTTTCAAGTGCTACAGCAATTTGATTTATATAAGAGTGTGGCTCAAAAACAAACTTTTCATATGGCACTTCTATAATAGTTGCATTTGATGATTTTTTTAGGTTATCAATAACTGTATCTCCTCTAGTTTGCCATTCATTTAGCATTAATATTGCCCTTTCTATGGGTGATGCATTAAGATATCTATCTTCATCATGCAACATAAAAAATGGCACTTCGTCAGAAAGCTCATTATTGGTATTTTTTATTTTGTGCAATATCATTCCACTACGAATATCATTGCCCCACCTTTGAGACCACTTAGCTAAATGATTTAGCATATATTCTGACATTGGACATCTAGTAATCCTTATATATACCAAGCGCTCAGAAAGTGCATTAAACAAAGGCAAAGAATGTGCTGAGTTAGCATGTGTCACAAGATTTAATACTGACTGTTCGTCAATAATACGCTGTACAGAAGCATCGCCAATCTTTGCAAAAATTCTCTTTAAATATCTAAATGGGCGCGCATCGCGAAACACACTAGTCATATCTGATGGGCGACAATTAATATTACGCATAATTGACAAGTTGACTATCTCCTCATCTACCCAATTTTTAATCAACACTTCTGCGCCTTCTGTAGAAGTATGTCCCAAAGAATGCATAGCGCAAATCTGTTCTATTTTAGGGGAATGAACCCACATTTCTACTTTTGGTAATGCGCCAATTATTGCAGATATTAGGCCTTTTCCACCACCAATAAGTCCATCAACCACAACAATCTTATTATTTAAAAAATTTGACCTTGAAGGAACAACACCATTGTTAAACTTGTCTCTACTCTTCATTATCTACCTGTTTGACTATAAAGTATGGGCCACCTTGAAATACAGGCTCTTTTATTAACACATCTTTATCCATAAAATACTCATTAACAGCTTTAGTCTCTCCATGAAAGGAATTATAATCATCTAATATCATTATCCCTCCAGGTGTTATTAATGGGTACATATACTCAAGAATAGCAACTGAAGGCTCGTAAATATCAACATCTAAATTTAAAATAGATATTTTAATATTTGGGTTGTTATGAATAAATTCTGGAACTGTAACTGTTATATCGCCTTTAATAAGATCGATATTATTATTGCATTCCTTGTTTATCAGGACTTCATGCAATTGCTCCCTTGAAATACTTTGATCTCCAGCATCAGAAATAAACGATTCTCTTAATTTTTGATCTTTTACATATTCAGTATTTGGAAATGTATCAAATGAATCGAACCCTATAATTTTTTTATTCTCAATATTGTGAATTTTTCTATACATAGCGAATCTAGAAAAAGACGCCCCTTTAAAAACTCCACACTCAACAATATCACCTTCAATATGCACTGTCATCTCAAATAATTTATATTGAGCAATCGTTTTGGCTATTCTCGAACTTTTACATGAAAGGTAAAAATCGTTTTCATAATCAAATGCTTTTTTATAAGCTGGAAGTTTAATCATTTATCAATCTCTCTATTTAAATTAACATGTATAACTTACAAAATCCATCCATCATCAATAATAATATTCTGACCATTGACATATTTTGACATATTTGATAGCAAGTATACAATAGTTCCATCTAAATCTTGCGCATCCATCATTCCTTTGCTTGAACATGTGGAATTATATTTATCAAGAAAAACTTCTGGCTGATTATCTAATATCCCTCCAGGGCTTATACAATTTACTCTGATATTTTGACCCTTACAATACTTGGCAAGATACCTTGTTATAGATATAACTCCAGATTTTATCGCACTATATTCGATAGGTGAAACCATTGAAGTTTCTTCATAATGATTAAATTTAGGCGCAACCACACCTTGGATTGACGCAACATGTATCAAATTACCAAAGCCCTGTTTTCTAAAAAATGAAATTAATCGTTGTGAAAACAGAATAGCGCCACCTAATTGATTAAATAAATCATCTTTAAGCTCCTTCGCTTTCAACTCTTCAAACTTTGTTCCCCACTGTTCTGAACGCGGATAAGCACAATGAATTGCAGAATCAATTTTTCCAAAATGGTTTTTACCTAACTCTAAAAATTTATCAATAGAATTTGTATCTGATGTATCTAGTTTAATAAAAAAAACATTATCCTTACCAAGTTCACTTTGAATACTTACTCCTCTGTCACTAGATATGTCTCCAATAATAACCCTACCCCCATTCTCGATAATAGCCTTAGAAAAGGCTGTACCAATTAACCCTGCACCGCCTGTAATTGCTATTACATTATCTTTCAACATTTATTTTCTCCTGTTTTTTTTTCATTAACATCTTTGCTATTTCAAAATCTATCTCATCATCAATATCAACTGCTCGCTCTTTTGGAATTATTACAGCTTTTACCTTGCCATCAAAAATTTTATTGTTATTTTTTATAAAATCTGGACGGGAAACATATGCAACCGTTGTCATGTCATATGCCAACGGCACATCTTGCCTTCTTGAATAATCTTCTTTACTTTCATTCAATAACTTGATATAACTATTTTCTTCAGTGACCATATTGAAATATGGACTTCTTGATGTATCAGTCATTGTTACAACAACATCTGTTTGCTTATCCAGTAGGTTCAAGCAATTAATCACATCACTTTTATTACGCAATGGTGATGTAGTTGGTAAAGACACAAAGCGGTCAAAATACTCCCCCTTGCTTTCCAGCCACTCAATAGCATGCAACCACGCTAACCATTCTGGAGAATCATCCTGTGCAAGTTCGGTTGGACGGTTGATGATTTCTGCACCATACTTAATACCAACATCAGCGATATCTTGATCATCCGTTGAAACAAATATACGTGACACTTCAACAATATCCTGTGCAACCATTATAGAATGCGCCAATAATGGCTTACCATCTAAAATACGGATGTTTTTACCTGGCACGCCTTTCGACCCTCCTCTAGCAAATATAAATGCAAATGTCTTCATAAAGTTGTTTTAGATCCGCTTATGGATGCATAACGTACTGCATCAATCAATTCCATAACATTAATCCCATCCTCTACTGTTACTATTGGGTTTTTATCATTTTCTATACAATCAATAAATACCTCTAATTGAGTACGATAGATAGAATCTCGCTCATTATCATATTCATAACTAAGTGTCTTTTCATTAATTGCCTTCCAGGTTACATTTTTTTGAATTGCATCCCAGACTAACTCACCTTCTGTTGTTATAACTTTACATTTTCTTGTTAAATAACGTCGATTAAAGTCAATTTGCACCACAATAGGGTAACCCTGTTTACTTGTTATCAATAAATCAGCTTGATCCTCTACATTAATATCTAATGTTTCACTATTTTTTATCTGTGCCTGCACATCAGTTGGTTTACCAAAAAACCAATGTAGATAATCCAACTCATGACTCAACTCTAACAGCACTCCGCCGCCTAATTCAGGCAATGCTGAAACTGTCCTTCGATAATCTTGATCGGGCCTCCAATCAGGAAGGTAAGAACCGCACTCAATCCTAGCGTGCAAAATTGTACCCTTTATTTTTTTACTTAGCCAGCTCTTAAATTTTATCGCGCCAAGGTCATAACGAAAAACATAGCCAACCATAGCCGTTACATCATTTTCATTTACAATATTTAACAACTTTTCCACTCTATCTAATGTATGTGACAATGGTTTTTCTATAAGTAAATGTACGCCATTCTTCGCTAACTCTAGAGATTGATCTAAATGTAGCGTTGCAGGCGATGATACAATAGCAGCTTGAATACCCTCCTTAATTGCATCACCAATGGAATACACTGTCTTTGTAGCTAATTTTTCCTCATCGCATGAGTCGCCATGTCCAGAACGCACTACAATAACTTCAATATCTGACCTGATCTCTGATATCAGCCTAAGATGTCTTCGACCTATGCTTCCCAATCCTATAATTGCCAAGCGTTTTATATTCATGATATATCTATAATTTCTTTATTGGCTTTTTCATATTCTTCTATTCTCCCTATATCTAACCAATATTCATGTATTGGAAATACACTGATTTTTTCTCCTTTCTCAATTTGGGTTTCAAAAAAATTTGGCATATCAATATATGAATTACCATCAATATAGTTAATTATTTTTGGTTCTAATATATAAATTCCAGCATTAACAAAGAATTTATGTGTTGGCTTTTCTTTGATACTAGTGACATACTGATTTTCAATATCTACAACTCCATAAGGAACCTGAAAATCATATTCTCTAATACACATAGTTGCCAGACCACCATGTTCATTATGAAAATTTAATAAATGTTCGAAATTCACTTTAGTTAGAAGATCGCCATTCATCATTACAATTGGTAGTTTAATAATATTATCTGGTAGTAATCCAATCGATCCAGCTGTACCCAATGGATTGTCCTCATGCAGGTATTCAATCGTAACACTCCAATTAGATCCATCACCAAAATGATCACGGATCATCTCTGCTTTGTAGTGAGTTGAAATATAAAAGTTATGAAACCCCGCATCAATAAATCGACTTATAATAGTTTCTAATATGGGACGATTACCAACATTTAATAGTGGCTTTGGTTTTTCATCTGTCAATGGTCGTAGTCTTGTACCAAAACCACCTGCCATAAGAAATACTGGATTATCATATTTTTTATTTTCGAGCAGATGGTGCAGTGTTTCCAGTCCAACAAGAACTCCATCACTATTCACTAGAGGAATATGTAGTAATGCCTTACTCTTCATCATTGACATAACTAAATCAGATGAGTCTGACATTAATGCAGTTGATGGCGAATCGTTCATTATCTTTTTTACAATGCAATCCATAGTAATATGGTCAATCAGTGACCGACGAATATCACCATCTGTCACTGTTCCTAACAACCTTCTATTTTCATCAACTATCAATGCAATTCTCGCCCCACCAGAATGCAACACTCGAATGGCAGTTTCTATAGTATCTGTCGGCTTTAATAGTATTTTTATCCAATCTTTCATTCTAAATCACCTTCATTAAAAGTGCTCATTTTTCTAATTTTATCTTCAAGATTAGATACTCTACTGATTAATTGTAAAATCATAGAATCTGAATTGTTTACAAAGCGCTGACCAACACTAAAATTTATTTTACGTTCCTGTCTGGAGGCAAAGTAAACTTTAGACAACTTAATTGTAGAATCACCAGTTTTCACAATAAAATTATCAGAATTTTTACCAACAATAGTGCCAGGTGTATCAATATATGAAGGGGAATTTTCAATAATTGAAGATTCTTCAATTATTACTTCTTGTTTGTTATATAGTGCTCTTGCACAAGGTGCTGGTTTGCTAATACCGCGAATAAAATTAAAAATTCTTCTACTTGACCAGCTCCAATCAATCCACTCATCTCCGTCTCTTCGATAGCCACAATAAAACCCTACAGGGTGTTTGTCAACCTGTTTTATCCTTATCACACTATTATTTTCAATTTTTAATACCGCCTTATAAAGTAGGTCTGCACACAGAATTATTGCCCTGTTAAGCAATGTAGCATAGTTATCTTGATCTGTAATTAGTTCTACTGATTGTTCTATAATGTCACCAGTATCTACACCCTCGTCAATATAATGTACCGTTACTCCAAAAGATTTTGCGTCATTTATAAGCGCCCAGTTTAAAATATTCCTCCCCCTATAAAAAGGAAGTTCACCTGCATGACAGTTAATAAAGCCTAATGGTGCCACCTTTAAAATTTCACTCTTTAATATTTGATTAAATGACATTGAGATGAATAGATCTGCATTATATTGCTGCAAAGACTTAATAGAATCCTGGTGATTTATATTTTTAAAGAGTAAAAAATCGACCGATAATTTATCTGCCCATTCTTTCAATACCGGATCTTGTGTGTCATATCTAGGCACAATAAAGCAAATTTCAAAATAATCACACTTAACCAGTTTTTCTAACGCCAAATGAGACCATGGCCCATCTGCAAAATAACCAATTTTCACTTAATCACCTCGTCTTCACCGAAATTATCTTTTGCAGTTTCTCCTAACATATGCCAATACTGCATCGGACTAATGCCCATCCCTGGTCTTTTAATTGTTATATTGTCTTTAGTAAATTTTTCACCTTTTTTAATATTTCTTGTAGTAATTAGACTTTTTCTTGCAATTGGCTTATTTTTTAGTTCTGATGGCATTGGTACTTTCATACCGTCTCCCATTGCTTGCTCTACAGCTCTAATTGCTTTAACCATTGCATACAGATCATCCGGATCAAGGGATGCTTTATGGTCTGGTCCAGGCAATGTTTTATCTAGTGTAAAATGTTTTTCAATCAATACTGCGCCTATTGCAGTTGCTGCAATTGGCACTGTAATTCCTTCACTGTGATCTGAGTATCCCACTTTCAAACCAAAAGCACTACGCATAGTAAGTATAGCATTAAGATTAATTTCTTGTATTGGAGACGGATATTCTGTAGTACAGTGAAGAATAGTAACCCTCTCTTTTAACAATGACTTGCCTTCTATTGAAAGATAAGCTTGATGAAAAGATGTTTTTGATGGCTTAATTGCTTTGTTACTTATAAATCCAAAAGCCAATACTCCCAGTGCTTCTTCTACTTCTGCTAATGTCGACATGCCTGTTGATAAAATTAGATTACAACCGGCTCGCGCATGCGCCAAAAGAAGTGGTCCGTTAGTAATTTCACCAGATGGTATTTTTAGAGTCTTTAATTTTAACTCATTTACTAAAAAATCAAGACTATCCAAATCAAATGCACTTGAAAGAAAATCTATCTTTTTCTCTTTACAATAAGTTATAAGTCTACTATGTAATTCATGAGACAACTCAAGTCTTTTTAACATCTCAAAATGAGTTTCAGCACTGTCGGTTGTCTGCTTCTGATATGCTGCTTTATCTGCACTTTTAGTTACTAGATTTTCTGCTTTAAAAGTTTGAAACTTAACCGCATCTGCACCAGCTTCTACTGCCACATCTACAAGATTAAATGCCATATCTTCATTGCCGTTATGGTTTACTCCAGCTTCAGCTATTATATAAGTAGTTTTCATAATTGGGATTTAAATCTAGAATTTCAAATTAAGAAAATATTTTAATTACTCTATTCTCAGTATTTTAATAATTTCTTCTTTTTTATTTTCTTCGAATTTAATTACTGATATCTCTTTAACATCCATACATTTAGTGTCTATTCTAATATTATCGAAGTTTATTTTATTGAAGTTTTGATAAGTCAAATCTCTATAAGCCACACTCGTTTTGGGTAGCCAATATAACTGATTGTTATGTTTTCTATTCGCCTCCCATATGGAAAATAAAGATTTTTCTATATTGTTTTTTAACAAAACTAAGTTCTTAGTTAGTAACCATCTAACATGTAGATTTACTTCGTCTCCCAAAAATATACCCATTCCATTTAACGATAACGTGAACTTGCTCATATCTCCCAGAATGGGCTTAATTTTTTCTAAAAAAAAATCCATATTATCAACATCAACCAAACCTGAGCACAATGCTATATGCAATATAGGCTGATGGTTTTTAATATAATTAATCCCATACTCCTTATCTAATGTTTCTAAAATTTTATTAGACTCATATAGAACATCATCCACTAAATTAACTGCGATCGCTATATTATACTTTTTCATATATTTGTAGCATATCATAAAAACTTTTTTTCACAATACCATCTAAAGACACTGACTCAATAATTTCTACTATTTTCTTTGAAACATTACCATCACCAAATGGGCTTACAGTATGTTTAACAGATTCGGTGAAATCTATACTAAACAGTTTTTGTAATGCTTTTGTAATATCACCTTCTTCGGGCAAACAGTCAATAATACTGGTTGCCCTTATCCTGCCTTTTTGACGATCTCCTATATTAATAGTTCCAACTTGAAGACTCGGCGCCTCTAATAACCCACTTGAAGAGTTGCCAACTACACCATCTACATGCTTAATCGCAGAAAGATATCTTAACTGACCTAAAGAGTTAAATGCTATGGTTGTTCGCGGGTGATCAGACACATATTGGTCAATTAATTTATTAATAATTCTACCATTTGTATCTGCATTTGCCTTGGTGAATATAATATTTGTTCCCTTTAGCTTATCAAGAGAATTTAATAAACTATTAAACTGATCTTCTGAAGTTGATTTTTCTAAAGTAACCGGATGAAATGTAACTAGAAGGTTTCTTTTAGTTAACTTAAATGATATAGATTTCTCAAAATCTGCTCTAGAGAGTAATTGTAATTTTTTAATATTTTCAATACCTGCTGCTCCAACATTAAAAACTCTATCTGGCCTCTCTCCCAATTGAATAACTCGATTTTTATATTCTTCAGCTGCAGTAAAATGCAAGTGCGCCATTTTTGTTATGGAGTGACGAATAGGCTCGTCAAATGCACCTTCTGTTGCTTCACCACCATGCAGATGTGCCACAGGTATCCTTGAAACCATTGTCGCAATCACAGCAGAGAAAATTTCAAATCGATCGCCTAATACCACTACAATATCGGGCTCAAGATTGTTCAGTGCATCAGAAAAACCTATCACTCCCAATCCTATTGATTTTGCAATACCTGTCTCGCTATCTGATGATAGTAACATCTCTACTTTTTTATTTATAGTAAAACCATCTTGCTCAATCTGCTTATATGTCAATCCAAATTCTGGCGATAAGTGCATTCCAGTAGCTATAACTTGTAACTCTAGCTTTGATGAGGATTGCACCTCTTTCATTAACCAGTAAAGAAGTCCGTATTCTGCTCGTGTTCCGGTTATTATGCATACTCTTCTTTTTTCTATCATTATAAATTTACACTACTCGGTACGTTTACCACCCTATCATAGAGCCACTCTGTGTTTCTCATATCAGAGCATTGGCAATCTTGATTAATCGATAGCTTGTGCATTGGTACCCAAGCAGGTCTAGTCATTATATTTCTATTGTTAGTTGCTTCTAAAATTTGATCTCTATGCCGCTTATCTTGCATAATTACAACATTTAGCCAGTAGTTTGCTTTTGTATTAGCCGGTTCTTGGATGAAATTCATATTATTCCTTGCTCCCCAAGCCTGATATTGATGAGCAACTTCTCTTTTATTTTTTATATATTCTAGCAACGACTCCATTTGAGCCACCCCCAAGGCTGCATTGAGGTTTGGTAATCTATAATTATAGGCAACCTCATCATGATTAAATTCCCATTTATGGGGTTTTTTTGCAGTAGTGGTAATATGCCTTGCCTGTTTTGCAAGTTTATTATCATTAGTTAAAATCATACCGCCACCACCTGTAGTGATAATCTTATTACCATTAAAACTAAGTGCGGCTAATTTTCCAATTACTCCAGTATGTTTTTTACCATAAAAACTTCCTAATGATTCTGCAGCATCCTCAACCATTACAATATTATAATGGTCGCAAATCTTCTTTATCTCGTTCAGTTGCGCCGGAAAACCAAATGTATGTACTGGTAAACACGATACTACTTGACGATTACTCAAACGATTCCAGCAAGTGCCATCATCACGTAATTCACACTGCCCTTCTAGAAATTCTTCCAAACTTTTAGGAGAAAGTCCCATGGTTGAGCGGTTCACATCAACAAAAACTGGGACTGCTCCGCAATGGCGGATTGCATTAGATGTTGCTACAAATGTAAAGGATTGAGTAATGACTTCTGTATTGTACCGAGCACCAGAAAGTTTCAACGCAATTTGTAATGCCACAGTACCATTGACAACAGCTATTGCATGACTACTACCAGTATAATCCGCGACCTGTTGTTCGAACCGGTTGACAAACTCACCTACACTAGAAACAAAAGTTGAATCAATAGTTTCTAATAAATATTTTTTTTCATTGCCGTTAAACCTTGGAGAGTGTAGAGGAATTAACTCTTTTGTTCCATACATCTCTTGAACAAACCGGATAAAATCATCAAACATTACAAAAAACAGTCTTTATTAAAATTATGAACATCTACAGGGTTTTCTTTATAAGTATCAATCGCTTTGTTAAATGCAATAGATCTACAGTTTTTACAACTTCCACCTCTCCACCTTTTATTTAAAATTTTTATTACCTCATCATGTCTACTTGAGTTCCAAATATCCATAAAACGATTATCATTTAAATTACCGATTTCTAACTCCTTATTCCCAATATCTGGTTGACATAAATATACACCGCCATCATAATTAAAGAAGATAGAACTACCTATTTTTATGGCACCACATGAATCTAGTCCGATACTTGAAATACCGTCTAAGTAATTACCATCACTATAATGACTTACTTTCTTTTTTAATAAAGCCTTGACGTTGGTCCTTGTGTGGTCAAACTTATCAAATACCTCTTTAATATTGCTCTGAACACGTTCAATCCACCTATCTTCTAAAAAAACACCTCTACCCTCATAATCCACAGCAGGAATAAATATAATATAATCGAATCCTGCATCAATTGCGGCACAATATAATTCATATAATTCATCATAATTGATCCTATTTAAGACACAGCGTGCACCAACAATAGTATTAGACTTACTACTTTTAATACTTTTAGGCAGGGAAAATTGCCTATTAAAAAATTTACTTCCAGTTATCTCTCTATACCTTTCCTCTTGAGTGGAATATACCGATACTGCAACATAGTTCATCTTCCTAATGGTCTTGATATGTTTGTCTAAAACTGCAATGCCATTAGTTATTAAAGCAACTTCTGCACCGCCAGAAATCAGATGTTCAGTATAATGATCCCATTTTTTTATTACCGTAGGCTCGCCACCGCCAGACAGATAAACTGCTTTACAGTTCATATCTGTCAAATCTTGAATAAGTGCCTTAATAATTTCATCTGTTAGATAATTTGTAGTTTTCCTTCTACTTCCGTATGAACAATGAGTGCAATCATAATTACAGTTTGATGTCCAATGAAGTTCTGCTGAAATTGGAAAAGGTGCCTTTTGAGAGGCATTAATTCTGCTATCATAATGCGGAATTATCTTATTCGGATTTAATAAAACATCGAGTGATTTAAATCTCATATTCTTTTCGTATATTTTTATGTAGTCTCACTTGTAATTCTCCCACTTCTAACAACTGCTAAAAATAGAATTTCCGTTGTTTAAATAGCCTCTGTAATACCTTCATTTTCCGTACCATCCTAAAGTCGAGCTTTGACTGTTTACAGTCATATTTACGCC
>Ga0233435_1003246_pt1 | contig 12648 bp, 11 predicted proteins | sample SI_122_August201_3_FD_182735 | JGI IMG/M metagenome (GOLD analysis project Ga0233435, IMG submission 182735) | Seawater microbial communities from Saanich Inlet, British Columbia, Canada - SI_122_August2016_135_MG | ecosystem: Environmental > Aquatic > Marine > Inlet | place: Canada: British... | reverse complement strand
ATATAATAACGAACGACCTCATAGTTCGATTGGTGGCATTCCACCAAGAAAGCTACTTGAGGCTATTTAAACAACGGAGATTCTATTTTTAGCAAGCGTTAGAAATGGGAGGATTACAGGCATATTATATATGAAAATTGGAGATAATTTTATTGGTAGAAGCAATTGCCCATTTGTAATTGCAGAAATGTCAGGTAATCATAATCAATCCCTCGATAGAGCATTAAAGATTGTGGAAGCAGCGGCTAGATCAGGAGCGCATGCAATAAAGTTACAAACCTATACTGCCGACACTATGACTCTTGATATCAGTAGCGGCGAGTTTTTTATTGATGATAAAAGCAGCCTGTGGAATGGTAAGAGTCTATATGACCTTTATAAGCAAGCTTATACTCCTTGGGAATGGCATAAGCTAATCATGCAACGTGCAAATGAACTAGGCATGGTTTGCTTTAGTTCCCCGTTTGATGAATCAGCAGTTGATTTCTTGGAGGATTTAAATGTACCAGCTTACAAAATTGCTTCTTTTGAGAATAATCATATACCGCTTATTAAAAAGGCTGCATCAACAGGAAAAACTCTTATTATTTCAACTGGTATGGCAACAATAGCTGAACTTGATGAAGCAGTTACAGCAGCGCGTGAGTCAGGATGTAAAGATTTGATTTTGTTAAAATGTACTAGCTCTTACCCAGCAACACCAGAAAATAGTAATATTTTAACTATCCCACATATGCGAGAGTTGTTTGGTTGCGAGGTTGGCTTGTCAGATCATACTATGGGTATTGGCGTTTCAATTGCAGCAGTAGCCCACGGTGCAACAGTAATTGAAAAGCATTTTACTCTTGCAAGGGCAGATGGAGGAGTCGATAGTGCGTTTTCAATTGAGCCAGATGAGTTGAAAGGGCTAGTTGTAGAAACGAAGCGAGCATGGCAATCTCTTGGTGATGTGGTTTATGGTGGCACCGGTAGTGAAGAAAAATCGAAGATTTTCAGAAGATCACTCTATGTTGTTGAAGATATAAGATCTGGTGATTTTTTTACAGAGAAAAATATTCGAATTGTTCGACCAGGTACGGGTTTGGCACCAAAATATTATTATAATTTCTTAGGAAAAAAGGCAAGTAAAAACATAGAAAAAGGAACTGCAATTTGTTGGGATTTATTAAATGAATAAGAATGTACTGATAACCGGAGCAGATGGCTTTATTGGCTCTCATTTAACCGAAATGTTAGTGGCGAAAGGCTATCAAGTAGCAGCACTTTCTCAATATAACTCTTTTAATAACTGGGGATGGTTAGAAAGTATTAACTGTAAAGAGCAAATAGAAGTTTTAACCGGTGACATAAGAGATCCGCACTACTGCAAATACATTACTAAAGATGTTGACATAATATATCACCTTGCAGCTTTAATAGCAATTCCATATTCTTATGTTGCTCCAGATAGTTATGTAGATACTAACATTAAAGGAACGCTAAATATTTGTCAAGCAGCAAAGGAGAATGGTAATATTAGAGTCATTCATACTTCAACCAGTGAGGTTTACGGTACTGCACAATATGTTCCTATGGATGAAAAACACCCACTACAGCCACAATCACCATACAGCGCAACTAAGATAGCCGCAGATGCAATGGCAATGAGCTTCTATAATGCCTTTGGGCTTCCAGTAACAATTGCTCGACCATTTAATACTTATGGACCAAGACAGTCTGCTCGTGCTGTAATTCCAACAATGATTACACAAATTGCCAATGGAGTAAAGGAAATTAAATTAGGAGATTTGAGCCCAACGAGAGATTTTAATTATGTATATGATACCTGCTGTGGATTTATCGCTCTTTCGGAGTGCGATGAGTCAATTGGACAAACTGTAAATATTGGTTCCAATTTTGAAATCAGCATTGGCGATACTCTAAATTTAATTAAAGAGTTAATGAATAGCGATGTAAAATTTATAGTCGATGATGAACGTATAAGGCCAAGTAAATCTGAAGTATTTCGCCTTTGGTGTGATAATTCTAAGATAGAAAAATTAACCGGATTTAAGCCTAAAATCGATATTAGAGAGGGCCTGAAAAGAACCATAGATTGGGTTATACAACCAGAAAATCTAAAAAAATATAAATCAGAAATATACAATGTTTGATGATGTTGTTCAATTTATTCAGAGTACATATATAACTACAGATTGCATACCTTTGCATGAGCCCAAATTCTTAGGCAATGAAAAAAAATATTTAAATGAATGTATAGACTCTACATTTGTATCGTCGGTGGGTAAATTTGTAGATGAGTTTGAAAGAAAAATAGCAAGTTATACTGGCACTAAATATGCAGTTGCAACGAGCAACGGAACTTCGGCTTTACACATTGCATTGCTACTAGCAAATGTTGAAAATAATGATGAAGTAATTACCCAGCCACTTACTTTTGTTGCTACTTGCAATGCAATTAATTATTGCGGTGCACAACCTGTATTTGTTGATGTTGATCAAGACACTATGGGGATGTCTCCGTCAGCATTAAAAGAATTTCTTAAGAATAACACATCAATCAAAAACCAGCAGTGTATAAATAATAAAACTGGTAGAGTAATTAAAGCATGTGTACCTATGCATACTTTTGGACACCCTTGCAGAATAGATGAGATTAAAGATATTTGCGATAAACACCATATATTTTTAATTGAAGATGCTGCTGAAAGTGCCGGTAGTTTTTATAAGGATAAACATACTGGAACTTATGGTCAAATTGGTGTAATAAGTTTTAATGGCAATAAAATTATTACAGCTGGCGGTGGTGGCTGTATTATTACTAATGATGAGATTCTTGCGAAAAAAGCAAAACATTTGACCACAACTGCTAAGACACCACACAAGTGGGAATTTTCCCATGATATGATTGGTTACAACTACCGTATGCCAAACTTAAATGCCGCCTTATTGGTTGCACAATTAGAAAATTTAGATAGCTTTGTGTATCAAAAGCGTAAATTAGCACATATGTATGAAGTTTTTTTTAACAATGTTGACTATTGTAGTTTTGTTAAAGAGCCAATAGATAGCAAGTCAAATTATTGGCTAAATTCAATTATTCTTAAAGATAAACAACAACGAAACGAGTTTCTGAGTGAAACTAATTTACAAGGTGTAATGTCCCGCCCAATTTGGACATTAATGAGCAAACTACCAATGTTTAAAGATTCTCAATATGGAGACTTAACAAATTCAGAATGGTTAGAAGAGCGCGTTGTTAATATACCAAGCAGCATAATATTGTGAACGATATCATTTTAATTGGCGGCGGAGGGCATTGCAGATCTGTTATTGATGTTATTGAGCAGGAAGGCAGGTTTAGTATCGTTGGAATAGTAGACAAACCTGAATTTCTTGGTTCCGATGTTCTTGGGCATTCTGTTATTGGTAATGATTCTGATTTAGTTATTTTGGCAAAGAAATATCAATATGCCTTAATAACAGCGGGCCAGATTAAATCGCCATCACTTAGGATAAAGCTATTTAATCTAGCTATAGGTGCTGGATTTATACTGCCCAGTATTGTATCTCCTAGGGCTTATATATCTAAATACGCTACTATTGGCAGGGGTGTTGTAGTGATGCATGATGCATTGGTTAACTCTAATGTCACTATTGGAGATAATTGTATTATTAATTCAAAAGCGTTAATAGAGCACGATACAATTGTTGGAAGTCATTGTCACATATCTACATATGCTGCGATTAATGGGAATGTTAAAATAGAAGCAGGATGTTTTATTGGTAGCAGAGTAACAACTAAAGAATCGATTACAATAAAACAAAATAGTTTTATTAGGGCAGGTAGTTTAGTAGTATGAGTGTATTTATTATTGCAGAAGCTGGCGTTAATCATAATGGATCACTTGATTTGGCAAAGAGGTTGGTTGATGTAGCAGTTGATGCTGGTGCAGATGCAGTAAAGTTCCAAACATTTAAAACTGAAAATTTGGTATCTAGAAATGCTAAAAAGGCTGATTATCAAAAAGAAACTACCGATACATCAGAATCTCAATTTGACATGATTAAAAAACTTGAGCTTGATATGGATACTCATCAAAAGCTAATTGACCACTGCCAAGAAAATAATATTATGTTTTTGTCTACACCATTTGATAATGATAGTGTTAATCTTTTGAGTGATTTAGGTTTGCAAATTTTTAAAATACCTAGTGGCGAGATTACTAACTTGCCATATTTGAGGCATATTGGCTCATTAGATAAACAAGTAATTTTATCAACCGGCATGTCAAATATTCAAGAAGTTGAAGACGCGCTAACTATTTTAGTTGGTGCGGGCACCTTAAAGGAAAATATAACAGTATTGCATGCAAATACAATGTACCCAACACCAATGGAAGATGTAAATCTTAATGCTATGCTAACGATGCAAAGAGAATTGGGCGTTGCTGTTGGCTATAGTGACCATACATTAGGTATTGAAGTAGATATCGCTGCTGTAGCGATGGGTGCTAGTGTTATTGAAAAGCACTTTACTTTGGATAAAACTAAGGATGGGCCTGATCATCAGGCATCATTAGAGCCCAAAGAATTAAAAGCAATGGTGTCGGCGATTAGAAATATTGAGAAAGCACTAGGCGGTAATGAAAAAAAACCATCACCAAGTGAAGGCATTAATATAGATATTGTTAGAAAATCTATTGTAGCTACTAAAACGATTAAAAAAGGTGAATTGTTATCAAATGATAATATTTCCACAAAACGACCAGGGACAGGGTTGAGCCCAATGAAGTGGGATGAGGTTATTGGGACAGTTGCTTCTAAAAATTACCAGTCAGATGAATTGATATGACGTCTAGAAAGGTTTGTGTTGTTACTGGGAGTAGGGCTGAGTATGGTCTCTTATATCCAATTTTAAAGGAGATTAAAAAATATCGAGAACTTTCTTTGCAATTAGTGGCTACTACTATGCATTTGTCAAATGAATTTGGTTTAACTTATCGATATATAGAAAAAGATGGCTTTAAAATAGATGAAAAAATAGATAGTTTATCTCAACTTGATTCAAATACTTCAATGGCTAAATCTTCTGGTACGACAACTACATTGCTTGCAGATTGTTTTGAAAGGCTAAATCCAGATATTGTGTTGCTTTTGGGTGATAGGTTTGAGACCCATGCTGCTGCAACAACGGCACTATTAATGAACATTCCTATCGCCCATATTCATGGAGGTGAAGTTACTCAAGGTGCAGTTGATGAGCAACTAAGGCATGCGATTACCAAGATGAGCTACTTGCATTTTTGTTCTACCGAAGTGTATCGACAAAGGATCATTCAAATGGGTGAAGACTCATCAAGAGTCATTAATGTTGGAGCCCCTGGTATAGACAATATAGTCAATGCAGACTTGTTGGATAAGGCTAATTTAAGCAAAAAACTTGATTGGAGATTGCCAAAAAAGTATGCTATATTCACATATCACCCAACCACACTTGAAGATAGTGACTTAAAGAGAGATTTAGATTCTATATTTGATACTTTTTTAAAGAGCGACATCGGAGTATTATTTACTTATGCCAATGCTGACTTTGGTGGCAAGACCATCAATAATAGCATTGAAGATTTTTGTAAATTAGATACAAACAAATATAAGGTTGTAAAAAGTCTTGGTCAGTTACGTTATTTAAGTGCTATGAAGCATGCTAATTTACTCATTGGCAATACTTCAAGTGGTATTATTGAGGCGGCAAGTTTTTATAAGCCAGTTGTAAATATTGGTAATCGGCAGTTGGGCAGATTAAGAGGTATAAATGTTATAGATTGTACAATTCAAGAATTGTACCAGTCAATAACATTAGCTCTATCAAATGACTTTATAATTAAATGTCAAAATCAACAAAATATATATGGTGTTGGAAATGTATCCAAACATATTGTTCAAAAATTAATAAAACAGCCACTATCAGTGGTAAAAAAATTTATAGATATTAAATGAAAAATTGGACAGAAATTTTACTAAAATCAGAAGATTCTATACAAACAACGATTGAAGTACTTCATTCTGGAGGGAATAGAGTAGCACTAGTTGTTGACAATAATAGAAAATTATTAGGAATAGTGACAGATGGTGATATAAGGCGCGCTTTGATAAAGCATATTGATATGGATTGTGCTGTTAATGATATAATGAATGTAAATCCTATTACAGCATTAGAGTCTGAGAGTAGTAGCGCAATTATGTTAAATATGCAGAGCAACAATATACTGCATACTCCTATTGTAGATGAGCACAATATACTTGTTGGTCTTGAAACTTTACATCATTTATTGGTTGGAAAAAAATATAACAACCCAGTATTTTTAATGGCGGGTGGATTTGGCAAGAGATTACATCCATTAACAGTAGATACGCCTAAACCTCTTTTACCTGTAGGTAATCGTCCCATTTTAGAAACAATCTTAATGCAATTTATTGAAGCTGGTTTTCATAATTTCTATATATCAATTTATTATAAAGCAGATATGATACGTAAGCATTTTGGAGATGGTTCGAATTGGGGCGTGACGATAAAATATGTGCATGAAGATAGGCCACTGGGTACGGCTGGATCGTTAGGTATGCTGCCACAAGATATAGAAAAACTTCCAGTTTTGATGATGAATGGAGATCTGCTGACCAAAGTTGACTTTATACAGCTACTTAATTTTCATAATGAACAAAAAAGCATAGCAACAATGTGCGTCAGGAAGTATGATTTTGAAGTCCCTTATGGTGTTGTAACTATTGAGAATGTAAATATTCAATCGATAGTAGAGAAGCCACTTCAAAAGTTTTTTGTTAACGCAGGGATTTATATTTTAGAGCCAGAGTTAATTAGTTCTGTTGATGGATTGTCATATATTGATATGCCAAATCTGCTTGAAAGACAGATTAAGCAAGGGGAAAAGATTAATGCATTTCCAATTCATGAGTATTGGTTGGATATAGGGAGGATAGAAGAGTATGAACAAGCACGTAAATATTATTCTAGAGAGTTCTAGTAGTGTCAAAGATTAATACAATCTTAGTGGTCGGTCTTGGGAGTATTGGAAAACGGCATATACGCATATTAAAAGAACAACATCAGACAGTTAAATTAGTTGTTTTGAGGCATGAGAAATGTAATGATATAGATATAGAAGAATTTGGGCTGATTAGTTGCGTCATAACTGTTGAACAAGCTCTGGAATTTAAACCCGATGCAGCTATTATTGCAACACCAGCTACCAAGCATATAGAGATTGCTTTAATTTTAGCTAAGGCCTCTATTCACTTATTAATAGAAAAGCCAATCTCTGCCACATCTGATGGCGTAATGTCATTAATAGACATTTGTCGAAGTAAAAAAATAGTGTTAATGACGGGATATAATTTGAGATTTCAGCCATCACTGCAAGAATTCTATAAACAGATTAAACATAAAAAAATAGGAAGAGTTTTATCAGTTAGGGCGGAGGTGGGCCAATACCTTCCAAATTGGAGATTAGGAAGTGATTATAGGAAAGAGGTATCGGCACAGAAAAATTTAGGTGGCGGTGTGTTATTAGAATTAAGTCATGAAATAGATTATATAGGTTGGATATTTGGTGATTATAAGTGGGTTAAAGCACATGTTTCAAAACAAAGTAGTCTTGAAATTGATGTAGAAGATAATGCTAATATTGTATTTGGTATAGAATCAGATAGAGATAATGAAATAGTTGTTTCATTGAATATGGATTTTATTAGGCATGATAATATTAGGCAATGTATAGCAATCGGTGAAAAAGGGTCACTTCGCTGGGATGGTATAAAAGGTGAGGTGGCATGGTTTTCAAAAGTAAGTAAAGAGTGGAAGGTAATATTTTCACAATTTACCAAACAAGACTATACATACGAAAAAGAGATCGATAGTTTTTTTTCTGCCGTAGAGAAAGAAGAGGTTGTACCTGTGACGGGTGAGGATGGTTTAAAAACAGTTCGAACCATAGATGCAATTCATCAATCACACCGAAATAATGCTATGGTAACTCTATAATGGAGTTGTTTATATGGAATATGTAGTGCTTATATGTGCTAGAAGCGGTTCAAAAGGATTGCCTGGTAAAAATATAAAAGCGTTAGATGGAGTTCCACTGATAGGACGGTCTATTCAAGTTGCGAAACAAATAGATAGGATAGATAGAATTATTGTTTCAACAGATTCAGAAGAGATTGCAGAAGTTGCAAGAGAGTATGGAGCAGAAGTGCCATTTATACGCCCAAAGGAGTTAGCTCAAGATAATAGTTCTGAATGGATGGTTTGGCAACATGCCCTTGATTTTTTAGAAAAAAATAACCCAAATACAATAGATGGGCTAGTTATTTTACCGACAACAGCGCCACTTAGAAGTGTTATCGATGTTGAGAATTGTTTAGATGAGTATGAAAAAGGTGGTGTAGATATTGTGATAACAGTAACAGATGCACATAGAAATCCTTATTTTAATATGGTAACTAATAACAAGAATGGATATTCATCGTTAGTTGTATCTGGTAATAATTTAGTGCGCAGGCAAGATGCACCAATTGTATATGATATGACAACGGTTGCTTACGTGGCAGAACCAAGGTTTGTACAAAATAATCTAGGCTTGTTTGATGGGAGAGTTAGAAGTGTAAAGATACCAGTTGAGAGAGCAATTGATATAGATACTGAGCTAGATTTCAAAATTGCAGAAGGCATTTTAACCATAAAAGAAAAATGAGAACAGTTCAACAATTGATGGATATGAGTGGCCGTACTGTGCTTATAACAGGAGTAACTGGTGGTTTAGGGCAACACATGGCAGAAACAATTGCTGAGTTAGGTGGAAATTTAATTTTGGTAGACCGCCCTGGTTCTGATTATATTGAACTAATAAAAATATTAAAGAAATACAAGTGTAAAGTTAAATGTTTAGATTGTAATCTTGAAGATGGAGAGCAACGAATAAAACTTATAAAAAAAATTAATGATCAGAATTTACCGGTAGATGTGTTAATAAATAATGCTGCTTTTGTTGGTACAACAGATCTGCAAGGTTGGGCAACAGCATTTGAAGAGCAGACGGTAGATACTTGGCGTAGAGCAATAGAAGTAAACCTAACGGCAGTTTTTGATTTATCAAAAGAGCTATTGCCACAACTTAAAAAAAGTGTAAGTGGTTCAATTATCAATATATCATCAATTTACGGAGTTACTGGTCCAGTTTATTCAATGTATGAGGGAACAAAGATGGGTAGTCCTGCAGCATATTTTGCATCTAAAGGTGGGTTAATACAATTAACTCGCTGGCTAGCAAATACAATTTCTCCTGATGTAAGAGTAAATGCAGTTTCACCAGGTGGAGTATTTCGTAATCAACCACACGAATTTGTGGAACGTTATAAAGAAAGAACGCCACTAGGAAGAATGGCAACAGAAGAAGACTTGAAGGGAATTATTGCATATTTAGCAAGTGATTTATCTGCATATGTCACAGGTCAGAATTTTTTGATTGATGGCGGTTGGACGGTCTAATGTGCGATTATTATTAAAAAGATATGAAATTGAGAATACTACCAGATATATCTGCAGTTAAGAAGGCTGGTATTGACCACTATAAAAATAATTATTTTTGGCCGGTGCCAGAAGATGAATACCATGAATTTATTGAGTTTATGTATAGTACATACGTAAAATTAATCAGTGAACTTGATGATAAGGTTTATGATATTGCTCTTGTTGAGTATACTTTTATAGTTTCTGAGTTGACAGGAATATTTCATTATAATTATGTAAAGTCCTATGCAAAGATGGAGGGATTAAGTATTGACCCTGCTACGGAGTCATATTCTTATTTATATCCAGACTGGAAATCAATTGGATTGTACTATTCAAAACTATCATTTCCATATGGTGGAATTATGCGCGTCGTGCGACGTCTTGTAAAAAATATATTTTTTAATAAACATTTATCTGTATTTAAAATTTTTAGTAAATTAATTTCAAAGTCCAATACTATAGGCATAGGAAGTAATGATGCAATCAAGAAGAGTTATATTGAGAAAGAGGGGATATTCTGTGATCATAGAGATTGGATTGATTTAATCTCTGTAAATAAGCCATCATCTAAAAGTAATAGATTATGTGATAGGTTGACTAATGAGGCAATAATACCCTTTTTAAATTCTTTAGAAAGCAAGGAAACTCTGTTTACAAAAGATTTAGATTTTTCGAAGATATTAAATTCTTGGAAGCAACGTATTAGTGATGCATCTATTATATATACGAATCTTTTTTATAATGATAATATTAAATTTGAACGACTTTTGGTTACTGAAGTGGTCAAACCTTACAATAAGTTAATATCGGTTGCATTACAAAGAAAAGGAATTGATGTTTATTGTTTTGATCATGGTAATGACTCTTCAGTAACAAACTATGAGATTGGGAATCAAAATGAGAGAGCGCATTGTAAAAAATTTATTGTCCCTACTCTTGGGGTTAAAAGAAAATATGAAGAGATTTATTCTAATAATATTCTAGAAAGACGAACTGAAATTGAGTATATTTCTGCTGGCCAGTCTAAGTATATTGATTTATTGAAAAGCAATAGTAAAATTAAAAAAACATCAAATTTAAATAAAATAATGATTATTGGAACCCCTTCTAATGCCAATAGATATTATTACGAAAAAGGGTGGTTTTTTTATTTCAAAATTGACCTAGAATTAAAAATTATTGACGCACTTCATGATCGAGGGTATTACGTTATTTATAAAGCACATCCCGGTACATTAACGGAAACAAAAGGTTTATTTGAAGGATATGTAGATGAATATATTACAGACCCATACGAGAAGGTTTGGCATGTCGCAGATTCATTTGTATTTACTGATACTTCATCGAGCACTTTTGGATATGCATTAACAACCAATAGGCATGTTGTTCTTTTAGACAATATCGATAATATTCATCATGAGACAACTTGGGAATTACTTAAAAAAAGGATTAATATAGTTCCTTCGCATATTGATCATAACATGCATATTAGATTTAGTGAAAATGATTTTTACAAGTCGCTTGAAAATAAGGGTGAGACGTACGATAACACTTTTTTAGAAACCGTTTTTGGAAAGGAATAAATTTTATATTATTCCTGAATTATGATTCATAAAAAAAATAACACTTTCCTCTTTTTTTCTCAGTGGTTTAACAGGTCCAAAGAGGCTAATCTTTCATATTCTACTATGTCTATTATCATTGTAATGTCGATATCTACAACTGTTGCAGAAATGTTTGGTTTAGGGATATTTTTACCAATATTTCAATATATGAAGACGGATGGAGATCTAGAAATACTTGTAAGCGAATCAGTGGTTTGGGAGTATATTATTAGTATTTTCAAGTTTGCTAGTGTTGATATTTCTTTATTGGCACTATTATTTATTTCTTTCTTTTTCTTCTTGGGTAGGCAAGTTTTTACTTATATGCGTGTGGTATTTAAGAGTGCTGTCACTTATAGGTTAGTAAAAGAACTAAGAGATAAGTTGTTTAGTAAATACTTAAATGCGGATACTGCGTTTCATGATAGCACTTCTATTGGTAGTATTTCTAATGTGATTGTAGTAGAAAGTAGTGGAGCTATTCAAACATTAATGCAACCACTAGAGATGGTTACCTATTTAATTATGGCAATAGGATATTTATCGATTCTGTTTTTGCTTTCATGGCAAATGACTGCTGTATCTATTATTGTATTGTCATTTGCCAGTTTAGCCCCAAGTGTATGGATAAAACGAAGTTCGCAAGTTGGTCGTGGTCTTGTTAAGGCAAACATCAAATTGTCTGCATTTTTATTAGCACGTTTAAAATCTCCACGCTTAGTAAGGTTAGCAAGTACGCAACAGGCTGAAAAAGATGAATTTAATAGATTGACACAAAATCAACGTAAGAAATCAACTTACTCATCTATATTATTGGCTAGAACAGACTCAGTGCTTGAGCCATTAATTATTGGTTTGAGTTTAATTTTTTTATACATTTCATATACATATTTTAATATGCAAATTGAAATGATAGGACTGTATTTAGTAGTTGCACTGCGGATGATGCCAGTATCAAAAGGTATTATTTCACAATGGCAATCTATTCAGAGTTCATTAGGCTCAATGGAAATTGTTGAAAATAAATTTGATTCTATGGATGTATCAAAAGAGATTGATACAGGTGTTTTACAATTTAATAAAATAAAACAATCCGTAGATTTTTTAGATGTATCTTATTGTTATCCAATAGCAGAAGATGATGCATTAAAAAATATAACAATCAAATTTAAAGTGAATGAAATAACAGCAATAGTTGGCCCTTCGGGAAGTGGAAAATCAACATTGATTGACTTATTGCCACGCCTTCGCTTACCTAAAGGGGGCTTAATCCGGGTTGATGGTATAGATATTGCAAAATATAAACTTAAAAGTCTGCGCCAGTTAATAGCATATGTGCCACAATTTCCACAGATTTTTGATGGCACTGTAAGAAATCACATTCATTATGGAAAGAGCGATGCATCTAGCGAAGAGATTATAGAAGCGGCTCGTTTAGCGGGCGCAGAAGACTTT
>Ga0233435_1003245_pt1 | contig 12660 bp, 13 predicted proteins | sample SI_122_August201_3_FD_182735 | JGI IMG/M metagenome (GOLD analysis project Ga0233435, IMG submission 182735) | Seawater microbial communities from Saanich Inlet, British Columbia, Canada - SI_122_August2016_135_MG | ecosystem: Environmental > Aquatic > Marine > Inlet | place: Canada: British... | reverse complement strand
AAACGGTAATGATACTCTCTTTTCCACGGGTCTTTAGGAATCACTCTTTTCTTCAAGTAAGGCCCTTGCCAATTATCAACTGTTCCAGGCTTTTCGATTAACGCTGCAAGCCCTTCATCGGTAGTTGGGTAACGAGAAGCATCGAAATAAAACCGCTCCACAGCACTTTCTAAGTTAGCAATTTGTACTTCTGCGGCTTTTATTTTACCCCCACCTAAAGCATTCATTACCTTAGGCCCAACAACCGTTGCCAGTAACCCTAAAATGGTCAATACAACCAATAGCTCAATCAAACTGAAACCATGAGACCTTGTTGAAAGCGGTTTTCTCATATTACTTACCTCATTAAAAATATTGCGTACTGATTAAATTGCATTACAACCACCCCAAAAGTGCACGGGTTAGTAGTGAGCCTTTATACGACCAAATCATTAACACTCACAATGGCCACAAGAATAGACATGATGATACCTGCAATCACCACGCCTAGCCCCAGAATAATCGCAGGTTCAAGCATGGCGAGCATTCGCTCCACGGTGGTTTTGACCTCTCGATCATAAACATCTGCCACCTGAATTAACATCACTTCTAATTGTCCCGTCTCTTCACCCACACTCACCATTTGTAATGCCAGTCGTGGAAATTCACCCGATGCCAATAAAGGCTTAGTGAGATTCTCACCTTGAGACACACTTTCGGCCACTTTGTTAATTTCTAGCGCTAAAGCTTGATTACCAATAATTTCTTTTAAAATGGATAAGGCGGATAACAATGGCACACCATTTTCTAATAATGTCCCTAAGGTGCGACTAAACTTGGCCATTTCAATTTTGCGAATTAAATCACCCAGCAATGGCAGTTTTAACCACCGGCGATCCCATTTCAACCGACTGACTGAGTTTTCGTAAGCCCGCTGAAAATACATTGAGATTAAAATTAACACGGTGGTACCAACCCACCAATAATTCTTCAACAGATCGCCAGCTGCAACCACGATTTGGGTGGGGACAGGTAATGCTTTACCTGAATCTTCAAACATTTGGGAGAATTGAGGTACCACAAAGGTCAGCAGTACAATCACTGAAATAGCGGCGACCACGGTTAAAATCATCGGGTAAATGAGTGCAGAACTGACAGTTTCTCTGAGCTTTTTGGCCCGATCCATAAACTCACTAAGACGCGCCAACACAATGGCCATGTCTATACCCGCTTCGCCAGCACGAACCATATTAATATAAAATCGAGTAAAAACATGACCCTGAGCATCTAAGGCATCCGCCAAGTTAGAGCCGCCTTCTAGCTCTACTTTGATGTTTTCTAACACCTCTTTCATGTGCTTATTTTCGGTGACACCAGCCATTGTTGCCAAGGCTTTATCTAACGGCAAGCCGGCTTTAAGCAGTGTGGCAAGTTGCTGGGTGATGAAGAAGACTTCATCTTGGCTGATTTTACTTTTACCAAAGGCCTTACGACCTCGACTGTGAGATGCCGTATTTTTTTTGCCTTTGCCTAATGCCTCAATTTTAATCGGCGTCATGCCCTGCTCACGCAGCTTTTCGACCACAATGTTCTGGTCTGCTGCGGACACTTCACCTTCTTTAATTTCACCGATCGAATTAACGGCTTTGTAAACGTAGGTTGGCATATTGAATTATCTAAACGAGTATGAGGACTTTGACTGCAAAGCCCTCATATCGTTCACTTACTGAGCATCTGTAGAGATTGTATGCTGAAAAGACAGGTTCAGCATGCCTAAACCTTGAGCAACACTCATCGTTCTCACCACTAGCTCATAATCTGTTTTAGCATCACCACTAATAATAAATGGAATATCTAGCTGACCATTCGCTTCTTTTTCAATTGCACGGCGAATGGTATCCGATTGGCTATTAACCAATGCCTTGGAGTTAATAAAGAACTGACCATTTTGATCAATCGCAACTTCTATTTGTTTAGCTGGCGCTTCACTTTGCTCCCCCACCGCTTCTGGCAAGGTGATTTTGAGTGCAGCCAACTTATTAAAGCTGGTCGTCACCATGAAGAAAATCAGCAACAAAAAGACCACGTCAATCAAAGGGGTTAAGTTTAACTCCACCTCATCTCTCTGAGTACGCCTTATATTCAATCGAGATCTCCTTCATTATTCACTCGATCACCATGCATGATATCAACCATTTTCAGCGCTTCTTCTTCCATCTGGATCACTATAGAATCCACTTTACCGCGGAAAAAGCGGTAAAACATATAAGAAGGAATCGCCACCATTAAGCCTGCTGCAGTGGTATAGAGTGCTGTATCAATACCACCAGCCAATGAGCTAGGATCACCCACACCCACTTTCGCAATATTATCAAAGACGGCAATCATCCCCATCACAGTACCAAGCAGCCCCATTAACGGGGTGATAGCAGCGATGGTACCTAACATATTCAGAAAGCGCTCAAGCTCATGAGCCACTTGACGCCCAACCTCTTCAATACTTTCTTTCATGACTTCACGAGGATATTCGCGATTGACCAAGCCTGCAGCGAGCACTTTACCAAGGGGGGAGCTTTTTTGTAAAACAGCAATGTTTTTGTTGTCTAACTGCCGATTTTTATGCAGATTCCATGCTTGTGTCACCAGGCCTTTTGGTAAGATTCGCCCAACCTGAAGGGACCAGAAACGCTCTAAAATAATTGCTAAGGCAATCACCGAACAACCGACGATTGGCCATACCATAAATCCAGCTTTACCTAATATTTCAAACACGTATTAAACCTTTCATGTGAGTCATAAGACATGGAAAGTCGCTGGGGTTACCCAGCACTTTCGCACCTAGTTATAGGATAGGACAATTTCTAAGGTCTCACCACAGGATTATTAGAAATTTGCGACGAGCAGCACTAACCCTGCTGTAGTTGGCGAATACCTTTTAAAATAACCACGATAATGGGGGTCGAATGCATCAATAAATCAAAGATATCAATTGGCTTAACCAACGTTCCTTGAGCCAACATCCGTAATTTTTCGACCAAATGAGGCTCAGCCCCGAGTGGTGCTATCCCTAAAAATAACGCGATAATAAGCAGTGGTACCCATGGAATCGAGTCTAGCAGTGAGTTTATCCAGTCCATATCAATCTCTTAGTAATAATACTTAAGGTCTAGACGCACATTATCATCATCTCTTAAGGCATCTAAGACCACGTCTTTTCTTGTGTTTTCAAAAATTTGACCTTGTAAGGAGGCTTGCAAGTTATCATTAATTCTATGATTTGCCTCCACACTAAAGGTGCGAGAGTGACGAGATAAATCAATAATCATACCTGCCAACAAGTCCGTATCTTGTGTGTCGTTAAATGCCACTCGCATCCCAACAAACAAATCGTCTTCGAACGGTGTCGCCGCTTTATTGCCACGGTCATCATAGAGGTACTCCATAATAATGCCGACATCCGCTTGAGTAGAGAACACACCATTGAAGGTATATTCAACCCCTGACACACTGGCAAAAAACCGTTCACCCTGCCCTGAGCGAGTTATCGCCTCTAACTTAAGCAACCAGGCACCTTTGGTCGATTGCACATCAATACTGGTTTGGTCAATTAAGTTATAAATAGGCACCAACACCACTTCTAAGTTACGGTTGATAACAGGTGCAAGCAAAGGCTCTCGACTGGTGCCTGAAAAATGATACAAACCGACATCCCAGTCACCAAAAGCATGGCTGTAACGCACCGCCCAATCCACATGCGCTTGTTTGTTTTTGGCTTCAAAAATCGCGTGATCAGTATCCACAAACGGGATACTTCGGAAACGGCCCGTTTTTCCAGGGAAGGTTCTTTCTCTAAAACCCGACATTAAAAACAGATCAATTGTGCCCCATTCTTTTACCAACGCTAAGTTGATCATTGGCTGGCCAAGCTTCTCTTCGCCATCTGGATTTTCCACCAAATCGGTTTGATTGATAATATCAACCAAGTGCAGTGATTCAGTGACGCCCCAAAAAACTTTGCCAACACCAACATGCAACTCCCACTCGTCATCACCAATAAAAGTCCACTTCAGCTCACGAATATCGGCATGGGTTCTAGCCTTATCATTGCCATCAAAACGATAAAATGGCACAAATAAGAAACTGTTTTTACCCCCTTCTAGCTCCACAAAAAACTCAGGCTGCAAAGCAAAAGACACACTGTTATTGCGCTGATCAGGGTCTTGACCCTGATGCACAAAACCAATTGCCTCAAAGCTTGCCCAGCCAGAAATATCGACGGCACTCACTTGAGCTGCAAACAAACTCAATACTAAACCCATGGTGAACTGAAATTTCATTACCTTACCCTAGCCAAACTTTTCTTTCTAAACTCAACTTCTTTCAAGCCCACTTTAAATTGATAATCTTTCATAATAAGATTTGTCGACTTACCTGTCACATGGTTCACCATTGCTAACTTATCCGCACGCCAAAATTGGCCTGCATATTGTTGGTAACCGCTAAAGGTTAACGTTTTTAAATGTGCTTTTTTGAAATCAAAAAACTGAATGGTTTGCACCCGGTATTCATCCACATCAACCCAGAGAATTTGTTTACTATAGCCTGAATTATCCTCATCCACCGGGCGGCGTTGAATCACATTACACATCAAGTCACCACAAGGTTCAGTTTTGAGTAATAAATAATCGGTGTATTTTTCGACTTCTTGTGAGCTCATATCTTCGTAAGCAAACTCGCTCCCGACAAAAGAGCCTGATTTATTTGACGAAGAAATACGTTTAACACGGCCCACTTTAGGTAAAAACAACCATTGGTCATCATCATCAATATGGGAGTGAGTCAGTAACGCTGTCCCTTTCACATTACGAGGGAAATCAAAAACAACGATAGACTTATCACCCCCTTCTCTTTCTATGATTTTTTGCCGCATCACGCGGTCAGACTTGACCCCTTTACGGTTGATCAACTCCATCGTCATCTGCACGGTAAAATCAACAAAACCGGTATCTCGTCTATCAGACTCTATGGCAATGGCTTTGCCCTTTTCAGCATCTGTTTCAGCCCATGCGTTACCAATAAAGACACTCAGTAGTGCGGTAACTGTGATCAATTTATACACGTTTATCTCCTAATTTAATCAACAACGGGGGTAGCAATAGAAAATCAGCAACCAATGCAATCCCGATCACAACTGCGGTTAGCAGCCCCATATCGGCATTAATGGCAAAATCAGACGTTGCTAACACTAAGAACCCTACAATTAAGACAATGGTTGTCACCACAAGTGCACTGCCTACCGTATGAAAAGCATAGTGCACCGCTTCAGTTGCTGTCATCTTCATCTCACGCTTTGCATGCATGTATTTATACAAAAAATGCACCGTATCATCCACAACGATACCCAGCGTCATCCCCGCAACAATGGATAGCCCTAAACCTACTTGGCCTACAAATAACCCCCAAAGACCAAAACCCACTAGCGGGGGCACTAAATTAGGCACAAGACTTAACAAGCCAATTGGTAATGATTTAAGCGCAAAAATTAAAATCACTGAAATCAAGACCAGCGCAACAGAGGTGCCAATTAACATACTCTTTATGTTTCTCTCACCAATGTGTGCAAACATCATTGTTGAGCCTGTACCGTCAGTACGCATGACCTCTGGCATATTATCGACCATCCATTGCTGCACCCGCTCTTCTAAAGCAAGTAACTGATTGGTTGATAAGTTTTTGACCGTCACAGCGACCCGTGTTGATGACTTAGCTTGGTCAATTTGATTATTTAAATCCATACCCCGACGTAAGGACATTTCATATAACAAGAAGAACTGTGCCATCTCCTCTTCATCCCCTGGTATGCGATGAAACTCAGATTTATCTGCATGCATATTCATATTCAGCCGCTTAATAATATCCGACACCGTATTCACATGCTCAACTTCTGGCTGCAGCCTTAACCACTGTACCCATTCATCCACTTTACTCATAAATTCAGGCCCATTCACACCACCTTCTCGGCCAGATTCAATGGAGTAATGAATGGTATATAAGCCTGCCAAGTTATCTGAAGAAAACTCGCTCGATACCCTAAAAGGCACATCTTCAGAGAAATATTTTACAAACTCATCATTGAGTTCATTTTTCATGATAAAGCTCATCGCACCAATGGCCATAATAGTACCCACCCAAAATAACAATTTATTTTGCGCGATAACCCAGTTTGCAAAGCGATCTATTAAAACGGATGGCTCGGCCACTTTTTTAGGCGGTTTTATGGGTAACACTGTGAGTAAAGCCGGCAATAATGTCACTGATAAAATAAACGCCACCACAACACCGACTGCAACAATGTTACCCATGTCTCTAAACGGCGGTGCATCACTAAAATTCATACTCAAAAAGCCAATTGCCGTGGTCAAAGAGGTCAGCATAATGGGTTGGAAATTCAAGTTCACACACGCTATCACAGACGCCTTTCGGTCAAACCCTTGCCGCAGTTTATGCAAGAACCCCGACAGTAAATGGACACAATCAGCCACCGCCAGCGTTAAGATCATGGTTGGTGCAGATAGCGCCGGCGGAGACAATAGAATATCAGCCCACCCTGCAACGCCCATGGCACTTGCAATCGACAGCAAGATGACCAAAACACACCCTAAGACACTGATAAACGATCGCAATAAAAAACCGACCATCATCAGCACAAATGCAAACATCACGGGGATTAGAGTGGCGGCATCGTGTTGTGCCACTTCAGGGAAGGTCTGATTCATGATCGCCATCCCTGTGAGATAAACATCGATCTCAGGGTATTCCGCGCGAATCTTCGCAGCCATGGCTCGCGAGTCTCCCGCAATGGTCGCGACTTGATGTTGCGTGTTTCTTGTAAATTCTGCATACGCTTCAACCCCACCCTCCGTTGGTGGAGAGGGCATTGAAATGGTGACATTAACGGCAGCAACATGACCACTCGGAGAGATCAGCCGATGTACGAGCAACGGCTCGTTCAAGGCAATCTGTTTTATCTTGGCAATTTTGTCATCCGTTAATTTAACTCGGCGCCCAACCAAATCTTCTACCAATAAATCATCTTCACCTTCAGCATAGGTATGCTGAAAATTGGTGATGGAGTCGATCCGAGTAGATAAAGGAATTTGATAGGCATCTTTAGTCAGCTTTTTCAGTAAGGTTAAGGTTCTCTCTGAAAAAACGGTGCCAGACTTTGGTGCCAATATAAACAGCACGTTATCATTTTTTGAGTAGGTATCTTGAAGGTCTTCAAACGCTTGCAAATAAGGATTATCTTCACTAAAAAATACTCTGTAGTCTGATGACATCACCAGGCGCTTGCCCCCCGATGCCACTAACCCAACAGCCACTATTGTTATCGCAATAACCAGCCAAGGGTTTCGTGTAATCCATTGAGCAAAGCGTTCTATCATATTGTTATTATCCTAAATAGCGCTGTTGAATATCGGCCAACAACCCTTGAGAGGCTGCTGCAACTAAGTCAAAGACGTAGTCAAAGCTTCCATCGTAATAAGGATCAGGCACTTCAGTTTCCGTTCGCTCTGGCGCAAACTGCAAAAACATATAGAGCATGTCTTGCCCGCCCGGTGCTTTGGCCTTTAAGTTGTGCATATTGTCATCGTCCATCGCGATGACATAATCGTAATAATCATAATCATTACCATTCACTTGTCTGGCGCGTAAATCACTTAAATCAAAACCACGAGACAAAGCGGTCTTTTGGGCTCTCCCATCAGGGGGGTTGCCAATGTGATAAGCTTCTGTGCCTGCCGAATCTATTTCAATGCGCTGGCTCAAGCCGTTTTCTTCCACCAGTTGACGAAACACACCATGAGCCGTTGGTGAACGGCAAATGTTCCCCATACAAACAAATAAAACCTTAATTTTATCTTTCACAATCAATCCCTTAGACTATGCCTGGCGCATACAAATAGGCCACTTATGCCTGCCAAACAACAATAATTTTCATGCTGGATACTAGCATAAATTTGCGCCTCAAACCGAATGTCGTTCATTGGTCTTCATCTCGCACTTCTACTGCCGATTTTTTAGCCTCCTCAGGCGTGGATACCATTGAAAAAAAAGGCTTTAATGAAAAATAGGCAATAAAAGCAATCACTATAAAATACAACATCATTTGTATTGGCATTCGCCAATAGCGATACCAAAAGGTTTCAACATCACCCGCCTGTAATCCTGACTGGTAAGCGGCCTGAACCTCACGCACATGCGTAGATTGAAACTCATCTAGCAATGCTCTTGCCCTTGGGTAATCCTCATTGTTTTTTAACCAAATGGCGGCAATTGAAATCCCCCAGCGGCCCGCAGACGTCTCAAAAGTCTCAAAGTGATTGGCCTCAAGAAGCGCCACCACCCCTTCAATTTCTTCTTCTGGTACATCCTTTAACCTAAACAGCAATACGGACATGGCTTTTAAACTCTTACAGTAATTAGAACATGCTATGCTAACGCCATTCTAAGACGAAGGAAACGAACATGCTGTCATTCAAAAACACGCTATTCACCATTGCCTTATTCTGCTTTGCAGCGACCAGCGCATCAGCTGAAATAATGCCAGACACGACACCAAGTCATAGCCAACAACCCGCCCCCTCTAACCTGCTACCATCAAACTTGAAGGCAGCCCAGGGTAAAAAAACGGCCCTTATTATTGGCAATGCCACCTACCAAAGCTCCCCACTTAAGAACCCCGTACATGACGCAAAGGATATGGCTAATGCCTTAAGTCAGCTGGGTTTTGAGGTCATCGCAAAATACAATGCCAACCAAGAACAAATGGAAGATGCCATTCGCCTTTTTGGCTCAAAAATCAGCAACAGTGATGTTAACTTATTCTACTATGCAGGCCACGGCGTCCAGGTTGCAGGGCGGAATTATTTAATCCCGATCAACGCCAAAATAGTACGGGAAAAAGACGTCAAGTATAAAGCCGTTGATGCCAACCAAGTGCTCGATGAAATGGGTTCTGCCGACAGCAGTTTAAACATGGTGATTCTAGATGCTTGCAGAGACAATCCTCTCCCCCGTAGCTTTAGATCAAGTGGGCAACAAGGCTTAGCCAAATTAGATGGCCCCAAAGGCACCATTATCGCCTACGCGACAGGTCCAGGTTCTACTGCGATGGATGGCACCGGCCGAAATGGCGTTTACACCAAGCATTTACTCAAAGCCATCTCAACCCCGAACCTCAGCGTGGAAGAAGTCTTCAAACAAGTTTTGCAACAAGTTGACAATGAAACCAGTGGCCAACAAACCCCTTGGGTATCCTCCTCTTTTACCGGCAATTTTTCCTTTAACATGACGGTGGATGACAGAGGCCTCACGGTTAATATCAAACCTTTACCCACTCAGCCTGTTGAAGAGCCTGAAACAGGTATACTCGACATTGCCACAGTCCCCACTAAATCAGCGATTAGAATTGATGGTGCTTTTACAGGCTACAGTCCCATGTCAATCTCTCTTCCCCCTGGCACTTACCAATTAGCCCTTAGCGCTAAAGGTTATAAAGACTTTCAAGACAAAGTCTTAGTCCGGTCTGCCAGTACAACACCGCTAGAATTATACTTGGATAAAGTTCCAGCCAAAAAGCCCATCACACCGCCTAAACCCATCCGCCCAAAAATACCCGCTTTAACGGCTGAGCAAGCGAAGTTTAAAATCACCCAATTTTACCGAGACAAAGGTGAGTGGAAAGGTGTTTTCATGATACGCAAAGTCAACCGCATCAGAATGGTACGAAAGGGTAAAACGACGATCGTCCATGCGAAATACCAATACATCCCTGTACCGAATAGCCGAAGATCAGACTCTGGAACCGACCAACGCATCTTCCAGTTCAGGTGGAATGGTCGTGGCTGGAAAGTCATTCGCATGGGTGCCTACAAATCAGGCAAATTTTAGCGCTTTCTCTCACGCAAAAAAAAGCCCTAGAGCAATGGCCTAGGGCTTAATCTAATACGCCTTATAAGAGCGAATTAAAACGGGCTGTTTTTCAACAAATCACCGGCTTTATCACCTAAACCATCGGTTAACTTGCTTTTAAGCTCATCTTTTTTAGCTTCAAGCGCTTCAGTCGCCTGAGCTTTCACTTGATCTAAGTTCTGATCTAGCATTTTACTTAAGTCACCAAATTGACCTGATTTAGCGGCCTCATCCATAATCGCTTGCATGATACGCTCGCTTAACTCTGTAAAATCAATGCCTTCACCGGCATTGCCTAAATCAGTCAACTCTATCGCAGGTAATGTGAAAGACGCATCCGCACCTTGTACTGGCAAACCTAAATTGGCAGTCATGCTAACGCCTTCAATCAACAAACGTTTAATCACGAATTTTTTACCAGGTGCAGAAGATGCTGCAGGCTCAGCTTCACTGGTTGACTCACTTGATTCGCTATCACTTGAGCTTGATGCTTGAGACTGACCTTTACTCTTAGCATGATCCATCAACTCTTTTGCATTTAAAGTCGTGTCCTTACGCTCTAGCGTTACATTCAAATCACTTAAGACAACGTCTGTAATCTCGACAACATCTGAAGATAAAGAGGCAATGCTAACAGCCACTTTTGCTTTACCCATTTTATAAAAATGACCTGACTCATAACCTGCAGGATTAGCAATGGCCATGTCATTAATTTGAATAGAACCATCTAGCAATTTGACATCAACCGAGTTAACACTTGTTTCGGTACCAAAGGCATAGCTACCACCTTCTTCAATAGCTGTTTTAATCAGCGGCCCTAAAAAAACAATCACACCAGCGACAACAACAACGGTCGCCAAGATTAAAAATAGTAAAAATTTCTTCATATCCATATCCTTTACATTTAGGGAGTCACATAAGCCACGACGCTAAGCTCACTTTAAGTGGCTCGGAATACTAACATGGTTTTATGAACGCGCTATGAATACTTAATAAGATGGAAACGCCGTATTTTCTTCGCCAACTTCCCAGGCCGGATATTTAGACATCACGTTCAGGAAATACCCCGCCTGTAAATGCGAGTTTAGCCACGACAGACAATTTGGATAATCCCCTTTCTGAAACCATGTCATATCAACAAAGGCAAATTGTCTAACAAAAGGAAATATCGCGATATCAAGCCAAGATAAATGGCTCCCTGTAAGAAAGGGATGCGTCATGAGTCTTTGTTCTAGCTTTTGCAAAAAAACCTCACCCCGCTCACGATAAACGTGCGCCGGAAATTCCGGAAAGCGATCGGCATATTTATAGTGGTCTAATGCCGCTTTAAAAGTCCCATCATTTTCAGCCAATAAATCCTGCTGCCACAGCTCGTCCCACCCCTGTAAAACGTGCTGAGGATCACTGTCTGCCAGCGCCCAATGTAAAATATCCACACTTTCCTCAATCACTTCACCGGAAGCTAAGTGCAAAACTGGAACAGTACCTTTTGCCGAGCAACGCAATAGCGCTTCGGGTTTATTTTTTAATACAACCTCTCTCAGGCCAACCTTGCGGCCACTCAGGTAAATCGCTATCCTGGCACGTATCGCATACGGACAGCGCCTAAAGGAATAAAGAATCGGTAATGGTTCTGGCATGGCAAATCCTATGAATAGCGCATTATTACTTAAGCTCAAACAGTACAAGGTTGATCAATTATGGAACAGTCATTTTGGCAAGACCGCTGGCGCAATGGACAGATCGGTTTTCATTTAGGCGAAATCAACCCTCTATTAAGCCAGCATTTTGATCAGCTTAACCTAGATAAGGGCGCGCATGTTTTTGTGCCTCTATGTGGCAAATCACTGGATTTATCTTGGCTCCGCCAACAAGGGTTCAAAGTCACAGGGAATGAATTGAGCCAGACCGCTATTGAGGCCTATTTTTCTGAGCAAAAAATCCAACCAGACAGCAAGCAGTCTGAAGATTTCACCTTGTACCAACACCACCAAACCACCCTAATATGTGGTGATTTTTTCAAATTAAATGCAGAACAACTGTCGACGGTTAACGCGGTATACGACAGAGCATCTTTAATCGCGCTCCCCAAAGAGATGCGAACCCAGTACATCCAGCAGTTACAAGCCATACTTCCACCTAAGACCCCGATCTTCTTAATCACCCTCGATTACAACCAAGACGAAATGTCAGGGCCTCCCTTTTCTGTTTCAGACCAAGAAGTGCATGACTACTATCAAGCAACCCATCATATTTCCTGCGTTTCAGAGCAAGATATTTTGACGATAGAACCTCACTTTAAAGAGAAAGGGCTCAGCCAACTCATTGAGCGCGTATACCTTCTACAGCCACTTAAATAAACGCGGGAAAACGCACAATTGCAGCCACACCGAGACCAGACTCTGATTGCACGTCAAACCGCCCCCCCAAGCTTTCCTGTACGACCGTATTCACACTTTTCAGCCCCTCACCCATAACACCAGACATAGCCTCGCCATGGTTTTTAACTTTTAAAATCACTTCACCTGAGTGCAACTCACAGGACAAATAAATACTGGCCTTTTCCCGTAAAGCTACGCCATGCATGCTCGCATTCATAACCAGCTCATCGAGAATAAAACACAAAGCTGAGCGATTTTGCTTAACATCAACCTCCCCTAAAGATTCGAACACCAATTGATGCTGCTTAGGCAAAATCGCATTAAA
>Ga0233435_1003242_pt1 | contig 12675 bp, 9 predicted proteins | sample SI_122_August201_3_FD_182735 | JGI IMG/M metagenome (GOLD analysis project Ga0233435, IMG submission 182735) | Seawater microbial communities from Saanich Inlet, British Columbia, Canada - SI_122_August2016_135_MG | ecosystem: Environmental > Aquatic > Marine > Inlet | place: Canada: British... | reverse complement strand
ATAAAGCAAGTTCTTCCATCGTCGCCACCTGTATTTGAATATGGGTTGCTTCCTTTAACACCGAATACACTACTACCACTAAGTATATTTTCACCGACAACAAATCCAACATTTTCAGAATCAGGCGCGCCTAAAACTCTTGTATAACTTAATTGAGTTTTACCACTTTCAAGCCAAGTCCTTGACGCAATAGGTCCGTGCATCGTGGCTTGATCTTCAAAATCACCAAAAACATTTTCCCAAGTATTCAAAGTATCATCGTTTTTTTCAAACGACGTAATATGTTGTGGTACAAAAGCTGGTCCTTTTTTAGATGTACCTACTAAACTTAAAGTTTCTTCTGTTAAAGAGACATTTTGTTCCTCTTTAAAAATTAAAGGTGTACTTATATTAGCACTTATCTGGCCATTGATTGTATTTGACATTTAACATCCTGCTTTTCTATACATTTATATTTATTTAATGCACACAAAAACAGGATATTAAATATTAATATTGAAGCACGCAATTATCAAATCGAATAGTTAACGAGATATCTGTTGGCTCTTCACCATCATAAGATAAATCTCCAAAGTTTGCATTAGTTAGAAACGCGCCCTTGATATCCCATAACTCTACAACTGTTCCTACAGGATCAAGCATCTTAAGCTGGCAGTCTCTTTTATAGAAATCTGCATATCCTGCTCTACCACTAACTGATTCATAATGTGTACGAATCCATTCCATAACTTGTTGAGCTCCACTAGGTGCAATCGGATCATGCAATGTAACGTTCAACTGATCAAACGTCATTTTGCCTGCAATATATCTTTTTGCGTTAATAAAGTTAATCTCTTGCTCACCAATTGTGAAAGAAGGACGTGCAGCAGTTTTAAGGATAAAGGCATCAATACCCTCAATTGCGAAAATCCAGCGATTCTTTCTTTTTGGCTCAAACTTGTTCGGAATCATTTCAGTAACTGAAAGTGTCTCTGCCATTTTATATTCTCCTAAAATTCTTTATATATCTATATATTAATCAATTGAATTAGTTACAACAAAATCAAGTGAAATAAATTCTACTGACTTAGTCGGCTGTAAATATATCTTTCCTCTAATCGTATTGTTTTCAACGTCATTTTGTGTTGTAGTTGTAGTATCAATTTGCACCTTATATCTATCAACACCCTGTCTAGCTTGTACTTCAGCCATAATTGGCTCAACTAATGAACTAAACTTTGCCAACGTTGATTCTCTATTAGGCTCAAATAAAAGAGTATTTGCAATATTCTTAACTCTACGCCTTATGTTAATCAATAACCTTCTTACATTAATTCTGTCCAATGCTGACTGATTTTGTAATAAAGTCTTTTGCCCAAATGCATAAACTTCTCCTGATCGTCCTGATGGCTCGTATATAGGATTAATGTCAGCATCATATAACTCATCAAGCAATGTTCTATTCATCTGCACAGATGATTTTGTTGCATTTAAACGTCCTCTATTTAAACCTGCCGGCGCAAACCAAGGATCTGCCAAATTATCATTTTGACTCATAACACCTAACATACCAACTGATGGCGGCACCTTTACTGGTGATCCATTCGAAGGTTTTCTAACAAACACATCAGGATAATACGCAGCAGCAAATGATGTATCTAATCCACGACTAGTAAACTTATTTATAGTATTTCTAACACTTGACTTACTTACACTATCCAATATAACAGCATCAGCTAAATCAACATCAAGTATGTCCATAATAAACATTGCATCAAACCTTGTTTCACAAGCGCTTAATGCATAGTCTGTTATTAACGGCTCCCTAATCCCAGGTATAACTAATAATTGAAATTCAGTTGCACTCTTGTCACTCAATACATCAATTGCTCTTTTATAAGTTTCAACAGTAGGTCCAGTAAAAGTTGCTGCAGCCAATACTGCTGTTGTTTCATCGTTAGCTTCTCTAAACGCTGCAACAGAAGTTAACTCTGCTTTTTCTTTGTTAAATATATTAACACCATCAAAACCGCCCTGCATAATAGTTCTAAACTTCATATGCTTAACGTTTTGTCTAACAGCGTCTTTAGTTGTCTGAACAAATCTAGTGTAACCAGACGGAAGACTTCCATCTCTGCTGTAAACAGCGTCTGACCAGTCTACGTTTCCTGCAGAATCTTCTTTAATCGCTATTTTCTCTAAAGAAAAATATCCATTCTGAAATGAATCAGCTTCGTCGCCTTCAACAATAGACTTGTTACTCCCAAGATCTGGAAAATATTTTGTCCAAGAAGAAACGCTATCATTTAATCTGATTTGACTCAACTCTTTAAATTCATTATCTCTGTTAACTTTCTTGCCAAACTTGATACCCCAAGGTAAACTAGAATCAGCTGTTTTCGTTGTTCCAGATAGACGTGTTACTGACTTTACAAACGGTGCTGGTAAAACCATCAAGTTATCAAAATAGTTATCTGGTAAAAGCATCGTCCCGATTGCAGGTAAATCACGACTGGTGGTGACTTCTTTAAAGATTTTGTCGCCAGACCCCCATTTTGTATTTAAAGCTTTTAATCCTCCAAAACTAACAGGTAAAGAATTAACAGGTATATCACCTTGTGAAACAAGATTACTCATTTCTACTCTGACATAATTGTTTTTAACTTCATAATCTCCAGTTTCTTCAAGACGCTGCTTTGAAAGAGGTTTGTCGAAATTAAAGAATACATGCTTGTCGCCTATAACCCTAGCAATATAATTACGACTATCAGGATCTAGATTTAATCCTTTCCAAGTAATTAATGATTCTCCCTTTATAGGGTCAGAATCAAATGCCTCAAGTGATAAATCAAATGAACCAAACTTTGAATCGCCTGATGTTCGAACATTAGAAATCAATATTCTAAATCTCGTATTTCCGCTTTCACCATCATCTAAAGAATGAAGCTTAAATAATTTATAAGATCCTCCAGATGACAATGTATCTCCTCTTGCAACAGTCTCACCTTTTCCAAATAATTGAGAAGTAATCCACGGAGACTGTGCTGTTCTAAATCTAGATTCAAATGATTCAAAGTCTTGAACACTAGCATTATCATCTCCCGGCATACAAAATGCACTTATGCCAGAAATGGATTCAACTACTCTAGGATCAACGTCCCAATGTGTGTACAAATAATGACCTTTTTCTTCTATTTTTGTTGGGTCTGTGTTTAACACGTTAGCAAAATAATTTACGTCTTCTGGATCAAATGAGCAAGACAAAAGTGAAGAGTCTAAATCACTCTTAAAACCATTAAGTAATAAATCAAATGAATTTGACGTTATACTTCCTACTTCATATCCATGCAAGCCCGTTGAAGGTGTAGATCCAAATTCTATAATATTAGCGCCACTAACAACACCTTTATTAAAAGTCGTCTCTTCGTAAACTGTGAAGTTATCCAGACGGTGTAAATTATTTGTTTTATCTAAATCTATTGATGGTACAACACCTTTAGGTGTCATAAGAACACCTCTTATTATCGGCATAGGACCGCCAGTTCCACCGGCGAACTGTGTTGTAATTTCTAAGTTAGATGCACCATCGTATATCAGCGTATTACCTAAATACCCAACAACAGATTGTGTAAGTGTTATTACACCTGAACCATTGTGCGCTGCTGTAATTGTTCCGTTGTGACCGCTTGCGTGGTTTATTACTGCTATTAGAGAATTAGCTGCTAACACTGCCTTCGCTGCGTCATCTACGCCGGCTGTGCCATCGATGAATTGATTAGCTGCCAGATTTTGTGCAGCCTTAGATGTGTATACTACTTCTTTTCCGCTTGTATCTCTGATTATTACTTCACCGTCGGCAGTAACAGTGTCTGTTATTGTAATAGTCGCTGTTGCAGCTGTAGGTGATGATTGTATAATGCCCGCGTCAGACAGATATGTAGAACCTGCTACATCGTTCATAACTGAGCCAAGCATATATGTTCTGCCTGTAGATGTATACACCGGTGTGTTAGTACCTGTGTAAATAAATTCATTTAACTTTAGATCATTAGAGTTATCATGAGAAATATAGTCGCCTACTTTAAATCCGGCAGTCTCTACTTTGTTATTAGTAGCTTTTTTTCCGTCGCCTACACCAAGAACTCGTATATAAGTACCTGATTTAGAATTTTTCATCCATTCATTTAATGCAAGAGGTGCGAATAGATTTGAGTTACTTAGTCTTTTTTGTTCTAGCATACTGCCAAAGGTTTCATTAAACTGTTGTATAGTCGCAAAAGTCTTTGGCACAAAAGCTGGGCCACGTTTTGCAGGACCAACAACAGCAGCTGGAACACCTTGCGGAAGTTGCTGTTGATCGCTAACTTGTGATAAATCTATTTCTTTAAGAGTTACTCTTGCTGAGCCTTGTCCAGCCATAACTATATTCTCCTATTTTTTTGTTCTTATATCTATATATTAAGGGAATTCAACACCTGAATTTGTAATTACAAAATCTATTGCAATAAATTCAACTGCTCTTGTTGGGACAATAATAATTTTACCGTTTAGTCTGTTGTTGTCAACATCTTCTGCTGTATTATTAGTATCGTCCATTACAACTCTAAAATCTTCAATTCCTTGATTAATTTGTATACTTGCAAGTTGACCTGAAGTATTAGCAATAAAATTCTGTCTAGTTTTTGTATTGTTTTGCTCAAATAACAAACTTTGCGCAATTAATCCAATTCTTCTTTTAACTTCCAACACAAGTCTTCTAACATTTACTCTATCTAGCGCAGTTCTTGCAAGCTGCGATGTTTTTTGTCCAAATATGACAAATTGTTTATTTGGAAAGTTTGCTATTGGATTGATTCTTGCCTCGTAAAGCGTGTCACGATCTTCAGCGTTTAGTCTTACATCAATAGAAGTTATTGATTCTAAAGCACCTCTACTAAATCCTGCAGGCGCAAACCAAGGTTTAGCTTCACTATCAGTTTTAGCTAAAGCGCCTAACGCAATAATTGATGGTGGAACCTTTATAACACGCCTACTATTTACAGCAGCTTCATCATCGTCTCCACTATCTTTTACTCGAACATCTGGAAAATAAGAAGCTGTATAAGAAGAGTTTACTTCTCTCATGTTAAATTCTGACGAAGTATTTTCAACGTCTGGCCTTGAAGATTCTATGCCTCTTGAATTTACAAAAACTCGAACACCACCAGCATCATATTGCTCTAAATCCATGATGTAGATAGCTTTGCCATAATCCTCAATACGGTCTTTTACATAATCTGTAATGAATCTGTCTCTTATTCCTGGAATGACTAGAACATTGTGGTTTGATACTAATTCATCTGTCATTATTCTTGTTGCGTTTTTATATGATGCAACAATGTTGTTTGCATCTTCTTCACCCTGCATAACACCTGTTTGATCGTCTGTTCCTTTTAACGCGCTTGTAAAACCGAGAGCGGCAGCTTTACCTCCTGTCGCAAAGACGGATGATGAAAGATCAGTCATGAAATATGAATCTCTATCAAATATATTAAGACCATCAAAGCCACCATATACAGGTGAAGTAAACTTCATCATTAATGAGTATTTATTGAACTTGACAGGATCTTCAGCTAAAAGCTTTGCCAAAGATACTCTGGACGCTCCTTCGTCTATATCATCTGTTGTCCCGGCCATCTTGATAAGATGCGTTGATGCATCATACAAAGTAGATGCTGTAACGTCAGCATTTCTAATATATACAGCATCTTTGAAAACATCAGCAATATTGCCCGTGATTGTTGTTAAACTCGCACCTTTTAAGGCCACTTTTGCCAAACTAAACTTATTATTATTATGTGAGTCTGATACCGTTCCCGAACTTATAACGGTATCATCATTACCTAGAAACTTAGTATAGTTAGTTATTAGATTGTTAAATGATGTGCCTTTGTTTGCGTTATTAATGTCGCTAATACGAGTTGTCATCAAACCCCAGTGGAGATTTAAATTAACACTTTCAGATGTTGATGCTTCTCCTAGAAAAGTTTGACCGTATGATGATCCTGTTTTAATGCTACCAGAAGTCAATTTAAATCTATAAGGTAAAGGCGGTAGAACAGCTCGTTGTAATCCAACGTTATCGATAGCATCTGTCATATATGCTGTAGAGTTTACTTTTTTAGTAGCATCGACGCCAGCGTCATTTGATAGTAATGAGGGCAAACCTCTAAACCCGAAAGGAAGTGCTGTTTGAGGGACTTCTTCTCTTAAAATATCGTCACTCATAATAACTCTTACACGAGTTGACTTGTTTTCAAAAGATCCTTCTCTAATTAATCTTCTTTCATCCTCATCGCTAGCATCAAAGTTAAAGTATACTTTTTCATCACCTATAACTTTTGCAATAAAATTTGTTGAATTTGGATCTAAAGAGCAGTTGCTAAATGATTCGTAAATTATTTGAGAATCGTCTGTATCTTTGACATCTCTTATTACTACACTAAAAGTTCCAAACTTATCAGTTGGGTCTGTGCTTGCCCTTAAGTTCTTAATTGATACTTTGTACTTCCCACTAGCATAAGCTCCATCATCCAAAGACTCAAAATGAAATAAATTGTATTCCTTTTGACCGTAAGGTTGTGATATAAAGCTCGTAGTTTTAGGTGCTGAGAATCTTGTACTAAAATCACCATACTTAGCTGCACGGGCAGTATCACCGCTCATAACTGCAACCTTGCCAGAAACAACTTTTGCAACTGCACTGTCAACTGGAAAATGCGCAAACAGCATATGCTTTTCATCTTCAAGAGAGAATGGATCTGTATTAAGAACTTTTGATATGTATTTATCACTGCTAGGATCTAGTGATATTTGCAATGTATCAGTTACATGTGCGTCACCGACATTTGAAAATCTCAAATTAAACTCACCGGTTTCAGCGGAAACATTTAAAGCATTAAATGTGGTTGGTGATGTTATTGTAGAAATCTGTAGTTTGTAATCTTTATGCGTAAATATCATTGCTCTAATTAGCTCAACAGTACCACCAGCCGCGTTAGCTTGTGATGAAGCGCCGCTGGATAAATTAAAGTCAGTTGCGTGTGAATCATTATCATTGAACATTCCTAATCCTAAATGTTCACCTGGGTCAACTGTGTGCTGTGCAGCAACGAAAAAAGGTGATCCGTTGAAAGTGTTACCCCCCGGATTTTTTGGATCTAATTTAAAACCTGCATTTAAGCTATCTTTTAAACCGCTGCCTAATGTCCTACAAAACGTGAGTGCTTTGCCGTTATTTCTAAAAAATTCTGCCATTGCATGACCGCTTAGTCTATTACGGTCGGGTGCTCCAAATATTCGAATGAATTCTTCTCTTGAAGTAACTGTTATGGGGACAAATGCTTGTCCTCTTTCTGAAGGCCCTATAAGGCCAACAGGCGTAGCATTATTTCGAAATAATGGTCTACTGATTACTTCTATTTCTCTTTCGAAAAAACCTGGAGACTTAAATGTCTGCTCTGCCATGCTAATTCTCCTAATAAATTAATTATTTTACATATTCTAATTATACAATACAAGTTCTATTTGTCGTTATTTGAGATATTAAAAATAATTTCAGCGTACTTTTGATCGTATACAGTTTCGCCTAAATTTTGGTTTTGAGCAACTATAGGCAACAAATTTCCTTTTGAATCTCTAATGAATATTTTTTTATTATTTACATTTTCAGAATTTTTATGTCCGACAGTATCTTCTTGATGTGAAGTATTGTTAGTAACAACGTGTGATTTATCTATTTCATTGTGCAATTCTTCTAACGACCGTATTGCTGTGATGCCTGATTGTTGTCCTACTTGAAAATCATTTTCTGACTTTGTATCATCAAGTATTTTTGCATTTGGATCATTGCTTCTAACGCCTGATATATTGGGGCCTACAATATTATTACTTGTTAATACGTCAAAACTTATTTTTGGAGCGCTTACAATTGATTTAAGACCGACTTTTCCGCCTTCAATGTTAGGAGCTAGTATGTAACCTGTGGATGTAAGAGTTAACGTCTGTTTGACATATCTTTCAGCATCTGTGTAATCACTATAATTTGTATCTTGACTAAACGTGCCTTCAATAAACGCTGGAAACCAATATCCTTTACGACTTTCTATTCTTAACTGTCTACCCGGGTTTATAGTATAAGCACTCATAATTGCTGTAATTATGTCATTTATTTGTTGTGTAAAAGACGCCCATATTGTTATTTCGTAAGAGCAGCCAAAATACTTGACTGGCGGGATTTCTAGCGTTTCATATATATTGTTAAGTTGAGGTTTAAGAGAATACTGCCCGTTTTGTCTTTTTGTCGTATGTTTAATACTGTTAAAACCTTCGAAGTTTTTTTGTTGGCGCCATTCTACGTTGTTATCTGCAATACGCCTCGCAATGACTTCAGGAAACATTTCATTGTTTGACACACCTTTTGAAGGTGTATTTTCAATGCTCCCTCTTGAAATTGATATTAGAGGAAGAATAAGAGCACCTGATTTGTCTGTTATTGGTTTTTTTCTCCTTAGAATCGCAAATCTTTCTCCAGTTGCAAATATAACAGGCACGCGGGATTGTTTTCCTTTGATTGAATGAAAGAGTGGTAATTGTTCGTTAAATAAATCAAAGACAGCAGCGTCTAAATCTTCAAGGCCGCACGATGGTATAATATAATCGTAAGCTCGCTGTGCTTCTTCATAACCCATTACAATATTATTTCTAGACTCTTTGTTTTGATCGTATCTAGTTGCCATTATTTATCTCCATAAAAAGAAGATCCAATATTGTTAACGCTCTTTTTGCCCCCATCAGGTGAAACTTTACTTATACCTGATATTGGTGCATCTATGATTCCATCTTTTTGCAATTGACGTTGGTCATGCTCAGTTGTTCCTCTTTGCTGCTCAAATGTTGTTTGTATTGCATCGCTGTCTGTATAACCTTCATATGTAGGTCCAATTGCTTTCTTGAATATATGATCTATTCTTGTTTGCTTTGCATTTAGTTTCAAAGAAACAACTCTTTCTACTTGACCGTATGCTAATTTATCATAAATCAATGATGTGACTTCAAAGAAGATATCGCCATAAGATATATAGTCACCTTGAAGAATATTTAAGTCTCTATCTATTAAATCCCTTCCATGCAAAAATGCTGATATTGTCTTTATTTGCTCATGCCCAAACTGACTTGTTTTGACTTCAGAAGGTTGCCATTCAACTAAACATTCAAGCTCTATTGGAGGATTAAATATTTTTTCCATTGATTCTTCATATACACTATGGATATCAGATAAATCTTCTCTTATCGTATAATAATATATTTTCTGTCCTGCAACGTCCTTTATTATCTCTTTCGCAATGTCAGAAAAAAAGTCAACTTCTCTTTGCCCTACAAATAATCTAGCCATAATATGTTATCCTATTATAATTGCTCTTCCGTTAGGAACAGGTATTCTCTTTAAAATTTGCGACATAGACTCTGATTGAGCTGCATCTCCTTCTAGAAGCTTTTGATAAGTTAATTTATCCAAAGTTTCAGCCAACGATTCTGCTAACCGCTGTCTGTCTTCTCTACCTTGACTTATTAGCTCGCTACCGTTCATTTGAACATCACTTCCTGGAATAGGAACTGAACTAAACTTTGATCTCGTAAGTCCTAAAGTTTCTTTACATAAAGCTAATGTATACTGTCTTATCCAATGTCTAGACATTTGATTGATTTCACTAAACTTTATATTCCCAAAAGGAATATTAGAAATATTTGAAACACCTTCTATAGATGCATCTTCATACGGCAAATTAGGCTTAAATGGATCTGCTGGGAAAGAAAACTTTACAAACAGATTTTGTGGGTTTTCTTGAGAAGGACGAGGGAAAATTCTCAAATCTTGCCCTTGTAACCTATAACTGTAATTACTTCTTCTTACTCTATTAGATATATCTAACTGCCCCGCTCTCAACAAATCTTCAAAAACTGGCAAAACATAAAACACAGTCTCAGGAGTAAAAGATTCAAACGCAAACTGATTGTTTAAATAATTAATCGCAGATGTAGTATCAAAAAATCGATAAGCAGCTTGCGGTGAAAAATGAAATATTTCATTAACTTTAATTTTTGTAGGTGTTGCTGAAGGCAGGATCTTGTTTTTAAACTTAGGATTAAACAACGTTAGCTGCTCAGCGCTACTAGAAGGGTCATATGTGTTTAAACTCAACTTAACACCATCATCAGTAGGAACTATCAAGTCATTATAGATGTTATAGTCTTGAACGTTTTCTTTTAACTCTATATAACCACTAACTGAATTTGAAACACCTCCCACAAAAGCCTCAGATGCATAAGGTTCAGCACGTCGAATTAAATATTCATGTGTCTCACGTGGAAATTTTTGTTCATATCCATGTGGTCCTACTTGCTGATCTAAAACAGGCGCAGCATCGACCTCTGGACTAGAAACTTCAATTACACCACTAATATATTCTCCCTGCTTATTATACTTATTAAATCTAGGATCTTCTATATCCTGTATTGTTAACGGTTGCGCATCTTTTTGGGCTGGAGTTATATTATCGCTTGTTTGATTACTCGCTATATAATAGTAATCTCCATTACTGTTCTTCTTAAATGAATTTACTTGCCCTTTAGACATACCCATCAAGTTCGACATATAAACTTCAGCTTGATGAGCGTTAATATGTTTTGAAAACTCTAATGCTGATTCTTCGAAATTTGCCCATATCTGCTTACTAGTCAACTCTACAGATAATACGTCATCGCCTAAACGTCTTTTAACATATAATACAATACTATCTGCTTCTTCTATGAAATGCAAATCACCGTCATAGATACCAAATGGCGTAGGCTGTGTTGTACTACTAAATGAAGCCATATAAAACCCCTATAATCTTTTATATACATATCTAATTATAAAAGTCTTTACTAAAGAATACGATTTCAAACAGCAAATACTAAAAAACCCCAAAGAGTATCTCTACTACAATGAGGTTTAAATCAAAGTTGTTTAATAATTTTTAAACTTATATTACGCTAATGCTACTGCAGCAGGCCCAAACCACTCAATAATAACAACAACTTTTGGAGTTCCAGTCATAGCTGACATGTCTTCTTTTGCAGGTAATTGGAAATAAGACACGCTTGTATCTCGATCAATTGCTGCAAGAGTACCCATGTTAATGTTGTCATTAAGCGTATCACCAGATCCTAAATTTAGGTCGGTATTAGGAAGTGATTTATTGCCTGCTTCATCAGCACCTACGATTTCTGTTCCTGCACTTGCAGTATCTACAGCAACATCTGCACTATGCATTTCAAGTGCAACAGATGCAGCTCCTGATGTTGCTTTCTCAGTACCAATAATGTGTGCATTTGTAATTCTTGCTTGTGCAGGAATATACATACCAACACGAGCAGCAACTCTATCATCTGCGACTGCAGAAATGCTTAATTCTTCTACCCATCTGTGAAAACCAACTTCACCTGCTGTATCTGAATGTTCAAAACCTTTACCTGAAAGTTGTACTAGACCTTTTGAGTTTGATAATTGTACTTTTGGCATTTTATATCTCCTTTTTCTTTCTTTATTGTTTTAAGTTATTATACCAATGAGAGTTGTGAAGACTTATACAAGTAAGTCTTGTGTGGGTTTCTTTCGCTTCTCACTTCGAAATGCCCTTTACGATTAACTGCGATAACTGTTCCACGCTTTCCAGATGGCATCATTACTAATGAACCAATCTCTACAACACGTGGTGCCGGTGCAACAGCTTGAACTGCTACTTCCTCTACGATAGGCTCAACAACAGGCTCAACCACCGGTTCAACAACTGGCGCAGGCTCTGGTGCAGGTGGCGGAGGCGGAGGCAACTCTTCTTGAACTGGCGCTGGAGCAACCTTTTCAACTGCCTTCTTAGGCGCCTCAACCTTAGGCTCAATAACTTCTTTCTTAGGAGATTCTACTACAACGTCTTCTTTTTTCTTGTTTGTAGACTTTTTTCCTCTACTTAGTGCCATAACTTCCTCCTTATAGGATAAACTTGTCCGCATGATTCCGGTGCGCTGGCGGGGTCAGCTGTTATGTTTGCATCGGGCCTAAAACTATATATTACTAAAAAGACGCATTTTTTACGTGCGCCTTTAATTATTTAGCGTTAGACTTATTTAATACGTTAATATTATTCAGAATCAGAGTCTGCGCTGTCTTCAACAACCTCGTCAGACTCAGGCAAGCTTACAGCTTCAGCCTCATCGCCACTCGCATCATCAGCTTGTGCCTCTGCAGCTTGTCTCTCTTGCTCCTCACGTGGAACAAGTCTATCAATTGCTTCTTGTAATGTTGATGCGTCTTGCAAAGAAAACGCGCCACGACGTTGCGCTACTTGTACTGCTGATAATAAAACGTTAATTGACTGTACTTGCTCTGGGGTTAACTGCATTTTTTAATCCTTCCATTTAATTAAATATTTTTTATTCGCGATTAAATGCAAGGATAATATATACACGAAAGATTAAATGTACACCTCAAATATTAAAATAATTAATTTTTTTAGCGATTACGACGTCTTCTGCGAGACTCTGCTAGTCTTTGTTTCTTTTCAAACGCTGCATACTCTTCACGAATAATTCTATTTAAATATTCTGCAGTTATTTGGA
>Ga0233435_1003232_pt1 | contig 12710 bp, 15 predicted proteins | sample SI_122_August201_3_FD_182735 | JGI IMG/M metagenome (GOLD analysis project Ga0233435, IMG submission 182735) | Seawater microbial communities from Saanich Inlet, British Columbia, Canada - SI_122_August2016_135_MG | ecosystem: Environmental > Aquatic > Marine > Inlet | place: Canada: British... | reverse complement strand
GAAAAAAGGCATCATTCTTCCTGATATCGCCTTCCATCATAATACTCCCCCTTTTGTTGTTGATATTTTAATGTTCCCCCATATCATCCTTAAAGATTACGGCTTCATTCTATAATTATTATTCACTTAATAAGCGAACCTACTAAACATCCTACCATAAAATCCCTATCTGATTCCGTACCATGTCTATACAAATAGACCGGGATCATAATTATAACTGTTATTATAAGTGAAGTCCTTAATCTCTCACTAAATGTCATCCTTATATAACTTTTTATTTCTATACACTTTGGATTGATTTGCTTTGGAAAATCAAATAAACTGGTATCGATTGTTATTTTATTATAATATTTTTCTGGTATCTTAGGCCCTGGTTTATTTACCCTATGCAACACCATAGTTGATATTATCCCTGTTTTAAAATCAGACATTTTTGATTCTCCTCTTATCATCAGGCACATTAAAGCTATTGTTAAGTAAGTAAGTTTCATTTTATTATTTATTGTTTAGTTTCAATAATATATTTTTATTAGTACAAATTTTATTTCAATTTAAAAAAAAAGCAATCTTCCATTCTCTTTTTTTATTTTTTTATTTTTTTATTTTTTTAATTAATCTTCGTAATTCATTACAGAATTATATTGGGATTCTGTTGCTGATTCCATCCTTTCTTTAAACATACTGTACCATACCCCCATACGCAAGTAATCGGTGGTTTCATTCCAATTAGGGTGATCTGTATAACTATCCATTATACTTTCATATGTATACAAAGCGTAACCTACGCTTGGTAATATTCGAGGACGAGTGTCTTGTTTCTTGAACTGGTCTACTTCCTTTCTACATAAAGGACAACTGTTGTTTTTGGAGAGCCATGTAAATATACATTTGGTGTGAAATTCGTGGCCGCACTCCAGTTGGGTTGTTGCTTTATTACAGCAAGACTCGTAACAAATACAACATTCTTTTTCTTCCTTATTCTCTTCTTCTTTCTTCTTCTCTCTCTTCTTCTTTGTGTATTTCAAAATTCCGGTTGTGAATGGATTCTTCGGGTTGGGCTTTCGGGCTGTCTTTGACCCTCGACTCATTACAACATTTCTCATCGGACAAGTTCTCTTATTGTGTCCTGTTCCTCGACAATGGCCGCATTTCCTTACAGTGGATGTTACAATTGAACTCATGATAATACAATATAGTTTTTGTGATGATAAGTTTGAAGTTTGTTATTATTGTGTTTATAATCGAAATGTAGTACAAAAAAAAACGCAATTTTAAAAATTGCCTTTTTTTTTACACTTATTAAATCAACAATACAATCAAATCAACACCATTATGGATCATTCAGTTATAGTTATATGCGTATGTATTATTGTGTGCATCGTTTACATCAAATATAAATACACTACTAAAATATCAAAACGATTTAATTGTAAATGCAGAAGGTCTAAAACAAAAATAACACCGGAATAGCTAATATATTTATTAAAATTGTTTAAAACGTTGATATCATTTTTTATTAATGAACGAAACATACATTACAACATACATTACAAACACTATACCACGACATAAAAAATATAAAGTTTATCCAACCGGAGAATGCTCTCTTTGTAATGATATAAGTATTGTAGAGACATGTCCTTTGGATAAATGTTGCTTCCAAATGTGTGGAGTATGTTGGAATAAAATTTATAATGATTTTAATAACATATGTCCCACGTGTAGACGGAAATTACCTGAACCAAAATTATCATGTTCGCAATCAACTGAAAAACATTGTAGAATGTGGTGTGAGGAAAATGTGTCGGACATTAAATATTATATTATTTTTATAATATTTGTAATATTTATTTCAATCATAATATCAATAAACACTACTTAGAAATTTTCTTCTCGTGTAAATGCCTTGTATATACGTTTTTGTATATATTTTCTCTTTTTTTTGGTTGCGGCTGTTTTATAGGACGATAATAAATTTCTTATTTGCTTATCATTCTTTAATCGGTCGTCTAGACCTACCCAATTTTCATATTGTTCGAATGGGTTTATTATATATTTTATAAATTTGTTTTCTTCAATCGGATCAATCAACGGCGAATAACAACAGCTACTGAACAAACGCCTTCTCATTTTTTCGGCATACTCTATTTCCAATTGAAAAATCCTATCAATCACTGAAAATGCCGATTTTAATAACAAAATAGTAGTCAAAGCATCTTCTTTAGTCCTATATGCCAATTGTAACTTTCTTTTTTTACTCTCCTTTCTTACATCATCACTGTTTTTTTCTGCTATCTTATATTCATTTTTAAGATGTATTATACGATTAGTAATATCCCTTAATTTTGTTGTATAGTCTTTCCTACAGTTTTCAATCTTTTTAATAATGGAAAATACATTTAAATTATAGATATTGGGATAATAATACCTAATTTGTCTGGGTATTAAAAATTTATTTATAGCTTTTATTTCCTTGATTTTAACCTCAATATCAATGATTTTTGTCCGTATGTCCTTGTCCATTTTTTCTCTCCCTTGATCCCCAAACAAAAGAAAATATCCCGATGAAAATTCACACATAGATTGTAATTTATCATATTGATGGGCCGATATTTTATGTGCTTCTGCTTTTGCGTCTAATTTCATATAATTAACTATTGCCAATAAAAATGAAATAAAAGCATTCAGCGCCGCCAATAATAATCCACCCATATAAATATCATTCGAAACCGGAGACAGTACCGACGCAGTTGCCGATAGAAATATACATGGCATCATATAATAATTTAAGTACGATTCGCAAAAATCTTTTGCTTCCATATAAATAAGTTTTTGCCCTCTTACATATGTTGCCAATATATCCATGGCAGATGAAGACGTTTCATTTGCGTTAGAATACAGTGTTTCTAAACTTTTTTCGACCCCTGTATATGAAATTCTACTATACTGTTCTCCGGTAGATCCAATTTGTTCCTCATAATCATAATCTAATAATTCTAATGGGTTTATAGTGTCTATTTTTAATTTTAACACATCGCTCAATATATCAAGAGGTTTTTTGTGGTTACAACGCAAAGATACGTTGTGTGAAATATCATTAATGGTGGTTAATTCTATAGTTGCTGGTTTATTTGCTGATATATCATTCATTGATATATCAGCACTATTTATACATTTATAATCATCATAATCATTTATATCTAATACGACTGACATTAGTTAATATATAATATATTTAATTTATTGCATATTAACCCAATTAAAATAAAATTGATATTATTAAATAATACTATTATTATATCATCAACATGGAAAAACATTTAAAGGAATTGTACGGATTCAATCAGTTTCGAGAATACCAAAAAGATATTATTGACGATATATTAGGCAAAAATGATGTATTTGCTATACTACCTACTGGTGGTGGAAAATCATTACTATATCAATTCCCTTCTACATACACCGGCAAAACCACCATTGTTATATCCCCACTCATATCACTAATGAACGACCAATGTATTTATCTAAATTCAAAAAATATAAATGCTGTCTGTCTTAATTCAGAAACATCCGTTGGTGTATCTCAATATAAGAATTATAAAATCATATACACCACTCCGGAATTTATTGTAAGTCGTATTCCTGCATTTAAATTAATGAAAGAACATATTGGATTATTTGCCATAGACGAAGCGCATTGTGTGTCCCAATGGAGTCATGATTTTCGACCTAGTTATCAACGGCTAGGATTGTTGAGAAAGGGATTTCCAAGTATTCCCATACTTGCTGTAACTGCAACCGCAACCCCAATTGTATTAAAAGAGATGTATTCATTCTTAGGAGTAAACGAAGAAAATAGTTGTGAATACTCACTAGGAACACGACGTGATAATCTCGCTATATCAGTCAGGTGTAAAAAGGAATTTTCAAAATGTACGTTCGATGAGCCTACTATTATATATGTCTCTACAAGGAAAACATGTGAAAAAATAGCAACCGAATTAACCAAGAAAAATATAAAAACCGCATTTTATCATGGCGGAATGAATAAAAAAGAAAAGATGGTAAGCCATGAAAAATTCATAAAGGGAGAGATAAAGGTTATTGTCGCCACAATATCTTTTGGCATGGGAATTGATAAATCAGACATAAGGCATGTTATAAATTACGGGGTGCCGTCCGATATAGAAACATATTACCAAGAGATAGGGCGAGGGGGAAGGGACGGTCTACAGAGTAAGGCAACCATATTTTACGATGATGGTGATTTTAATACAATCGGTTATTTAATTGAAAAAGGCGACCCCAGTCAAATAGAATTAAAAACAGACCGACTAAATATGATGTCTAGTTATTTAAATGAAAAAAATATTTGTAGACAACAAATGATTGACTATTATTTTGAAACAGGTAAATTTGCTACAGAGAAAGAGGTCGAGGATATACCAGTATGTAATATATGCGATAATTGCCTACGTGTTGATAAAATTTCAATGACAGATATTACAAAAGAAGCAGCCACTATCGTATCTATATTCAAACAGGCGAGTACTACTAGGAACTACGATTTTGGTTTAAAGAAAACAATTAAAATGATACAGTCTTCAAAGGTGGGGTTCTCACCTTCAAAATCAGAAAAATGGATAAGACAAGTTATCGACGTTTTAATATCACAAAATGTATTGAAACGTTATAAAGCTGGTTATGGGTTAGTGATTGGATTGGGCGACACAGATATTTCCTCTGCATCACCTATAAATGCGCGTATAGAGGAAGATATTAGTATAATTGAGAGTGTATTCCAATCATATAATTATAAAGAGAAGCAGTTGGATGCTCTTATTGAATTAAGAAACCGGTTGGCAAAAAAATTTAATATGTTACCAACATCATTTATTAACGACCGGGTAATCAACAATATATATCAAAAAACACCTAGGACATTGAGCGAATTATGGAAGATAGACGGAATATCAAATGACTTTGTAGTAACGGATGAATGTATGGAATTTATGGATGAGTATGGAAAATTAAACCATTTCACCGTGAATAAAACTAAAAAAGGAACTAAAAAAAGAAAAAAACATAACAGGGACTATACATTTGCCTTATACAAAAAAGGTAAAACCATGACGGAAATCGCGAACATATCAGGCCTTCATAAACGTACTATATCAAATCATATGATGCATATATTCGAACATTATGAAGACGTCGATATTGACCCCGACTATTTCGGTCTAACTATTGAAAAAGAAGATGCCATTAAGAAGGCTATAGTCGCAAAAGGTGATAAATACCTTAAACCAATAAAGACATCACTAGACGATTCCATCACATACGACCAAATAAAATTATGTATATTAATCATGAAAATTGAAAACGAGTAAGTTTAAGGACAATATTATAAATTTATATTTTTATTTTTATAATATTAATTTATTTTTTCAAACACTTCACGTATATCTAGGCTCTTTGCTATATCATTAATAACAATCTTTGTGGGGGGCTTTAAAAGTTCTGATGATATTTTACACTTTATGTCCTCCTTTTTTGTATCATGCGGTAAGGGATGTTCCTTGTCGTATTCACTATAAAAATCAATGTAAGCACGTTTTTGCAACTGATTTACTGTCGCGTATATTTGGCTATTTATTTCCCCACTGGCAATGTCTTTGACCCATCCCTCGTTTTTATCCTTTACAAAGAAGTTCTTCCTTTTTTGATCGGTACAATGAATCGGACGCTCATTAACAGGCATATCACTTAGATTCTGTAACATTTTTCTAGAAACAAAATTCTCTATTAAATCGTCCTCGTTCAAAATATCATTTAATTTAAATGTAATATTTTCAACGAAATCCTGTAAACTTTGTGCGTTGTGACAGTATTTATCCAAAAACAAATTTATAGATATATTATTGGTATGATGATTGTTGTTTATAATAGTATGTGTCGTGTTGCTATTATCGACTACTTTATTAAGGGTAGAGGTGAGGATAGTTACTTGTTCGGCAAGATATTCCAATTTATTTTTACCTTTCTTTTTCTTTTTATTCTTTTTTTTATTGCTAACAATAACGACAGGAGGAGCCATTGCCACTTTTTTGCCACTTTTTGCCACATTATGTTTATGCTTCATGGTCTTAATGTGTTTGTCCCAGTTGTATTTTTTAGACGCGTTATAGTCACAAAACGAACATGTTTTAAATATATTAGTTTTTGCCACTTTTTGCCACTTTCTACTCTGTGTTTGCGATTTTGCTAAATGTTTTTTGGTGCGAAGATGTTTATTATAGTTTGAATTATTAGACGATGAGTAATCACAAAGTTCACAATAAAATGATTGAGTAGTTTTCTTATTTTTTAGAGTAGTTTTGGAGTAGTTTTGGAGTAGTTTATCGCTCATTTAATGTAAAATAGGAAAAAATATTTAAGTATATTTTTAATTCTCTCTTTTCAATAGTGCCTTTTTTTGGAGACTTTTTTTGTAAAAAAGGCCCATTTTGAAAAAAAGTCTCCAAAAAAAGGCACCCTTAGAAAAATAATTTTTGTTCTAAGGGTGCCTTTTTTTCGATTTTGAGCGTTTTTTTGAAATTTTTTAAAAAAACGCAAAAAAATTTGCCACTTTTTGCCACTTTTGCCACTTTTTTATCGTCTCACCTCTACGGACAAATTTGTAAATGAGACGTGTTATGGTAATATGGTAAAAAGGCAAAAAAAGGGTCCAAAAAAGTTTTTTTTGCCACTAACTACTCTAATTTTGACATTTTTCAAAAAGCTGTTGGTCTCAACGTGTTTTTATACATCAATGTATGTCTTGATAAATGGGTTGATAAATGTATTTTTTGAAATCTTAAAATTCACAAAAAACAGAGTAGTTTTAGAGTAGTTTTTAGAGTAGTTTTTGCATTTTTTCCCGTTTTTTTGCATTTTTTCCCGTTTTTTGCATTTTTTTTCAATTTTTTTTTGCATTTTTTTCAAAAAAAGTTGTCTAAGGGTGCCTTTTTTTCAAGAGTAGTGCCTTTTTTTCCAAAAATGGTTAAAAAAGACAAAAAAAGACAAAAAATGCCCCAAAACGCGTTTTTTCGCATTACCAAACCATACATCGTAATACAATTGTATATTCTTCGATTTTTTTATGGTCTCATGAAAAAAAGTCTCCAAAAAAAGGCTCCCTTAGAACGTTTTTTTTCCGAAACTTTTTTTCGATTTTCCAAAATGGACATTTTAGATCGTTGTCCAAAACGAAATCTCAAAAAACTTTTAGTAAAAAAACTGTTCTAAGGGAGCCTTTTTTTGGAGACTTTTTTTGGAGACTTTTTTTGGAGACTTTTTTTGGAGACTTTTTTTATAAAATTTCAGTTTAAAGATATATCTTTATTTTTATAAAATGGAAAATAATGAACAAATCATTTTGGAATTTTTAATAGAATGTGATATCATCGATCAAAAAGAAACCGAACTTGAGAAAATTTATATCAAAAGAGACAAATTAGTGGAAATGGAATTATATGAAAAGATGAGCCAAGCAATTGACAAACTGAAGAATAAATTTTCAACATCATCTATCACATCTCTCCATAATTCTGCAAAACAAAAACAGAAATGGCCGTTACTAAATTTAATTAGACAATTGTTAAAAATAAATGGATTTATTATGAAACCGTTTAGGAAAAGCGCTGGTTACTCGAGCGACGGTAAAAAAAAGTACGATAGGTATTTCTACGTTGAAAAGAAAGATAATAATAATGACAAAAACGAATTAAATAATTAATGATACTTATATATATATGTATAGCACATACGCAAAAACAGGCGCTTTATTTACCGGATTATTAACGGTCGGTACTCTAGCTTATTATTACTATTATGATGGTAAATCTCCATTATCAACTGAAAAAGAAGAAAAAACTACCGAAAATTAATATTATATTAAAAACATATCATATTAATTAAATTTTTGTATTTTAAAGTTTCTATTATTATAGTATAATGCATCATTTTGAAATACTATTAAGTGAAGTGTTAATCTATATATTTGCGTTTGGTATTTCCGATTTAATATTGGGATCAATACCAAATACAATTGCAAAACTGGTAGTTATATTATTGATAGGATTTACAGGTATTTATACCAATTATATATACGCCTTTAACTAAACCATTATTCCAAATCAATCTTACCCAATATCAAATTATTTCTAGACAAATCATTGTTTGACAAATCTGTAAAATTATCCGATATATCGGTAAAAGAATCCGTAATATTCTTTTCTATATTACTAATTATTTCACCATCATTTGGGTCTTCAACAACTTCAATCACGGGTTCTGGTGTTTCTTCAACAACTTCAATCACGGGTTCTGGTGTTTCTTCAACAACTTCAATCACGGGTTCTGATTTTTCTTCAACAACTTCAATCACGGGTTCTGATTTTTCTTCAACAACTTCAATCACAGGTTCTGGGTTTTCTTCACCGACTGATTCGAATATTTCTTCTTCAAACACAGGCTCTGATTTTTCTTCGACGACTTCTTCCGTAATTTCAACAGAAGGTTCTGATTTTTCCTCAATACCCACTGTAATTGACACATCGTCGTTCAATTCATTATTCTCAATATCATACCCAAGAGTATTCAATTCATTCATGTTCAATTCTTGCATAATATTAGTCATTTCCAATGCTATTGCGTCAGGGGCACTTGTATCTTTGGGAGGCGGTGGATTCACCTGTTGAAGATCTTTGGTGTGTTTCATCTGCTTCATGACATCTTCGTATATTTCTCCTCTCCGTTTATTATCATCTTCAATAATCATGTCCTTGAGTTTCTTATTCCATTTCATTTCGTTAATCTTTTTAAGTTTTTCCTCTTCTGCCTTTTCTTCAGTGGTTTTCTCATATATTTGCACTGGTTTGATATCTAGAATTTCAGGTTTATAAAACGTGGTATCGTCCTCTATTTTATTACCAGACGGGTCTCGTTTTATAAATGTTTTATCGAACTTCTTCAAAATATCTTCAGGAATACTTGGACTTTGTTCGATTAACCTATCCAATTCAGCACGTTTAACGGATAAAAACTCAGTACCGTTAACCAACCTTTCTTTGACTGGTAGACTAAGTTCTACTGAAATATTCCTTGAAAATTTAGAATAAGACACACTGGCGGCCCGATGACCTTCCATTTTTTCAGCTACCTTTAAGAACTGAGCGATGGTTGTTATCAAACCGGCTATAATATTTAAGGAACCAACAATAACTGCGACAGCCGGTCTTGAATCTACGGGGAAACTCGATTGTGCGAAATTCGCAACCCCTGTCAATGTAGACAATATAATAACGGGCAACGAGAATGCCATATTACAATAGTCGTACTTGGTAAATGATTTATCGTGTAAGTAACGATAACTACTACCAATTTCACTCCAATTTTTAAGTATTTTCTCCTGCTGTGGATGCCAGGACATTAATTTTTTAGATTTATCATCGTCTATTTTATCTAATTTATCCATCAATATTACTATTTAGCGAAATGATTTTAAATTGTATTAAAAAAATATTAATATTTATTAATTTGTATTAAATATTAATTTATATTCGTTATTAATTTAATTGGAAGGAGGGAATAGAATATTCGCCGAACGCATTTTTTTTATATTTGGCAATAATCCTAGGGTCCGATATATTATTTACTATGTCTGAGCTCTCATACACATTTTCTGTATTGTCGATATAATAACTAATGCCATTTATCTCTTCAATCCACACAGTACGTTTTGTATAAGGATTCGTTTCTGGTTTATTTTCAATAGAACCATGCGGAGTTCCTTTGATATGAGTTCCACAGAACACATGGCCGTTCTTTTTTCGCCTACTACATTGCATTCCATTTGCGCGCAAAGCCTGGCATTTATCACAAAATGGGACAATATTTTTCACCCTCTTACGTTTTTTTATGTCTTCGGCGTTAATGTCAATTTTAGGGAAGTTGTATATAAATTCTACTAATTTGTATATATCACTGTTGCTTTCTATATCGTCGTGGCATTGTTTCAAACGGTCTATGATTTGACTTTTAAAATCAACAAAGTGTGATTCAATTTTCTTATTAATACGTCGTTCCATTTGATTTAAATATATTATATTAGATTTAAATCAATTTAATAATACAAAGAACACCTATACTTAAAGAAATTACTCATCCTCTGTTATCAAAATTTGTTTAAATAAATAATCATTGTCTCTGTTTGGTATTATTAGTGAAAAAACCCCTAAAGCATTAAACCATAAAATATAAGGGAGAAACCGTTGTTTATCTATTAGATCAGGAAAATAATTACTAAAAGCACCTATAATTAAATTAAATATAACAATCGATATAATAATGACAATTCTCATATAAATAATAATGTTATTTTATTGTTATGATTTTGGCATTTTTCTTCTGATATTTTCCTTTATTTTCACATTCCTTGAATTCAAAATATAATTACACAGCTCTTGTACTTTTTCTCCATCATCTTTAAAATATTTCTGTATAGAACTAACAAGATGTTTCTTACTCAATGGTGCCTTTACCTTATTTGTCGTTTTAATTAACTGACCCTGTGCTGTGTTCATACAGTCGATATCGCGTTCTTTCATTATATCCACCAAATTATTAGTCAATTCTTTTTTTTCATTACGTTTTTCCTTAATGGCTTTTTGCAACTTTTTGATATCATTATCAATAGTTAACCAGGTTTTAACGTTTTCAATCAAAGCATCGTTTGACATTATAAAGTATATATACAGATTATTTTACTGTTTAAGTATTTTTAATTTAGTATTTTAATAAATATATGGTAAATGTATATGATTGATTATATATTTAATAACTGCTATTGTTTTATATTGTACTTTATTCTGATTGCTTATTTATCTGTATTTGGAATTACAATGTTTTATCGAGGTGATTTAGAAAGTATGGCACACTTAATGAATGAGAAACAACTGTCTATATATAGGGATATAAGGAAGGAGAGGTTACAACATTACCTTACTGGGCTTGGGTCGGGGGTGGTGCTTTCTCTCCCAACTCTCTATTTAATAAAAGACAAGACGAGTAAAGTTTGTGCCAGTGGTATTATTTTGATGATGACGGCGAGTATTGTGTATTATTTACAGCCAAAAACCACGTACATGATAAAACACTTGGATACACAGGAACAGAAGGAAGCATGGATGAATGTTTCTAGGAATTTCATTAAAAAGAAGATAGCCGGTGTAGTATTTGCATTATTTTTATATGTGGGTCTATCCTTCATGAGAGATTAACGTACTATACATCCGTTAATTGATTTGAACCATTGTACTTCTTCACGTGAGCGGAGCAGTAATAAACTATATTTCCATTATTCATATATTTTTTGGCCTTTTTATCACAACATAATCCTTTTCGATTTCCTCTTAAAAGTTTATGTTGACATTTGCCCGACAGGACACTCGTCTTCTTTTTAGTTGGGTTATTGATAGCCTTTTTCAAATTGCCATTTTTATCATAATCATTCTTATATTTCATATGAGTCGAGCATACATTATAATAACAAGGTTTCGAACAACAGTTGCCTTTACGGTTACCAGTTTTGAATTTGTATACACACTTATTTGGAGCCATTGAATAGGGAGCCGGATGGTTTACCCATCTCTTTTTTAAAACAGCCTTGTTATTAATTTGCTTGACCCATGGAAGTAAACCATTCGATACTGATCTACAGTAAGGACATACTATTTGTCTATCAAGAGAAATTTTGTATTTATAACAGTATGATTTGTTTTTATAATTGGACTTCCATTGACGCACTTCATTCATCAATGGAATGTAATTAAATGTATGATTACATTCCAGCGTAATATAATATTCCCTTAACTTTTCTCCTGTTATAAGACATATGTTTTCGTAATTTCCAGTTTCTTTAATAGTTTCTTTCATCGTTGCATTATTACTTATTACTGTATTTGATTCCTTTAATGATTCTTGTAAAAGACTATTAAATAATTCGGCAGATGTAGCCATTGTATTATATTTTACAATAAATTTATCTTTATATAGATTATATAAAAGATGTCAAAAACAAGGGCAGCGTGGTCTATTCCGACATGGTTTTTTTTACACGGGTTTGCCGAAAAAATAAATGAAACATATTATAATAATAATTATGGGAAATGTTTCAACATTATAAGAAGAATTTGCAATAATATTCCATGTGAAATATGTAGAACGCACGCTTCTTATAAAATGAAATTAACAAAAGATCACATGATTAATACCAAGGAAAAACTTATAAATTTTTTATTTGATTTTCACAACGAGGTTTCTCAGCGTGTAGGAAACACAATGTTCGATAAAACCATATTAATAAAATACAAAACGTACAATATTAGAAAAGGGTACGATTATTTTGTAAAATCATATTTTAAAAAATACTATAGCTTGAATTTTTATCAATGGATACGTGATAAATTTTTAGATGATTTAAATGAAGAAATGGCGACCATTTGGGAATTTTTAGATTAAGATAATAATTAATTATTAAACTTTACACCCTTGAAGATTTAAAACGCCGTTTTTTATCTATTGCTATTTAACATTATTAATATACCCCACGCTATCACAAATAGAGGCTGTCCTGGACCATCAACAATATTATGGGTTCGCTGATACGG
>Ga0233435_1003223_pt1 | contig 12724 bp, 13 predicted proteins | sample SI_122_August201_3_FD_182735 | JGI IMG/M metagenome (GOLD analysis project Ga0233435, IMG submission 182735) | Seawater microbial communities from Saanich Inlet, British Columbia, Canada - SI_122_August2016_135_MG | ecosystem: Environmental > Aquatic > Marine > Inlet | place: Canada: British... | reverse complement strand
CTGATGGGAGTCCTCTACGTCCTCGATGAACCCAGTATTGGACTGCACCAGAGAGACAACGACCGCCTGCTCAACACCCTCTTCCGCCTGCGTGACCTGGGCAACACTGTGATTGTGGTCGAGCATGATGAGGCCACCATCCGCTCCGCCGACTATGTAGTAGATCTCGGACCCGGTGCCGGTGTTCATGGCGGAGAAACTATTTTCGCTGGCACCCCCAAGGCCATGCTCAAGTCCAAGGATTCTCTGACCGGACAATACATTTCTGGAAAAAAACAAATCCCAATCCCCAAAAACCGACGCAAAGGCAATGGCAAAACCATTGAGATTCATGGTGCCAAGGAAAATAACCTGAAAGAAATAACCGTAAAAATTCCTCTCGGCTGTTTTGTCTGCGTAACTGGAGTATCCGGGTCGGGAAAGAGCACGCTCACCATTGATATTTTATACAAGGCCCTGGCCCAGCATTTTTGGAACTCAATGGGCAAACCCGGTGAGTTTAAAAAAATCCACGGCCTTCAATGGCTCGACAAAGTCATAGACATTGACCAATCACCGATAGGAAGGACACCCAGGTCCAATCCCGCCACCTATACCGGCGTGTTCACCCTGGTCCGGGAATTATTCAGCCAGGTTCCCGAATCCCGTGCCCGCGGTTATAAGCCGGGCCGGTTCAGCTTTAATGTTAAAGGGGGAAGGTGCGAAGCCTGTCAGGGAGACGGGGTTATCAAGATCGAAATGCATTTTTTACCGGACGTATTCGTTACCTGCGAAGTTTGTCAGGGAAAACGATTCAACCGCGAAACCCTCGAAATTCTTTATAAGGGAAAAAATATCGCTGACATTCTGAATATGACCGCAGAGGAAGCCAAGGAATTTTTCACCAATATTCCTGCCGTCAAAACCAAACTGCAAACCATCACTGATGTCGGACTGGATTATATAAGGCTGGGTCAGCAAGCCACCACTTTATCTGGTGGGGAAGCACAAAGAATCAAGCTGTCAAAAGAGTTGAGCAAACGCAGTACCGGCAGAACCCTTTATATACTGGACGAACCCACAACGGGACTGCATTTTGCCGATATCGAGAACCTGTTGGGAGTTCTCGATAAGCTGGTGGACTCCGGCAACACGGTGATCATCATCGAACATAATATGGATGTGATCAAAACCGCCGATCATATCATCGACCTCGGCCCGGAAGGTGGTGACGGCGGCGGCCAAGTGCTGGCCGAAGGCCCGCCGGAAAAAATCGCACAAGTCAAAGCCTCGTACACCGGAAAATATTTAAAGGATTATCTTAAGGTTTGATATACAGGTATCCCTGTTCCTGAAGATCAGCAATACGTTTGACCGCCACAGGATGTTCTGTCGGGATAAAACCCGGCTCCAGGGAGGTCAAAGGTTTACCGAACAACTTCATCGAAACCTGGCACATTTCCGGTTGCACACCTTTCGCGATGATCATGGCAAGTTTCTTTCTTAATGCTGGATCAACGGTTTCTTTATCAAAAAGTTTCAGGGCCGGACCGTGCACAACTACCTTTATATCTATCTTGTCGGGACCGCCTTCTGCTTCCATATGCTTATTGATCAAAGCCATGGCGTATTTGGCAACACCCACATCCGACCCATCAATGTGGTACAGCACTTTTAACCTGCCGTTCGCATCGCGATTGTTGCCTGCCTCGGCAACGGAAAAGACAACAAACAGACAAAACAACCCCGTGAAAATTTGGCAAACCCAGCCCATCTTTTTATAGTTCATGGAACCTCTCCATTTAGAATATTGAGAACACTATTTCCTACAGTGTATCATTCCTGGATATAGGGAGATGGAATTTAAAAGGAGGAAAAAGCCTGCCGGAATTTCAGTATCGCTGAGGAGGGTCAGTTACTTTGGGAGTTTTCGAGGCGGGCGATGGCGCGGAAAAGTTTTTTCTGCGTTTCGATGAACTCTTCTTCGGAAAGGTCGGTTTTGCTCAATTCTGCTTCCGCTTCGGCGTGAGCACGCTCGGCCCGTTCGCGGTCTATCTCCTGCAGGAACTCTCCGGTTTCAGCCAGTATCGTTACACGGTTATCCGTCACTTCCAGATATCCGCCACTGACGACCAGAGCAATGGTTTCACCCTCCTTCTCATAAGACAGTTGTCCAGAGCGCAGATTGGTCAGAATCGGGGCGTGGTCGTAAAGAATGCCCAAGTCGCCTTCGGAGCCGGGGGCGTTGACCTGATCGACTTCTTCCGAGACCAGTAGTTTTTCGGGAGTTACAATATTGAGTATCAGTTTCTGTGTCATGCTGTTTTTTTGTCCAGTTCTTTCTGTTTCGCGTGAACTTCGTCCAGAGTTCCCACCATGTAGAACGCCTGTTCGGAGATATCATCGCCATGTCCTTCGAGAATGGCTTTGAATCCTTCAATCGTATCTTGTACTTTGACATATTTCCCCGGTGAACCAGTGAAGACTTCTGCAACGAAGAACGGTTGCGAGAGAAATTTCTGGATTTTACGAGCGCGGGAAACCACTTGTTTGTCCTCTTCTGAGAGCTCATCCATACCCAAGATCGCAATGATATCCTGCAAGTCTTTATAGCGTTGCAGGACCTGCTGAACTCCACGAGCGGTGTTGTAGTGGTCATCGCCAAGGACTTCCGGGTCAAGAATCCGTGATGTAGAATCCAAGGGATCCACCGCCGGGTAAATACCCAGCTCAGAAATACGCCGGTTCAATACGGTGGTCGCGTCAAGATGCGAGAAGGTGGTTGCCGGAGCCGGATCCGTCAAGTCATCGGCCGGAACATAAATGGCCTGAACCGATGTGATTGATCCCTTTTTGGTTGAGGTGATGCGTTCCTGCAAGTTACCCATTTCGGTTGCCAATGTCGGCTGGTAACCCACCGCAGAAGGAATACGGCCCAGAAGTGCGGACACTTCGGAACCCGCTTGTGAAAATCGGAAAACATTATCAATGAACAACAGTACATCTTTACCACCTTCATCACGAAAATATTCCGCACAAGTGAGGCCGGTAAGCCCAACACGCATACGTGCACCCGGAGGTTCGGTCATCTGCCCGTAGATCAGGGCTGTCTTGTCGATAACATTGGACTCCACCATTTCATGGTAGAGGTCATTTCCTTCACGAGTACGTTCACCAACTCCTGCGAACACGGAAAATCCTCCGTGCTCCGCACCGATATTACGAATCAATTCCATGATCAAAACGGTCTTGCCCACACCCGCACCACCGAACAGCCCGGTTTTTCCACCTTTGAGATAAGGTTCGAGCATGTCGATAACCTTGATGCCGGTTTCGAGCATTTCCATTTTGGTATCCTGTTCCTCAAAAGCGGGAGCATCACGATGAATACTCCATCTTGCTTTGGACTCAACCGGAGGCTTCTTGTCAACCGGATCGCCGACAACATTGAGAATTCGTCCGAGCACTTCTTCCCCAACGGGAACGGTTATGGGAGCCCCTGTATCCAACGCCTCCATTCCACGAACCAGGCCATCGGTTGAATGCATGGCTACAGAACGGACCACATTGTCACCAAGGTGTAGTGCCACCTCACATACCAGTGTTTCCATTTCCCCGCCTTCTCCAGCACGCTCAATGTTGATCGCGTTATACAGGGCCGGCAGGACACCGTCTTCAAATCTCACATCTACAACGGGTCCCATGACTTGGATGATTTTTCCCTTATTCATTCCTGCTCCTCCACAGATTTCAGTATCTTTAACACCATCAACCTTTCAAGGCTTCGGCGCCATTTACGATTTCTATCAATTCCTTGGTAATATAAGCTTGTCGGGCTTGATTATAAGTCAGCGTCAAAGAGCCAATCATTTCTCCCGCATTGCGAGTGGCGCTGTCCATCGCTGTCATCCGGGCTCCATGCTCGCTGGCACTGGATTCCAGAAACGCGCGGTAAACCTCCACCGTCATATAACGCTTAAGCAGTGCATCCAGAATTGCTCCTTCGTCCGGCTCGTAGATATAATCCACAACAAACGTGTTTTCTTTCTGTGCCAGTTTTTCAGGAACAACCGGGAGTAATTGTTCGACAATTACCTCCTGTTGCATCACCGACTTAAATTCGTTGTAAACCATGAAAATTTTGTCGACCTTTTTTTCTGAAAACAAACCGGCAAGGTTTTCACCAATGGCCTGTGCCTTCAGGTAATCAAAGTCTTTCGTCCAGCCAATGATTTCCTGCGTGATATTCACCGAACGATTGCGGAAAACGTCATTTCCCTTTTTACCCGCAATGATCAACGAGTTCTCATTCTGTTTATTCTCCTCAAGGTACTGAGCCGTCTTTCGGATGATGTTACCGTTGAAACCACCGCACAGACCTTTATCCGAAGTGATGATAAGGTATAAGTGATTGTCGCCTTCCCGCACATCAAGCAGGGGATGCAGATCATGATTACATCGTGCCGCCAAGTGATTGAGAACATCCATCATCTTGATCGCGTAAGGCCGGGCCTCCAGAATCGCCATCTGAGCCTTGCGCAGTTTCGATGCCGAAACCAGCTTCATGGCCTTGGTGATCTGTTGCGTATTTTTTACGCTCCGAATCCGTCTTTTAATTTCTTTTAAATTAGGCATTGATCAAGTCTGAAAAAGGCCTTTGAATTCCTCGACAGCGGCTTTCAACTGGCCTTCGGTATCGTCATCGAGTTTCTTGGCTTCTGCGATTTTATCCATCAAGGCCTGATGTTTGTCTTCCATGAAGTTGAGCAGGCCACTTTCAAACTTTTTAATATCGGCAACCGGGATATCGTCCACCAGTCCCCGTACACCAGAGAAGATGGAAATAATCTGTTGAACCACGCTCAAAGGTTTGTACTGATCCTGTTTGAGCAGTTCTACCAACCGTTCACCACGATGGAGTTGAGCCTGCGTTGCCGCATCCAAGTCACTGCCAAACTGCGCAAAAGCCGCCATTTCGCGGTACTGCGCAAGGTCCAGACGCAACTGCCCGGCAACCTGTTTCATGCCCTTGATCTGAGCTGACCCACCAACACGGGATACAGAAAGCCCAACGTTGATCGCAGGGCGCACACCAGAGTAAAACAGGTCGGTTTCCAGGAAGATCTGTCCATCCGTGATAGATATCACGTTGGTCGGAATGTATGCGGAAACGTCCCCTGCCTGGGTTTCGATGATAGGCAGAGCCGTCATGGAACCCGCACCCAGTTCGTCACTGACCTTTGCGGACCGCTCCAGCAATCGGGAATGTAGAAAGAAAACGTCACCCGGATACGCTTCGCGTCCCGGAGGGCGTCTCAACAACAGCGACAACTGTCTGTAGGCCGCCGCCTGTTTACTGAGATCATCATAAACAATCAGGCAATGTTGTCCGTTATCACGAAAATACTCGCCCATGGCGCATCCGGCATAAGGCGCGATAAACTGCATCGGTGCCGGGTCACTGGCCGAAGCCGAAACCACGATGGTATATTCCATCGCACCATGCTGTTCAAGTGACTTCACCACACGGGCAACCGTAGAACGCTTTTGCCCTACCGCCACATAGATGCAGAACATGTTCTGCCCTTTTTGGTTGATGATGGTATCAATAGCGACTGCGGTTTTACCGGTCTGCCGATCTCCAATGATCAACTCTCTCTGTCCGCGTCCAACAGGAATCATTCCGTCAATCGCTTTGATCCCTGTCTGCATGGGTTCATGAACCGATTTCCGGTCAATAACGCCAGGCGCGATTCTCTCAATAGGACCAAACCGTTCCGTCTTGATCGGTCCTTTGCCGTCAATAGCCTGGCCCAACCCGTCCACAACCCGGCCCACCATCTCTGGCCCGATGGGAACTTCCATGATGCGTCCCGTCCGCTTGACCTCATCACCTTCTTTAATGTCATCGTCACGACCAAGCAAAACCGCCCCGACATTGTCTTCCTCGAGGTTCAAAACCATGCCAGCGAGGCCACCGGGGAATTCAAGGAGTTCGCCCGACATCGCTCCGCCGAGACCATAAATCCGCGCAATTCCATCTCCCACGGAAATCACCCGTCCGGTTTCTTTGAGCTCGATCCCTCCTTCAAAGCCTTCAATCTGCTTTTGAATTAAGGAACTGATTTCATCGGCTCGTAAATTCACTTAGGCTACCTCCTCTTTTTCTATCGTTCGTTTCAAGATCTCTAAACGGTTGCGAATGGTGTCATCCGTCACCTGGTCCCCGATGCGCAACATGATGCCACCAATCAGCGACTCATCCACCTCGGTATCGATCAAAATAGTTTTTCCTAAAATCTTATTCAGCGCGGCTGTCAATCGGTCAGTGTTATCCTGGGTCAACGGGTGGGCAGACGTGACATAAACCCGTATGCGGTTCGACCGACGGTCCACCACCTGCTCAAAATATTCGACAATTTTCCCCAAATACAGGACCTTGCCCCGCTCGTTGAGCAAAACCATCATCTTGGATACTTCGCTTTCCACCGCAAGACGACTGCAAATTTCCTGAACCACATTCTTTTTCTTTTCCGTGGCTATAGAAGGATGCTCAAAAAAGCGCGCCAGCTCTTTTTCGGTTTTCATGGCCTCGTCAAAGGCTCTCAAGTTTCCCAGAGCTTTTTCCAGCACACCCGTATCCGAAATATTTCCGGACAGTGCCTCGGCGTATCTTTTCCCAATCTGATTTTCCAGCATCGTTCAGCCTTAATTAGGGTGTCAGTTATTCTGACGTTTTTCCAGTTCCTCAATTACCTGCTCAATAGACTCTTCCACAAGCTTCTTTTTATCCGCATCATCCAGAGCTTTTTTCAGGAACTTCTCTGTGGAAGCAATCGTCAAAGCCGCTGTGTAACTGCGCACTTCCTGAAGAAGCTTGTTGCGTGAGCTTTGAATTTCCTGCTCTGCGTCCTTTTGAACCTGCCGGACTTTCGCCTCAGTTTCCTGGAGGTTTTTCTCCAGAACCTTCTTTGCCTCATCCTGGGCCAATTGCACAATCGTCTCTGCCTTGCCATGCGCATTCTTCAGTGCTTCTTCCAGTTCCACTTTAATCGTTTGCGCTTCTTCTTTTATTCTCTCGGAGTCTTCAATATCACTGCGAATCTTTTTTTCCCGTTCGTCCAGAGCCTCCAGAATAGGAGGAAAAGCAAATTTCTTAAGAACAAAAAACAAAAGTCCGAAGGAAACCAGCGACCAGAAAATCAGCGAGCCGAAAACAGAAACCTGTTCAAATTGAGGCATATCCAATCCTTAAAAAAAGTTCGTCCAACAGGGAGGTGGCACCCAGCCACCGCCCCTTTCACGGCATGACTTTACGGCATGATGATAAAGGCAATAACCAGTGCGTACAGCGCAATTGCTTCTACTAATGCGAAACCAATCCAGCAATATTTGGCAACCCGCGCCTCACAATTAGGCTGACGCCCAACGGTTTCGATGGTTTTCGCGAAAATATAGGCGATCCCCAAGGCGGCACCAAAAAACCCGGCGGCGCACAAACCCATTCCAATTAATGCAGCAGCTTCAGAACCCATTCTTTCCTCCTAAAGTTTTTGTGACAAAAAAATTAATGTAACTTGATCACATCGCCAATGTAAACACAGGTCAGCGTTGTAAAAATATAAGCTTGAATAAATGCAATGGCGATTTCCAATCCGTTAATGACTACCGTGAACCCGAAAGGCATCCAGCTCACCCATCCTGGTGAGGTCAGGGCAAGTCCAAACAGCACCGCAAGTACGGTATGCCCCGCCGTCATATTGGCAAACAACCGAACCGCAAGCGATATAGGACGCGCCAGCATACTGACAATTTCAATGGGAACCATTAAAGGAATCATGATTTTGGGAACCCCCGGCGGCACCAGAATTCCCAAAAAGTGCATGCCGTGTTTGCTGAATCCGATCACCAGCGTCATGATAAAAATGCCAACAGCAAATGCTCCGGTCACCGCCACCTGGCTGGTGATCGTATAAGAGCCCGGCACCAGCCCGATCAGGTTACAGGCCAGAATAAACAGAAACAGGGTAGTAATGAATGGAACATATTTTTTGCCCTCTTCTTTCCCGATAAACTCAAAAACCAGATCGCTTATGAATTCCAGGACAAGCTCCAGAACACTCTGCAGTTTTCCCGGTATGGGAGAAATCCCCCGGTTCACCACCAGCATGAAAGCTCCGGCTATGATGGCCAAACCCACCCACATCGCCACTACAGCGTTGTTGATAGAAAGGTCCAGTCCTCCTATATGAATAGGAATGATGGTATGAACTTCAAAATGATGTAACGGACTTTCCATAGTTTAAATCTTATCCAGTTCAGGAATTATTATCGTCATCGTCTTCCATACTCAGCAACATGGCCGCCCGATAAACATTCAAACACCCTGCGGCCCCTCCTACTATGACCCCGACCGCCAGGCCCCAAGGACGTGTACCGAAAAACCGATCCAGGCCATGACCCATCAAGGCACCGATCAACGTAGCTACCGTCAGTTCAGTTCCCAGTCTGAACGCTATCTGCATACCCTGACGGAGGCCGTTGTTTTTACTCATCAATTTAACGCTTGGGAGGAATCGTCTAGCAGGAAATCGGGCCCATCATACCGTAACGTTTTGAGGTTGTCCAAAAAAAAATTTTGTGGCTTAAATCCCCTCAAATACATTAAAAATGCGCTCTAAATACCAGCAACCTGAGCATTGATCCGGAAACGGGGTAAGTCTCTCACGAGCCAACGCCTATATAGCCCCCGAAGACCTCCTCTTCACATCTGAAATTCAATAAATTTTAAAGGGTTTTGCACTTAATAAGGAAGGGATCCATATTCAATCTCATAAGCCTCAAGTGGAATCATATCAATCGCATCCCAGGGGCAACCTTCTAATAAAGTATCCATAGGGCCTTTACTGGTACATTTTTTACAGCCGATGCACAGCAATGGATCTACATGGACACGGTTAAAAGCCGGAGCATCCGGATTTTCTACCTCGTACATACAACTGTCAACCGGACACTCGGTAATGCAGATAGGGGACCCACCACAACCGGTACAGGCATCGTTGATAACGGCCAATATTTTTGGTTTTCGTTTTCTCTGTACGTTACGCTTGGTTTTTTCTTTGGTGGCCATGAATCCATCCTATTACAAATAGTTTAACGATGCATTTCAACAATTGTAACAAAACCGCCGGGATTATAACCACAAATAACCCTTTATTTCAATATTTGTCGGCATAAAGAATGAAAAAAAGTAAACACCAGTCCCCGCCACTTCCACCCCATTTATAAACCCGCTATTCATTGCCTGAATAAAACGGTTTGCCTGAGATCCCTTTTTAATTTACAGTCAGCAGACCGTGTATTAAGATAGCTGTCAGGACAAGTCGCTTTAAGTTCAATTCCTTTAAGGGGTTGCAGATTTTTCTTCTTCCTTCCCTGTTGTAACAGGGGAATGTCAAACGCTTCCTTTAAGTTTTAAAATAGCTTTCATGGAGAACGAAGGTACCGCTAAATATCATGTCGTTTAAGCAAATTCTGGGACAGTCACAACCAAAAAAAATACTGACAAACGCTCTCCAAAACAGCAGTGTCGCACACGCCTACCTGTTTTATGGGCAGGAGAGTATCGGGAAAAAAAAGTTGGCCATTACCCTGGCCAAAGCTCTTAACTGTAAAGGGTCTGACCCGCTGGATGCTTGTGACGAGTGCGAATCCTGTCTGAAAATTGAGCGCGGTGTCCATCCTGATTTTTTCTTTATCGAACCGGTTAAAAGCACCCCCACCTCCCGGGAAGCGGTCATTAAGATTGAACCAATTCGTGAACTGCAAAAAAAGCTGGCCTATTTACCCTATGAGGGGAAAACAAAAGTCGTGGTGATCGATTCTGCCGATCTTTTGAATCTTCAGGCCGCGAACTCTTTTTTAAAGACGCTGGAAGAACCTCCTTCATCTACTGTGCTGATACTGGTATCTTCAAACCCTCATAGATTATTGCCGACCCTTCTTTCCAGGTGTCAGGGCATACAATTTCACCGCCTCTCTTCTGCAGAGATCAGGAAAATTATCCAATCTCGGCTTCAGGAAAAAGGCGAGTCGTTGACAGAATCAGAACTGGACTTTCACGCCCAACGGTCACAGGGGAGCGTCGACCGGGCATTAGCTGAGGACTTTGCGGAAATGGAAGTTTTAAGAGAACAGCTGTTGGAAGTTCTGGAAAAAGTGTCTTTCGACCGTATGGATATCGTGTTTGCCTTTGCGAAAACCTGGGCAAAACAGACGGAACAACTGCAATCCGTATTAAACGAATTATTGAGTTTGATTCGTGACCTGGCTCTCTATCGTTCCGGTTGCGGTCAATCAGATATCCAAAATAGAAATTTATCGGATAATCTGATACAGGTAGCCCAAACCCACAGCCTAAAAGCCTGGCTGGATCGATTCACCGTTGTCCGCAATACCCAGATCGCTTTGTCCGGCAACGCCAATGCTCAACTGTTTCTGGAAAACATGCTTATCGAATTTTGTGAGGCCGCATAGGACTATATGAATACTGTCGTCAAAGAAACTACTAAAAACTCTTCTGCCAAGCAACCGCCCCGATTTGTCATTGGGGTGCGAATTCTGGATCAGGTCAAATCGGAACTTTATAATCCGGAAAACTTGAATCTAAAGGTAGGAATGACAGTGATGATCAACACCCAGCAGGGATTAAAAATGGGTGTGGTCGCCTCAAACAAGATGCACAATTTTCGCAAGGACCGTAGCTTTAGCCGGGTACTGCGCATCGCCAACGACAATGATTTTCAGGTGGAAAGCCGGCGAAATCAGGTCGAGGAAAAGGCCAGGATCCTGTGTAATGACAAAATTGTAGAGCTGGAACTGCCGATGAATCTGAGTCGGGTGGTACACCAGCCGCATATGAACAAGACGATTTTTTTCTTCACCGCCGAAGGCCGGGTGGACTTTCGCCAGTTGATCCGTGACCTTGCTTCCAATCTGCGTCATCGCATTGAGATGAGGCAGGTCGGAGTGCGTGACGAGGCAAGAGTTATCGGGGGTTATGGAGTGTGCGGGGAAACACTTTGCTGTTCCACCTGGCTCCCCGACTTTACACCGGTGACCATAAAAATGGCCAAAAACCAGGGCATGGCACTCAACCCCAGTAAAATTTCCGGCGTATGCGGACGGCTCATGTGTTGCCTGCAGTATGAGCATGACAACTACAAAAACCTTATCAAGAACCTACCCAGAATAAACAGCCCAATTCAAACCCCGGAAGGCCCGGGACGGGTCCTTAAAAATGAGATTCTGGAACAGCGTGTCGTGGTTCGACTGGAAGATGAAAATATAGTGACCTATCACCTGGACGAACTGCCAGAATCCAAAAATCCACAAAAACCTCAAAAACCCTGAAGCGGAAAATCCATTCCATGCAACAAAACAAGTTTTATATCACCACGCCTATTTATTACGTGAACGATGTTCCCCATATAGGCCATGCCTACACAACTATTGCGGCGGATGTGGTAGCCCGCTACAAACGTCTTGAAGGAAATGAAGTCTTTTTCTTGACTGGCACTGATGAGCATGGGCAGAAAGTCCAGCAAGCCGCCAACGATGTTGGCGTGAGCCCTCAGGAACATGTCGACAAACTGCATCAGCGGTTCAAGGAACTCTGGGTGCGGCTCAACATTTCCAACACCGGTTTCATCCGAACAACTGAGGAGCGACATAAAAAATTAGTCCGCGATATTCTTCAGGAACTCCACTCCAGGGATGAAATTTACCGGGATAGCTATGAAGGCTGGTACTGCACACCCTGCGAGAGGTTCTGGACCGAGAAAGATCTGGTTGAAGGAAACTGTCCGGAGTGCCGCCGCAAGGTGGATAAAATAAAAGAGCATAATTATTTTTTTCGCATGGGAAAATATCAGCAGTGGCTGGTCGAAAGAATTAAAAACGATCCGCATTTCATCCTGCCTGCTTCCCGCAGAAACGAGGTGCTTGGTTTTCTGGAAAAACCGCTGGGGGATTTATGCATCTCACGACCCAAGTCCAGGCTTGCCTGGGGCATTCCCCTTCCCTTCGATGAGGAGTACGTCACCTACGTCTGGTTCGATGCCCTGATCAACTATATCTCGATTCATGGTTCGCTGGATGATATCAAGGCCTCCGGATTCTGGCCTGCCGATCACAATATGGTCGGCAAGGATATCCTCACTACGCACGCGGTGTATTGGTCCACCATGCTCAAAGCCATTGGACTGGAACCACCGAAAAATATTTTTGCGCATGGCTGGTGGACCGTGAACGGACAAAAGATGTCCAAATCACTACAAAACGTTGTGGAACCCAACCAGTTGATCGACCAGTTCGGGGTCGATGTCATCCGTTATTTCCTTCTGCGGGAAGTTCCTTTTGGATTGGACGGCGACTTCTCGCATAAAGCCCTCATAGGCAGACTGAACAGCGACTTGGCCAACAACCTCGGCAACTTGCTGAATCGGACTGTCAATATGATGGAGAAATATTTTGATGGAATCATTCCCACCCCTGCGACAGAAGGGCCGGAGGACAGTGCACTCACTCAAAAAGCCGAAGAAGTGATTGGTGAAGTGCGCAACCTTTATAACGAACTGGCTTACAATAAAATCCTGCAAAAGATTTGGGAACTGGTGGATACCACCAATCAATACATCGTCAAAACCGGCCCGTGGAATCTGGCAAAAACCGATGAAGGCAAAGA
>Ga0233435_1003217_pt1 | contig 12739 bp, 18 predicted proteins | sample SI_122_August201_3_FD_182735 | JGI IMG/M metagenome (GOLD analysis project Ga0233435, IMG submission 182735) | Seawater microbial communities from Saanich Inlet, British Columbia, Canada - SI_122_August2016_135_MG | ecosystem: Environmental > Aquatic > Marine > Inlet | place: Canada: British... | reverse complement strand
ATTTCCCAATGTGGTGGCGAACCAACCATTACCAGACAACGTGATACTTCTCCCTCTAAATCAAAGATTATAGAGTGAGCTTCAAGCCTCGATGGCTGCTACTTGCGATTATTCGCAAGACTTACGCATGCCTCCACTTGCAGAGACCGTGTATCCATCGGCCTTTAGTTTTATGATGCCTTGATTGGCGATATTGTTGGCCGCGTTGACATCGCGATCTTGGATTGCTCCACACTGGCATTGCCAATTTCTTATGTTCAGAGGCATAGTTTCTTGTTTATGACCGCAGCAAGAACAGGTCTTAGAGCTAGGGTACCATCGGTCAATTTTAACCAAATGTTTACCTTGCGCTTTCAGTTTATAACCCAGCTTGGCCGAAAATCCATGCCATCCTAAGTCCTGAATATGCCTTGCCAGTTTTCGATTTTTAGTCATGCCTTTGATATTGAGGTCTTCAATCATCACCGCTTGGTTTTCGTCAGCGAGGATTTTAGAGAGTTTGTGCTGGAAATCGTTACGAGCAAAGGCGACTTTTTCATGTGCCTTTGCTACTAATAGTCGTGCGTTCGCACGACCCTTTGACCCTTTTTTAGTTCTAGAAAGGTTTTGTTGCTTGCGCTTCAAGTTAGACAATTGCTTATTGAGAAACCGAGGGTTAGGCGTTTTATTGCCGTGACTATCTGCAATAAAGTCATGAATACCCATATCTAAGCCCACAACCTTCTCAATATGTTTTATTGGTTTTGCTTCAACAAGACCATTATCAATCAAAACTGAAGCATAATATTTACCAGAAGGCGACTTAGAAATTGTCACTGTTTTGACTTTTCCTTCAAACTGACGGTGAACGACGCATTTTACCCAGCCCACTTTGGGCAAATAGATTTTATCTGATTCTATTTTGACGCTTTGAGGGTATTGTATTGATTGCTTTTGATTTTTCTTCTTGAATCGAGGGAATTTTGCTCGGCCTTGAAAAAAATTGGTGAAAGCTTTATCGAGGTTGAGCAGTGCACTTTGCAGCACTTGGCTATGGGCTTTCTTTAGCCATACCGTATCTAAATCCTGTTTCATTGTTTTGAGCATAGCTTGTAGCTCAAACCGGGAAATGTTGTAAGCACCTGAATTCCAGAAATCTCTTTTCTTTGCCAAAGCATCATTGTAGACAAACCTAGCACAGCCAAACTGTATGGATAATTTTTCCATTTGCTCAGTATTTGGATGAATTCTGTACTTGTTTGCTTTCATCGGTATAATATATCCAATTCAACTTAGTGTTACAACCAATGAAACAACATAAATCGCATTATCATTGCGTATACAACCTGAAATATCACTTGGTGTTAGTTACCAAATATCGAAAAAAGTGTTTTACCAAAGCGATGCTCGTTCGCCTTGAAGAGATACTTCGCACACTGTGTGATAAGTGGGAAGTTGAGCTCGTAGAGTTTGGTGGTGAATCAGACCACATTCATATGATGCTGGATATGCACCCGAATATTATGCCAAGCAAACTGGTCAATAACCTAAAAACAGTATCAAGTAGATTGATGAGAAAAGAATTCTCTGAACATTTAGCTAAATTCTACTGGAAGCCTGTCATGTGGTCTCGGGCATATTGCCTTATATCTGCTGGTGGTGCTCCTATCGAGGTCCTCAAACAATATATTCAGAATCAAGACCAACCTAAAGAATAGTCAGCAGAGCTGACCCGCTATCCATCTCCACCCAAAGGCAACGCAGCTAAAGAAATCCTTATGGGTGGAGAATTACGCGGGGCTTGTTAAAAAACATGGCAAGTGCTTATCAAAAGAGTACGTTGACACTAAAACACACTTACAGTGGGAATGTGTAGAGCATCATGCATGGTGGGCAACCCCTGGCTCCATTAAATACAGCAAAAGCTGGTGTCCGTACTGTAAATTTGGACAACGCAGAGAGGAAGTTAAGTTCGCAAGGTAAACGATGACTGTAAGCGGGCAATACAGGACGCTTTGCAGCCTGATTAAAGAGTAAAGTGAGCAGCAACTTTGTGTGCTTTAAGCACATTACGCAAAACCTTCAAATAATTCACTTTCAGTTTGTGAAGTCATTAGATAAATTGGATGATCCTCATGTCACTAACGATACTACTTACCCGCACCTGGCTTTAAGAGAAAATCAAAGCCATGCCTTTGTGTCCTGCTGTCCGATGATCGCCATGATTTCAATAGTCTCAGTCCCGATGCGATAGAAAACGCTGTCTTTGCCGCATACGCTGCGCCTGTAGCCCTCTAGAATATCTGAAGCAGGATACAAAAATGGTTGTTCTGCAAGTTGTTCAAAGTGATCAAAAAACGCAACGTAGTACGCGTCCGCAGCCTCTACACCCCATTGCTCAAGCCCATAGAGCCAGAGGCGTGTTAGATCGGCTTTAGCATTCGGAGAAAGTCTATAATTTGCCATCAACACGAGCTTTTTCTTTGATATCCGCAAGTATTTCGTCCTGGGTTTTATCAACCCACCCGTTTCTTTCGACGGATTGTTCTGCAGCGATCAATTTGGCGCGGATATAATCAATTTCAGCCGTTCGCAATTCTTTCTCGCGTAATGCTTCGCGGATCAATTCGCTATCAGTGGCATATTGTCCTGTCGCCATTTGAGCCTGAATCCAATTCTCTTGTTGGTCAGTCACAGTGATGCTTTTTTTTACCATTGGCATAAGAAGCCTCCAAGCTAGTAAGATTTTATACTACTTTATCTTACTCCATGTTCGATCAATTTATAACCAATTTTTTACCTATGAACGACAGAATATTCAGTATCAATGCTGCTTATCAGCAAGGTTGCGCGACAGGCAATTATGCGCTTTTTTGTACCGTTATTTAGCGAATGTGTAAGGCGAGTACTGCAACATTGGAGCCGTTCACATAGAAGAAAAGCGCAACAGTAAATGGCGAAATAACTGACTGAAATTTTCGGCTGCTTCAAACCAAAAAGAGACGGTCGAGGAATTGAGTGCTGCGACCGGTGTGTAACAAAAGCCGCCAGTCAGGTGGGTAATATTATAGATAAAATTGTCTCATTAACGGGTGTGACTCTTCGGTTTTTTTTACCACAAAGTTGTCATTGAGTTACGGTTTTTTAAAGGGTAAAGGTAAACAAATTAGATTTGTTTACCTTCAAAACGATAGTGATGACCATTTTTTCTAATTTACTATTTTCGATAGATTACAACCTGAAGCTAAGGCGTCTCAACATCGCTAAAGCATATCGTTAACAGTTTTAAGTCCTTTCTTTTTATTACTATCAACTTCTTGTTGTTTTTTCTGAGCTTGCTGGTTTTCATGATTTTCAAACAAGGCTCTTGCAGCATTATTTGTTACTGAATATCTAACTAAAGTTCCATTGCTATTACCTTCTTGAATTAAAATGCTTAATGTTTCGCCTGATTTTTGTGTATGAGATGCAATCACATTAGCACCATAACCTTTAGCACAACTTCCCCAGCATAAGCTTTGTTTAGCTGGTGATCCGCCGCGCTGTGGTTGAAGAGCGCTTTGTGATGACGATGAGCCGTATTTTTTTATGAGTATCGATTTGATTTCATCTATAGAGTAGTTATTAGGAAAATGAACCTCCCATGAAAACTCATAAATAATGCCAATGACTTGCTTAGCATTTAGTTTTCCTGTTGCGGAAAAAGCACTTGTTTTTCGTCTAGGTAGTTTTGCTTGCAGGTTACCTCTACTTGATCTAAAGTTGGCGCCGATTTTTTTTGCATCACTAACGGTCATACCTGCATAAAATCTAGGGTAAGCTTTACTGGGGTATTTAGTTTTTCCAGAAGGCTGAATGTTTGTAGGCACTGAATTTTGAACCGTAGCGTCTTTCTTTTTGGTATTCACCCTAGAAATAAAGTTATTGAGTATTGACTTAACCTCTTCATGCCTTACTAATGCTTTATTCCTATCCGATTGGGATTTGAGTTTATCAATGTACTTATGAAGCTTGCTACCTGTACCTGTTAACCTTTTTAATTTGGCAGGTCTAACTGAACCCGATCTGCCATATTTTTTTATTGCAAGGTGAATCGCTTTTTCCCATTTATTTGTTTTACTTGTATGGGCTTTTTGAAGTTACCCCCAATATTAGGACAGCTTGCTAAGTTAAGAATTGGTATGGAAAATGACGATAAATAGGAGTCAATTATCATGCCTAACAAGCGTAAACGTCACAGCTCAGAGTTTAAAGCAAAAGTTGCCTTAGAGGCAATCAAAGGGTTGAAGACAAGCAGTAAAATTGCAAGTGATTACCAAGTACACCCAGGGCAAATTAGTCAGTGGAAGAAGCAGCTGCTGGAAGTTGTTAAAGAATCATTCAGTAAGCCAGTTAAAGGCAAGAAAAAGACAGAGGATGAACTTACAGCCCCATTATATGAAGAAATTGGTCGATTAAAAGTAGAACTTGATTGGCTTAAAAAAAAAGCTGCCCAATTCGATGGCGAGTAAGCGCAGCATGATTGAGAAAAGTAATACTGAAATCAGTATATCAAGGCAGTGCGGCCTGCTTGGGCTGCATCGATCTAGTTATTACTATGAGCCAGTTGGCGAAAGTGAATACAATATAAGCCTGATGAGGCTTATTGATGAGCAATATCTGCGTACGCCCTTCTTCGGTGTGCCGCAGATGACAAGGTATTTAAAAAATCTTGGCCATACTATTAACCACAAGAGAATTGAACGGTTAATGAGGCTTATGGGCTTGCAGGGAACAGTGCCAGGGCCACACACAAGCAAGCCTCACCCTCAGAATAAAATTTATCCATATTTACTAAGAGGAATGAAGTTACACCACTCAAATATGGTGTGGTCGATTGACATAACATATATTCCAATGCAGTATGGTTTTATGTATCTAGTTGCCATTATCGATTGGTACAGTCGATTCGTAGTAACTTGGAAGCTCTCCAACACGATGGATACCGGCTTTTGCGTAGAGGCTTTAAATTTAGCTTTGAAACAAGGAATGCCCTGTATATTCAATACAGACCAAGGCGCACAATTTACCAGTGAGAATTTCACCAGCGTCCTGTTAATGAATCAAATACTGATCAGTATGGATGGTAGAGGCCGTGCTTTAGATAATGTGTTTATTGAGCGGCTCTGGAGAAGTTTAAAGTACGAAGATATTTACCTAAAGGACTATAATTCAGTCCTAGAACTGGAGGCTGGTTTGATTAAATATTTTCACTTTTATAATAACGAACGGCCTCACAGCTCGTTAGACGGTGAAGTCCCGGCTAAATTTCATGCATGCAATTTAGTAGAATAATTTATGGCCAATACTTAACTTATTTTTAGCCAATAGCTGTCCTAAGGATGGGGGGAACCTCATAGAGTGAATCAAATATTACTTAATTTGATGAGTAATGCGATTAAATATAACCGTCAAGGTGGTTGTATCATTATTACACTCACCCATAAAAATGACAAAGTTGTTCGCTTAAGTGTGACGGATGAAGGCGAGGGACTGTCTCAGTATCAACAATCACAATTATTTCAACCTTTTAATCGTTTAGGTGCGGAGCAAACTAGTATTGAGGGGGCTGGCATTGGCTTAGTGATTACTCAAAAGCTGTCTCAGCTGATGGGGGGGGGGATGTTGGTGTGGAAAGTGCGCCTGGGATTGGTTCTACTTTTTGGGTAGAGTTACCTGCTATTTTAAGCTCTAGCACCAAAGAAAAACAAGCGGACAAGGTGATTGAAAATAAGCCGAACTTGAATTCTAAAACACAATATTCCGTGTTATATATTGAAGATAATGAGGCAAACTTAAGGTTAGTAACACAGCTACTTTTACGAAGGGAAAACATTCAAATTGTGGGTGTACGGACACCAGAGCTTGGAATACAGCGTGCTCTTCAGGATCAACCAGATTTGATTTTGCTTGATATCAATTTGCCAGGGGTATCTGGTTTTGATGTGCTAAAAACATTGCGCTTAAGGGATGAAAGCAAAAATATCCCTATTATTGCTGTCAGCGCTAATGCCATGGACAAAGATATTGAGATGGGGTTGTCTGCAGGCTTTGATGATTATGTGACAAAGCCAATTGATTTGGTCAAATTTTTAGAAAGAGTTGAGTCAACTCTAGGGCTTACTGCCTAATGGTTAGAGCCTTTTTAAGGCATGTTTAGGTATGTAAATACAATAAAAGTGAGCGTCTTCATTCATTGAGCTGGTCTTAATAGATAATCTCATAACAGATTGGTGGTGCTAAGTTATGGTTGGCATAAAAAAAGGAGAGACTATAAATAGTCTCTCCTTTGGGTGTTGCTTAATTCGACAAGATCGAATTATTTAGCAGCAGGTGCTACTGGAGCAACAGGCGCTACAGGTGCAACTGGCGCATATCCGTAAGGAGCATAGCCGTAGCCGTTGTGACCGTTGTAAGCGTTGTTCCAGTTGTTGTTGGTGTTAGCTCTACCGTTACCACGTCCACGAGCTTTCATGTTCATGCCGAAGCTGAAGTCGCCGTCTACGTCGCCAGAAGCGTCGCCATTTCCAGCGCCAGTACCATTGTGTTGACCGTTGTAGTTGCTGTTGTTGTTGTTGTTGAACCAAGCAGAAGCAGAAGTAGAGGCAACGATAAGAGCGATTGAAGCGATAATTTTGATTGATTTCATTTTAAATAATTCCTAAAGGTGGGTAAGTTTTAATTAATATCTAGTTGATGGATGTATAATATTAGAATGTGCTGATGAATGCAACATTTATTTCAATTAATTTAATATTATTTATATGGTGATGTATTTATGGGGTTATAAAGCCACTATCCAGGTTATTGATGGTGTGTGTCTAAGTGAATGCAAATCTATAAACACAAAAAAAGGAGAGACTAAAAATAGTCTCTCCTTTAGGTGTTACTTAATTCGAAAAGGTCGAATTATTTAGCAGCAGGTGCTACTGGAGCAACAGGCGCTACAGGTGCAACTGGCGCATATCCGTAAGGAGCATAGCCATAAGGCGCGTAACCGTAACCGTTTTGACCGTTGTAAGCGTTGTTCCAAGTGTTGTTGGTGTTAGCTTTACCGTTACCACGTCCACGAGCTTTCATGTTCATGCCGAAGCTGAAGTCGCCGTCTACGTCGCCAGAAGCGTCGCCATTTCCAGCACCAGTACCATTGTGTTGACCGTTGTAGTTGCTGTTGTTGTTGTTGAACCAAGCAGAAGCAGAAGTAGAAGCAACGATAAGAGCGATTGAAGCGATAATTTTGATTGATTTCATTTTAAATGATTCCTAAAAGTAAGTAAGTTTTGTTAAATATCTAGTTGATGGATGTATAATATTAGAATCTTCTGATGAAAGCAACCTTTATTATTATTTAATGTAATATTATTGTGGGTGAATACTGGGTTTTGGTTGCCTAAACGTCTACATTTGCTTCTGGCTGCTGTTCTATGTAAGTTTTACTAGTGAATTTGGTGATGAGTTTTGCTAAAGCCTCATGGTGTATGGCAACTTTAAGCTAGGTATATGGATACCGATATCAAAAAAATCAAAATTTAATTAGGAGAACTAACGTTACAAATCAACCTAATGCCCAAGTGACTTGTGACAATTGTGAGGCATGCTGTTGCCGATTAGAAGTCGTGCTAATTAGTGATACAGGTGTGCCGGACAATTTTATTGAGATTGACCAGTGGGGTGGCATGAGAATGGCTCGGCTAGAAGATGGTTGGTGTTCGGCTTTAAATCGAAGCTCTTTGAATTGTATGATCTACGAAAAGCGGCCATGGATTTGCCGTGAATTTAAGATGGGAGAACATGAGTGTATTGCTGAGCGAGCGATCAACCTGCAGGCTCTATAACCAAGTAAATATACTCGGGCAAGAAAAACCGTTACTTGTTCCTGATAACAGGCGTTTTCACATGCTGCATTTTTGACGGTACAAGCACAAAAAAAGGAGAGACTAAAAATAGTCCCTCCTTTAGGTGTTACTTAATTCGAAAAAGTCGAATTATTTAGCAGCAGGTGCTACTGGAGCAACAGGCGCTACTGGTGCAGCTGGCGCATATCCGTAAGGAGCATAGCCATAAGGAGCGTAACCGTAGCCATTGTGACCATTGTAAGCGTTGTTCCAGTTGTTGTTGGTGTTAGCTCTACCATTGCCACGTCCACGAGCTTTCATGTTCATGCCGAAGCTGAAGTCGCCGTCTACGTCGCCAGCAGCGTCGCCATTTCCGTTGTGTTGACCGTTGTAGTTGCTGTTGTAGTTACTGTTGTTGTTGTTGTTGAACCAAGCAGAAGCTGAAGTAGAAGCAACGATAAGTGCGATTGAAGCAATAATTTTGATTGATTTCATTTTAAATGATTCCTAAAAGTTAAGTAAGTTTTGTTAAATATCTAGTTGATGGATGTATAATATTAGAAAGTTCTGATGGTGTCAACATTTTTTTTGAACTTTTTGACAAGTGATTATAGAGGTGTTTTTTTCAGACATACTTTATATATAGGTATGATGTTCTGAAGTAAGTGCGTTTCAACCGCTATACTTGAAAAGACTGAAATCTTTGTGTGTTGGTGTAAGCTTATGAATATTAATATGTATTTAAAAATTTCAATGTTGTTTTTAATGTCGATCCCCGCGGTGAAAAGTGAACTGGAGCATACGAGTGTGATGGGTTATTTACCCACAATGATTTATCAACATCCACAAGTTGCGTCACCCTTTGAGCAAGAGTTTTATTTTGAGGTGATTAAAGGTGAGTCTACACAGCAAATTATTGTGACATACCCTGCTGACATGGAGCGGCCGACTAAAATGGGTGTGAAAATTCAGTTAACGGGGGTAATGAGTGAGGTAGCCTTGGGAGGGCCCGAGAAAACGAAACGTGCTTATAAAAATAAGGTGTTGTCGTTAAAGCATTGGCAGTATATACAGGAAGGGCAGTGATTGATGACACAACACAGTAGTAATACCTCGCTGCCAAAACGAGGTTATCAAATACGTCGCTGGCTTTCGTTAGTACTCTTTGTTATGTGTGTGTCAGCGCTTGTTCAAGGGTTAATGAGCGGCTGTATCGAATTTAGCCGGGTTGGTATTGTTGATTGCCGAGCTGAAAGCCCCGTGGGTTATTGGCTGACATTATTGGTTGTTACCCTCGTTAGTTTTGGTTTGTTCGGGTTATTTATTTCCTCTTTTGGCCAAAGTTCAGAAGGGGTTAAAGAGTCTGAAGATGCAAAGTTACAGACGTGGCTTGAGCTGCGTGGCGAGGTAGTGCAACCGTTTTATCAGTCTGCCAGGATGCTGTTGTTGGCACGGATAATCTTGCTGCTGTTTATTGTTTTAGTGAGTTTGCTGCTTTGGCGTTATGAAGGCTTCAAGGATGCGATGCGGTTCAGCCTGTTTTTATTTATGATTGTGCCATCAGGTATCGCAGTGGCACTATTAGTACAATGGTTGGGTCTGCAGATTAGAGTTGATGAGGCAGGCATCCAGGTTTATCGAGTTTGGGCTGGGTGGAAGGCTAGGCCGTGGGACAAAATTACCCATGTTAAAATGGCTGGAGACTATGTCGATCGGTCTTATCGAGTAGAGATTCATTACAAGCATTCTCGTGTGATTTTTACAAAGGTATCGGTTCAAAGCGATGCACAACATTTTTTACAAATAACCCACTGGGTATTACAGGAATGCATGAAAAGAGATATTAAGATACAGCTACCATTAGATGGTTTAGACTCATGGATTGATGGAGTGAGTGAGTAACGTGAGGGGCAAATGTTAAGATTAAGTGTGTTTGTATGTATTGTAATGTTGACGCAGGTTTCTTTTGCAGCTGAAAAAATACACGATAGTGTTTTAAAAAAATTATTTTCATTTGAAGTCGATTATCAAGATTCGAAAGCGACATTACTTGCTTTTAATCTCGATTTTGATGAAGCTCAGTGGTTTTTATTTTCAGACTATGACAATAAAAAACTATTGATATCGCCTAATTCAATGTCTCAAATAAGTCAGGTGATATTGTCTGATGAGAAGCATTTACTCGCTGTATTATCTGTCGGTGAAGGTCACCCTCTTTTAGATTTGGTGTCAATCAGCGCTTTACTGAGCGCCACTCCTGAAACCGCTAAGCAGTTTCAGCCTGAGTTAACGATCAACCCATACCCTGGAAACATCAATATAGTGAGCTGGGATGACTGTGGTTTATTGATTGAAACAGATCGCTTGTTAAGCTACAAAGAACATCAAAGTTATCCATTTCATCTGGCAGAGTCCACACAGTATTGCATTGAGGCTAAAACGTACAATATTGTGCCTATTTCAGAAAGAGCGATTCATCCCGCTGCTTTTTATATCAAGACACTCCCATCTGCAAAGCCATGGGATCAGGTGGATATGATTGAAGCATTGGTTGCGCTTCAGGCCAAAGAAGCTGTGCCAGTATTAGATCAGCTTTTAAAGGACAGTAAGGATGAAAATGTCCATCAAAAAGCGCTAGAGGCAAGGCGTGTTTTGCTCAAATAGTCGCGATCACTATTTGGGTTTGGTGTTCAATAAATTTAGTATTTAAAGCCCTATTATCGAAGTGTGAGGCACTTGTAATGAATCGAATTGTTAAATTATTATCGATACCCAAAAACAGTAGTAAGGAGTTTTGGATTAGCCATACCATCGTTTTATTTGCAACGGTGATTGGTGTGTATTTGGCGGCCAGTGCCGGCCTACAGTCGGCGCTCCAATTTGAGATTATTAAGTCCGATAGGGACAGTTATTTTCTGCGTTCTGCTATGTATGATGAGTTAAAAGACAATGTTGAACAAATGGAGACTATGGGTACCGAATTTATTAATGGTCAATCTCATAAATACCTAAATCATAAAGGTGAATTTGCCATTGATTTGTATGTTTGGGGTACCATGAAATTTAGCCCTGGTACCTTTGAAATACCGAGCCGTATTTTAACTGAAGTTAGGCGGTATTATCGCTTGGCCGAATTGTCGGTGGATAAAATGACAGAGCCACGGTTTTTAGGGACAACCAAAACATTGATTGAAAAGGTGCTCAAGGAGAATAAACACATGACAGACGTTGTTCTGCCGTTGCTCCGACAAGACATTGATGCGTTGAAAGTGCGATTATTAAAGCAAGGGGTTGATGTTTCTGCAGGCTAAAATCGCCTAGTCGTTTGTTTTCTACCATTGCTCTAAAAATACTACCCATCTCCGTGCAAACACGCTTTAGTGTCAGTATAATATCATTTCATGATGTTGTTTTGAGCCGTGTTTGGGGAGACAGTCGCTTGAATATATTAGAAATAAATATCGTATCTTTGGTTTTATTGTTTCCAAGCGTGACTTTAGCTGGGTTTGATTGGGGGGCGGGCAAATGCTCCGACTCAGGCCAGTTTAGTCAGGCCATTGCCCACCGTAAAAGTGTCGATGTCGGGGTGATACCGGCGGGCATCATTGATTTAAGAATTGATTTGTTGGCTAAGAATGATGTTGATATCCAACTTTATGATCATACTACGGGTAAGAAGATTATCGGTTGGCCTAAAGGCATATTGAGCGGTGAGGGTAAGCAGACGACAACCTATCACCAAGTGCGATACACCTGGTCAGGTTATAAAGGACAAAATGGCAAAGCAGGTCACGAGTATATCTCTATTCAAGGTGCCACCAATAAACCGTTGCTGATGAAGGCATTTGGATATCAGGCAGGAGATGCCTCCGTTAATTATCTCTGGAGAGGAAAACAAGGGTGTGTAGATGCGCCAACTGCGAATGGTTCGGGCAGTTTTCAACAATATATTAAGCAAAGAGCCGTAGTTAAGGTCGGTAATTTGGTCAAAGGCCTGCGGGATGTGGTGATCCAATTGCAATCAAAGCAGGATGTTGACATTCAATTGATCGATTCCAGTAACCAGCAAAAGGTCGTTCAGTGGCCAGATGGTTTGCTGAAGGGGGAAACAGCAGGAACCATTCAGTACAAAGGGCTCTCTATTAATTGGTCTGGCTATGGTGGGGATGGCACCGGTGCGGGAAATGAGCGAATCGAAATAGTGGGGCTGTTACCCAATGATTTTGCTTTAAGTTTATTTGGTTATGCTGCAGGTGAGGCGACAGTTAACTATCGTTGGGGAAAGGTCGCAGAAGATCCATGGTCTGAATATTATGAGTCTGCAAAAGGTTTAACTGGAGTGGCGCTGAAGCAAGCGCTGAATGAGATTATATCGGGCCATACCCGTTTAAGTTATCGACAAGTTTGGGATGCGCTTAAAGATACGGACGAAGATCCAAATAATAACCGACATGTTATCTTGCTGTATAAGCAAGCATCTCAACCGAAAAATGAAAATGGTGGTAAAGCTGATGAGTGGAACAGAGAGCATGTCTGGGCTAAATCACATGGGGGTTTTGGTACCTCCCCTGGCCCTGGTACAGACGTGCATCACCTACGACCAACCGATGTGACCGTGAATCGCTCTCGAAGTAACTTAGATTTTGATATGGGTGGCCGTATTGTGGAAGAGGCGCCTAAGAATAGAATGGATCGAGATTCATGGGAGCCAGATGATACGGTAAAAGGCGACATTGCAAGAATGTTATTTTATATGGTGGTTAGATATGAAGGCGGTGATGGCTTTCCTGATTTAGAGTTAGTTGAGCAGGGCAGTACCCGAGGGGCAAAACTAGGCCGCTTAAGTGTGCTTAAGCAGTGGCATCAACAAGACCCTGTTAGTGATT
>Ga0233435_1003214_pt1 | contig 12749 bp, 2 predicted proteins | sample SI_122_August201_3_FD_182735 | JGI IMG/M metagenome (GOLD analysis project Ga0233435, IMG submission 182735) | Seawater microbial communities from Saanich Inlet, British Columbia, Canada - SI_122_August2016_135_MG | ecosystem: Environmental > Aquatic > Marine > Inlet | place: Canada: British... | reverse complement strand
ATCAAATTGGTGACTTAACGGATAATCGACCCTCCCTAATAAATCGGTATAACCTCGCACTATCGCCATATATTGCTTTTTAACACGATGCTCCGTAAATTGCGCCGTCATTAACCGAGCAATATCCGCATTTAAGGCAAACAGTAAAACACCCGAGGCAGGTTTATCCAGCCGGTGCATAGGGAACACATGCTGCCCAAGTTGGTTACGAACAATTTGTAAAGCAAAGCGTGTTTCATGACGATCAATGTCACTTCGGTGAACCAACAAACCAGAGGGTTTATTCACAGCGACCAAGTATTCGTCTTGATATAAAACAGGGAGTATTTCAGTCATACCATTTTCATTTTAGGGAAAAGCGCTCGGCGCATTTAACCTTTGAACTGGTCATGTAAGCAAGCATTTCCTGAAGCAATACAACTTGACCCTACACAATCTCTAAATATTTTTTAAGCATGGCGATCATATCATCTAATATAAACGGCTTACTTAAATAATCATTCATCCCGGCCGCTTTCGCTAACTCGATTTCTTCTGCCATCACGTTTGCAGATAACCCGCAAACAATCAAATCGTCAAAGCCATTATCACGAATGGCTCGAGTCGCAGTATGACCATCCATAACCGGCATTTGAACATCCATAAGAACCAAGTCAAAGCCGTGGTTTTCAGTGACTTTTTTCACAGCCTCCAACCCATTGTCAACGACATCAACCGTCAAGCCTAAGTGTTTTATCATGTGGCTCGCCACCAGTTGATTAACTGGCACATCTTCTACTAACAAGACATGCCCCTTAAATTGAATTTTTTCACTTTCACCTGTTGTTTGTGGCGCTTTAGCGACCTCCTCGGACAATAATTCACCCAAGAAGCCTTTCATTGAATTGACGGTATAAGGATGAGACAAAATAGGTAGATTCCACTGCTCACGCAGCAATGCTTTAAGTTCGACCGGCATAAAGTCAATCACGAACGAGACATGATGACCGCCACTGATTAATGACTGCATTACGTTATCTCGGGCTTGCAAGTCTTCAATATGACTCACATCAATCATAATCAATGATGCCGCCTTATCATTACTGATGATCTGCGCCACATCTGGCCAACCGATCACTTCAATATCAAGGCCAAAAGCAGATAATACATCCCTATCAACTAGAGGGGGTTTATCGCCTAGCACATAGTAAATAGGTTGATTAGGTTCAGATATTACTTCAATAGCACATGCATCAGACGCTTGTGCAATATCAAAATCTACCTTAAAACAGCTGCCTTTCCCAAGAGTAGACTCAACAGAAACCGCACCGCCCATGAGTGTTGTCAACTGCTTAACAATACTTAAACCAAGCCCTGTCCCCCCATATTTCCGACTGACAGAGCCATCGGCTTGTGTGAATGATTTAAAGATCGACTTTAATTCACTTTCCGACATACCGATCCCGCTGTCTTGAACCGTAATCGAAAGACAATATTTATCCTGTTGCTGTTGATAATCAACACAGATTTCAATACCGCCCTGCTCGGTAAACTTCACCGAGTTATTACATAAATTGAGTAATACCTGGCTTATCCGCAGTGGATCACCATAAAGCACACGCGGCACAGTGGGTGTAATTCGCACTCTTAAATTCAGCAATTTTTCTTCGAGCTTAACCGATATCGAAGAAATTAAGTTTTCAATGATCTCGTCCATTGAAAACTCAACTGACTCAATATCCATTTTGCCCGCTTCGATTTTCGAGAAATCAAGGATATCGTTAATGACATTCATCATAATTTGGCCAGAAAAAGCCACTTTATTGAGATACAGAGATTGATCTTCTGTTAACGGTGTTTTTAAGGTAAGGTCAACCAAGCCAATAATACCATTCATGGGCGTACGAATTTCATGGCTCATATTGGCAAGGAACATGCTTTTACTTTTCGCCGCTTGTTCCGCTTTATCCTTCTGTAAAGATAACTCACGATTCAACGCTTCTTGCTGACTATTCATATCTTGAGCCGATGCTAACAGCTCAGAGGTCAACAGGTTCTTTTCATGAAAGACATCCGCTGCTTTCGCCAGATCACCAATTTCATCGTTACGGCGTTTTTCTGACACCTCATCGATTTCTTGGTCTTGAGAAAGCCGCTTAAACACATGCGTGAGACTTTGAATGGGGGTTATTACCCTACGTTTCAAAAACCACGCACTCAGCAATGCAATGGTAATGGATACCAGCGATACAACATTGGTAGCCTGCTGCATCTCTTTTGCTTCGACTTTAACGAGTGCCTTTTTGTTTTTCTGGCTCAGTAGCACAGCTTCTCTAAATTCTTTCGTCAAATAGAGAAACTCACCTGCAGACCCCGCCATAACAACATTCACTAAAAACAAATAGCCACGGGTTAATTGCGCTAGGCGGATAAATTTTTTCTTGATATTACTCAGCAGTTTTACAATATCATCGCTGTTTTTGATCTTCTGGCTCGCCAATCGCTTGACGATGACCGTTTCTTTTTTGATTAGCTTTATAAATTTACTATCAGGTGATAGCAAATACTGACTGATATATTTTTCTAATAAGCTCAGGTGATATTTAACCTCAAGCAAATCATACTCTTTTGCTGCAATGTCAATTAACGTGTGAAGGGCATTAAAATTATTTTGAATATCAATTTCATATAAAATTTTTCGCTTACTCCGCCCATCAATCACCGTGGCGAAATTATCCTTATAATCCTTTAAGTGGCCACGCATCCGATCAAAAACATGGCCTTCTTTTTCAATAATTTGTTTGTGTTTCACAAACCTTTCGAATGCGGTTAGTCGACCTTCGACCTGCTCCATCAAGTCATAAAAACGCAATAATGAAGATTCAGTTGATGTTTCTTTATAAATTAACAAGTTTCTCTGAAGATCGATGATGTCTCTTTCAAGCTCATGCACCAAACCTACCATTGAATACGTTTCACTCATGGCATCTTGGCGTTTAAGCAAGGTACCCTGAAAAGCACTAGACAACGCAATATGCACAACTAAAATCGACACCAGTACAAAGATGACAAGAAACATTTGCCCCTTAAGAGATCGAATCATCAGATATAGCCCTCGTTATCACTAAGCACTAATAAATTCATACCATTTCTGAAGACTATATTCATAGGTTGGCATGACCGTATTCCACACAGCCACATTACTTAACCTTTTTTCATAACTTCCACCGGTTCTGATATCCCCTTTGCGAACAGATACCCGCCCATCCGTCCCTCTTAGATCAACTGCGGCAGGCTTCCCTTGGTACCAATAATCCCACTCAGCTTGCGCCATAAATTGCTGTGACCTCTGGGGGTTTGAAATATAATATCCTTGCCGAGCAATAAATGCCCCCGGCCATCCCGAAAGCCACCAGTTCATGTATTCATAAGCGGCATCTTTTACCTTCCCTTGTGTCGAAGAAGACAAACACATCACACCATGCCAACCTCTGTAACCTTCTTTAGGTGCAGCGTAGGTCACAGGCACTTTTTGTCCATTTAACGTGGACACAGCGGGGGAAAACATACTTTCAATCACCACCCGATTGGAGGACATAAAGTCCACCGACTCGGGGACGGATGTCCAAAAGCCGCTAAAGTGACCACGTTTTTTATACTTCATCAAAATACTAAACAGTTGATCCAATTCCTGCTTTGTCATTGAACCTATGTCTTTAAATGTCATTAACCCTTGTGCTTGAGCGGCTAACGCCAGATCAAAAATACCAATCGTTGGCGCATTGACAATCCCTACTTTCCCTGAAAATTTTTCATCGAGTAACCAGCCCCAACTCTCCGTCTCATAAGGCCCCCCTTTGTCCACAACGTTGGTGTTATAGCCAAAGGAGTCGACATTATGTACATAAGGTAAAAAACTAACACGACCCGTTTGTACAGACCCTAACTCATCATCACGTTGAACATTGATAATTTTATAGGGCGCATCACCGGCTCCCATACGAGCATCTTCTGTCAATTTGCCGGTTTTCGTTAAATCATTGATTTCATTCCAATTCGTAATTCGATTGGTCTCAATGGCTTGAATTGAACCCGAATGCCACAACACGTTGATACTGTTTGACCACTGTTCATACAGATCAAACGACTCAGGATAGACCGTCGCTTTTTGTAACACCGCAGCGCTACCTTTAGGCTCAAACAAGACTTCAATGCCTAAGTCTTTCATCGCCCGTTCACGCAATTCTTCTTGCAAGGTCACGTGTGTACCAAGGACTCTTAATGTTGTCGTATTTTTGGCAAACACATAAGGCGCTTTGACTGCCGCACAAGCTGCAACGCCAAATTTAGCAATGGTTGCAATACTCTTGCGCTTACTCTTATCGACAACATTTGAATCTGTGTTTTTTTCCGAACCGAACATAAAAACCTCCGAAACATGGGAATTTCCACACTAAAACTCACAATGGGTTACTTCTTATTATAGCCGAGGCCAGAGAATTAAAATGAACCCAAAGTACCTTTTAGTAAGGCAAAATTAAGCGCGAATGGTATTCAACAAAATCGCCAATTGTGCAGCAAACTGTGACTCAACCAACTGTGCATGGTCTGCCATCGCAATGTGATGCACCACCACCGAGTTCACCTGTTTTTGCCATGCTGCTTGTAATGCCTGCATCTGTGCCTCACCACGCTGTCCTGCCATGATTAACTGAAGGTCAACTGCCAATGGTGCTAACTGGTATTGACGAATGGCTTGAGTATTGGCGATCAATACATGCACAATCCGCTTCATACCTTGCATTTCATCGCCGTCATCATCCATCCCCATCGCTTCCATCAGCTGCTCGACAAGGTCTTCAATTTCCTCAACAGACAACACGGTATCCATTTGGTCTAAATCAAACCCGGTAAGTAGGGCTTCTGCAGCCTCTTCAGGTATTTCTATGCCTGACTGCACCTCAAATGACTGAATCATCTCGCGCAAGAACCCGGCATCCTTCGCATCAAACTCCGTTGCAAAAGTTGGGGTTTCTGTATCGAGTAAAATCAAATGAATGCGTTCATCAGACATACATTGTCGTGCCATTTCATAGGCGATCACCCCCCCCATTGAATACCCTAAAACAGTGTATGGCCCTGTGGATTGCAAGCTTCTCATCGCGGTTAAATACCGGCTTGCCATCTCACTAATGGTTAGCAAAGGCGCTTCATCATTGGCCAAACCAATCGACTCTAAGCCTGCTACAGACCACTGCCGGTTTAACTGCTCACTCAAGTGTCTAAAGAGAATTGCCTGTCCACCCACCGGGTGAATACAGAATATCCAAGGTAAATCTGCCGCTTCATTTAACACCAGCAATGGGCTTTCATATTGAGGCTTATCTAACCACTGCGCCATACCCCGTACACTCGGGCACTGAAATAATGCCGCTATGGGCACCGTACGCCCAGCGACTTTCTCAATGGCACTCACCATTTTCACCGCCAACAAAGAATGGCCGCCCATGGCAAAAAAATCGCCAATCACACTGACTTTTTCTATACCAAGATGTCCTTGCCAAATTAAAACCAACTGTTGCTCTATATCAGACTCTGCTGCCACATATTCAACGGCCGCCACATTGGGGGCAGGTAATGCCGTCACGTCTATTTTACCACTTGGGGTAAGCGGTAACTCGGTTAATGCCTGCCAATGATTTGGCAACATATAATCTGGGAGTTGCTGGGCAATACTCTGCTCAATTACCGCAAAATCATCACTCCCCACCACATAAGACACTAAACGTTGATCCCCCATTGCCGCTTCTATCACTTGTACAGTCACCTGCTGAACATCTGCATGCGCTTGAATAGCAGACTCAATCTCTCCTAACTCTATTCGGTACCCTCGTAATTTAACTTGCGAATCACGTCTTGCCACATATTCCAGCACCATACTGCTAAGACCTGCATGTGCCGATGTTTTCACCCAGCGGACAAGGTCACCGGTTTGATACACTCTTTGGCCAATAGTATTTTGTTCATAAAAGGCTTCTGCTGTTAATGCCTCACGTTGGTGATACCCAATAGCCAAACCATCACCGGCAATCATTAACTCACCCACCACACCCTCGGGGACAGGCTGACCTTGTGGGTCTAGCGCGTACACACTGGCACCGGTAATGGGTAAACCAATCGGCACGCTATCACGATCATAACTTGAGTCAGTCACATGATAGGTACTGTCGATGGTCGCTTCAGTTGGGCCATATAAATTCACTAACTGTACCTTCGGCAACACCAAAGCCACTTCTCTCACTAATGATTGAGGCAGTAGCTCACCGCCACAGAAAATCTGCTGTAAACTCGTACACGAGGCAAAACCAGGTTGCTGAACCAGTACTTGTAATAGTGCGGGCACAACCTGTAGTACCGTAATCTGGTGTTGGGTAGTGGCCTCACACAGATAAGCCGGATCTTTATGCCCGTTGGGTTTCGCCATGACCAAGGTTTTTGCTTGAATCAAGGGTGACCAAAACTCCCACACGGAGGCATCAAAACTATATGGCGTCTTTTGTAAGACTCGGCCATCCACAGTAAGCGGGAAAGTAGACTGCATCCACAACATGTGGTTCACAATACTATGATGGGATAATTGCACGCCTTTCGGATTACCTGTGGAGCCTGAGGTATAAATCATGTAGGCCAGATCAGTCATGACGACGGTTGGCAACTCAACCGTTAACTTAGGCAAGGATTCAAATACACTTAAATCTTCTGCGGTGACCACTAAACAAGCCCCACAGTCCTCTAGCATGTATTGAACTCGCTGTTCAGGATAGTCAGGGTCAACCGGCACATACCCTGCGCCACATTTTAATACCGCTAACATGACAACCGGCATCATACAGCTTCGAGGCAAACACACAGCCACTCTATCGCCTTGTTGAACGCCTTTATCTAGCAAGTAACCCGCAATGGCATCTGATTTTGTCGCTAGCTCAGCGTAGGTTAATTGACCCTGTTCATCCAGCACGGCAATGCTATTGCCCGCTTGATCAATGGCGCTCTGTACTAAATGGTGAAGTGGCTCAAAAATATTTTGTTGATGAGCAGCTTGCCCTTGTGCCAACCAATAGTGCGCCTCATCTTGCGTCAACATAGACAAAGCTTCAATAGGCAACTCAGGTGTTGCCACACACGCGGTGACTAATGTCGCAAAATGCCGCCCCATACGCTCGATGGTCTTTTCTGCAAATAACGCAGTGCGGTATTCAATGCTCACCGCGTAACCGTCCCCGGACTCACTTAAGGTCATGCCAAAATCAAACTTGGTGACAGGCACATCAAACTCTATTGGCTCAACACTAAGATCTTCAAACTCAACTGCTTGCAACTCCCCTTGACCGGTTTGCAAGGTAAATAACGTTTGGAATACCGGTGTTTGACCGCTATTACGGTCTACATTGAGTTGCTCGACAATTTTTTCAAAGGGAATGTCTTGGTGGGCAAAGGCATCTAAGGTTAATTCTCGAACGGCCCCCACAAGCCCGGTAAATGATGGGCTTTCAGCTAGCCGGATACGCAGTGGCAAGGTATTGATAAAAAAGCCAATCATCGATTCTAAGGCTTTGGTTGCACGTCCTGCCACAGGGGTTCCGATACACACGTCATCTTGACCCGAATATTTACCAAGAAAAACAGCATAACAAGACAACAACGTCATAAACGGTGTCACCCCTTGGTTTTGTGAGAACACAGTAACTTGATCTGCCAAAGCTTTATCTAAGGTAAACTGAAAAGTGCCTCCTTTCGCAGACAAATGTTTTGGCCGCTTATGATCTGTAGGTAATGCCAACACGGGTACATCTTGTAGCTGATCTGCCCAATAATGTAACTGTGCCTCTAAACGCTCTCCCGATAACCAAGAACGCTGCCAAACAGTATAATCTGCATAATGTAGTGGTAATTCAGGCAAGCCCATATCCACACCCAATTGCGCCCCTTGATATAACAAAACCAAATCTTGAATAAAGATGCGTAACGACCAACCATCGGCAATGATGTGGTGAACACAAAACATCAAGACACATTCATTATCATTTAAGAGACAGACTTTAAACCGAACCAAAGGCCCTGCTTGCAATAAAAATGGCTGACTTGCCAACTGGAAAAATTGCTGGAAAACTTTACCATCTTGCTCTTTAGGGTCAACGGCGGTTAAGTCTTCTTGCTGAATTTGAATGTCTTTTGCATCAACCCAACGTTGTACCAGTGCATCACCCTCTTGTACAAAGTGCGTCCGCAATACCTCATGGCGCTGTACTAACTGCTGAAAGGCTTCTGCAACAGCTTCAATTGAGACGTCACCACGCACTTTCATCGCGGCAGGGATATGATAGGCCGTAGAGCCTTGAGAAAATTGGTCAATAAACCATAAGCGCTCTTGCGAGAACGACAACGGAATGGGCTCATTTCGATCAATGGCCACCACATCCGGCATCGCATCTGCACCACCTTGGCGCCGCTTAATGTCAATTTGATCAGAAAGCCCTGCCACTGTTGGATGTTCAAACAACACCCTCAGAGGCAATTCCAGCCGGTACTGCTCTCTTACCCAAGCAATGACTTGCGTGGCCAATAAGGAGTGACCGCCAATTTGGAAAAAGTTGTGTAACACTCCCACTTGAGGTATGCCTAATAACATTTGCCAATACTCAGCGATGGCTTGCTCTTGATTTGTTCTTGGTGCGACATACGCTTGCTGCTGGTCATCAGGTTTCGGCAGTGCTTTTAAGTCCACTTTGCCATTGGCCGTGAGTGCAAAGGCTTCCACTTTCATCAGCACAGATGGCATCATATAGTGTGGCAGCGTCTTTTGTGCTGCCTGCATTAATACCGCTTCATCATACTCACCCTGAATAAAGGCAATGATTCGCTCATCAATGACCTGCACAACAACGTGTTCAATGTCATTGGCTTGGCTGAATGCCGCTTCAATTTCACCTAGCTCAATCCGTAACCCCCGCAGTTTCACTTGGTGATCAACCCTGCTGACAAACACCAAGTCACCTGATGATAGCTGGCGAACTAAATCGCCTGTTTTATACAGTTTTACAGTGCTATCTATCACCGGGTTATCAATAAAACTTTGCGCGGTTTTGTCTGCATCATTTAGGTAACCAACCCCCACACCTTGTCCTGAGATATACAGCTCACCAACACAGCCTGTTGGTACAGGTTTTAACTGAGGCGACAGTACAAACAAGCTGACATTATCATTGGCCTGACCAATCGGTATCATCTCGCCCTGGGTTAATTGAGCAGGTAGCCGGTAATAGGTTGCAATATCCGTACACTCTGTTGGCCCATACATATTTACAATTTCAACATCTTGCTGTTGCACCCAATCAGACAGTTTGGCCAACTGTATTGGCTCCCCGCCTAGCAACACGATTCTTAGCGATGCTAAATGTGCAAGCTCATCAGACTCAAGCAAGGGGTATAACGCGCTGGGTGCACAATTAATCCAGGTGGCTTGCTGCTTTTGTATGGTCGCCTGAATGTCTACCACATCGTAATGATCATACGTAGGAAAAACGATTCGACCTCCAGCACACAGCGGTGCAAATAGATTTTTCTGGGTTAAATCAAACCCCAATGCACTGACAAGTAGCACGGCATCATCCGCTGTCATGCTAAATTCACGAACATACCACTGCATTAAATTTAAGGTATTCGCATGCGTGACTCCCACGCCTTTCGGTCTGCCTGTAGAACCTGAGGTAAAGATTTGATAAAACAAATGCTCTGGCTGCATCTTCGGTAAGGGTAATTGAGAGTCGGCACGAACAGGCTCATTGATATTTAATTTTTGACATGGAAAGTCAAGCAAGCGCTCAATACCTGATTCTGTGAGCAGAATTCCAACATCTGCATCTTCCATAATCATCGACAAGCGGGCATCTGGATAATCAGGGTCTAACGGTACATAACAACCTCCTGCAAGCAAAATAGCCAATTGCGCCACGACAAAATTAGGGCCTCGATGGGTTAGAATCGCCACCGCTTCTTGTGCGTTAATGCCATTGTCCTGCAACCAATGAGCCAAAACTTCTGCTTGCAGCCCTAGCTCAGCATAACTGACGTGCAAATCACCTTTAACCAATGCGATGGCATCAGGTGTGGACTTTATTTGTTGTTGAACCCACTCGACAACAGAGCTGTATTCTGGCATCAAGACGGTATTAGGTTGCCAGTAAGGCTGTAGCTGATTTTGCTCTTCGGCAGTTAACCACTGAATGTCTTGCCGGCGATTAACCCCCTGCATAACCTGCTCTGCCACCATCAACAGTCGCTGACTAAAACCTGCACCATTAAACTGACGTGGTGTGTACTCTAAACTGATCGCCATAGCCACATCCGACTGACGCAAGACTAACTGCACCTGCTCTTCCATCATCACTGGTGTGAATTGCTCTGTGGCTTGTGCATCACCAAAGGCGGTAAAACTCATCCCAAAGTTGTATACGTTATAATAAAAATGCATCCGCCCTTGAGGCACGATCCGTTGCTGGGTTGATAACGATAAATGTTGATGCTGCCCTAACTTTCGAGTGAACTGTTTCACATGCTCAAAATAGTCCGTTAGATCCCCCTCTAAAGGCAATAAGTCAATGGGAAAAAAGACGGGAATCTGCTGATAAAATTGCCCTGGTGCCCGTAAAAACTGTTTACTTCTACCTGAGACCACTTCATTTATCACAAAATCTTGTTCGGCCCTGCAATACTCTGCCAACATCAAGCCATAAATGGCTTTAAAGAATAATGCTGGCGTGGTGCGTTGTTGCCGGCAATATTGCTTGATATTAGCCCACTCGTCATTTTCAACCATAACGGTATCAACAGTAAATTGAGCTGTTTTTTCAGCTTGCACGGGGTAATCTAAAGGCTCGACATTGGCCAATACCGTTTGCCAATAAGTGTAGGACTGGGCATGGTCAAACTGTGATTGTGCTTGTTCAATATAGTGCTGAAAAACCGCATCACTGGCGACACAAGGTTGTTTTTGGCTGAGTGCCTCATAAGCTTCTACAATTTGTTTGGCAAAATATGTCCCACCGATACCATCTGCAACGATGTGGTTCACCATCACAATCATTTTAGCGCGGTTATTCTTGAGCAGAATTAAGTGGTGCCGAACCAATGGTTCTGAGTACAGGTTATACGGCTGATAAATGAGGCTCTGGCAATGCTGCTTTAAGTCCGACTCAGACCACCTTTCAGCGGAAAAATCTTCCAAGACCAGTGGCACAGAAATAGGATTCAATACCGCTTGATACACTGTATCTAAATAGGGCTTATCACTCTTCACCAACCGCAAGCGCGACATTATGTGCTGATTAGAGACCCAATCAATGGCTTGCTGCCAAAGTGACAAGTCGATGGCAAAGTTCAGATCAACCACTAAGCCCATGCTATTGCGCGTCGTCTCTGGGTGTATTTCATGCTCAAAAGCCAAGTCACGCTGCATCGGTGTTAACGGTAACACGGCTTCATATTGCTCAGTCTCCAATGACAACAAAGCCATTAACTGCTGGTGGTTTTCTAATGTATAATAATCAATAGAGTGTTCTGGCTTGGCACTCAATTGAGCAACAACCGTTTGAAAATGCTCAGCAAAGGTTGCCATACTTGCCTCTAGAAACAAGTCGGTATTGTATTCTACAAGGCCGGTGTAACCGTCCCCATGCTCCGCAAGGATTAACGTCATATCGTACTTAGACGTAACTGCAGCCGACTCGATCACCGAGAAGGTCACGTCATCATAATCAATACTGGCCGTTGGTGTATTTTGCAGAGCAAATCCCACTTGAACCAGCGGCGGGTAGCTTAAATTACGTTCTGGCTGCAGTGCATCCACGATCATTTCAACGGGGACATCTTGGTGAGCAAATGCGCCCAGCACGGTGTCTTTAACACGTTGAATGAGTTGCTCGCCCGTGGGCTGTTCATGTAACTGTGTGCGTAACACGATACCATTGATAAAAAAGCCAATAATCCCTTCAACTTCCGCATGATTACGCCCTGCCATTGGCGTACCTACGGCAATATCCTGCTGCTTGGTATAGCGGCTGAGTAATATTGTATAGGCTGCCAACATCACCATAAAGGGTGTACACCCTTGCTGCTGACAAATTGTCTCAATACTGCGGCTTGTACCCGCATCAATCGTAAAATGGTGTGTGGCACCATGGAAAGTTTGAATTGCAGGCCGAGGTTTATCTGTGGGCAAACGTAGAACCGCAGGCATATCGGCAAGCTTTAGCTTCCAATAAGTCAATTGATCTTCAAGTACCTCACCTTGCAACCAGTTTCTCTGCCAGTAGGCAAAATCAGCATATTGCACGGGCAATACGGGTAGCTGTACATTTTGATCATGCAACCGATTCAGGTAAGACACTGCAATTTCTTGCAGCATAATGCTAGAAGACCAACCATCTGAAATAATATGGTGTACAGTTAAATACAACGCGTATCGAGTATCAGACAAACGCACACAAACCAGCCGGAACAATGGCCCTACTGATAATAAGAAGGGTTTTGTCGCCTCTATCTTGGCTATTTGGGTCACTTGGTCTACTTGCGCGCTACCTTCCAGCGCTGATAAATCTTGGTAGCCCCATGCCACTGGTAAGTCAGTATAAATGTTCATCACCGGTTTACCAGACTCAGTCACAAACGTGGTTCTCAGCGACTCATGCCGTGCCACCACATCGTTTGCTGCC
>Ga0233435_1003212_pt1 | contig 12754 bp, 14 predicted proteins | sample SI_122_August201_3_FD_182735 | JGI IMG/M metagenome (GOLD analysis project Ga0233435, IMG submission 182735) | Seawater microbial communities from Saanich Inlet, British Columbia, Canada - SI_122_August2016_135_MG | ecosystem: Environmental > Aquatic > Marine > Inlet | place: Canada: British... | reverse complement strand
TGGTAGCTTATTACTTTACACCTGAGTCTTACTTTACTCTATAGGTGTTTTTATTTAGCTACGACCAGAGGTCATGCACTTATCATACGAATTCAGGACTCAAGACAATCAGCAAATCACTGATTACAATGCCTGATAACGCTTAAGGTGTCATTTTTATATGTAAATTGTCTTATTGACTTATCTGTCAAGGTGTAAGGGTTATCCACTAGGTTTTTTGACCTATGTCAATAAAAGTCATTAAGAATAGGCATAGTATGAACTTAAAGGAAGTAACGGCACACAGATTAAGTGCAAATTAGAGCATTGAAATGAGGAGAGATATCATGAGAAGCTTAAAAAGAATGGCAATGGTCATGGCTTTTGCTGGCGCAATGTTAATGGCAGGCAGTGCATCTGCTTGGTGGAATAACAACGGTTATAATGGCTATAACAATGGCTACGACAATAACTGGGCTGGTGATGGCGATTTCGATGGTAGCTTTGGTTTTAGTTTTGGTATGTCAGCTAATGCAAGAGGCAATGGTAACGGCAACTACTACAACCGATATTACAACGGATATGCACCATACTATTATAACAACCCTTACTATGCACCATACGGCTATGCACAACCTGCTGCACCTGCAGCGCCTGTGCAAGAGCCTGCAAAATAGTCTGATTTAAGGTAAGGCCAGCGAAAGCTGGCCTTAATGTTTAATCGATGTTGGTTAAACTCTTCCAGCGAAAAGAGACTTCTTCATCACGTTTGTTCATGTCTAAAATCATCATTAATCCGCGTGACTGTTCAGTCTTTCCTTTGATATAAAATACCGTCTTATTGGCAGTCCATTTCAAACGAGATTGTACTGGTGGTGCAACATCTTCGAAAGATGCTTGTTGAAAGTATTGATCACCTAAACCGATTTCAGTAAACCCACAAGGGCCATCGATTCCGCATGCCCTCATTCTAATTTCAGCATTTCGAGGCTCTATTAAGATTTCATAACCTGCTTCAGGTGGTTTATCTAGCGTTGTCACCGCTGCAGTTTCACCGGTGCTGGGGTTAAACCACATTGCAGGAAAATGATCGCTGAACTGATCGCTATTGATCTCAATGGTCTTACCGTCACCACAACTGCCTAAGAGCATACTTAGACAAATTAAAATCCCTTTTTTCATAATCCAATCCTTTGGCTTAATGAGTGTTGTGTGGCTTTAGTCTTCTGATTTTGGGCTTAGCTCAGTAGGTGCGCTGCTTGCAACAAAAGGGGTGATTTGCTCAACACCAAGTGCTTCATGGTGTTCACGAACAACGTAACCATATAAATAAGAGATCACAACAAAGAAATATATTAACACCAAATGCAACACCATTTCGACAAGCACGAGTGCAAAGGAGGATTCAACAGCCATCTCGTTAAGAGACATAATCGCGCTGATAAATGCAGTCGCTATCACGGTCAATGCTAAGCTCAAAATTTGTAAGCCAAAGTAAGACCAGCCAATGGTTTTAATAAACTGGATTAATACCAATGGGTTCAAAGCAAGCGTGCAGTCTCGAGTGATGGCAAGTGTGATGATGCTAGCTGGCATAACGAGGCTAACTCCCGCTAAAAATAAAATGGCTAACTCAGTTGAGCTTACTTGTAAATTTAATGCGATACCGATAATTAATGCAAACACGACCATTTGTTGTAGTGGTATACGTACGCTTTGTCGTAATTCTACGTGGGTCATGGATTTACGTTCATTGAGGCCGCGTGCATTCATACCTCTAGCCGTTGATCCTAGAATGGCAAAGCCATATCGAAAAACCATTAAGTATAAAAAGAAGGTGACAACCCCGTAGGCAAAGTCACTTGCCAGTGCCATCAAAAATGCATAGCCGACTAAGCTCACCATAATTGATTTATGTAGCGGGTACCTTAATATATGCGCCAAGCTTTCATGGCATGATGGTGTTTTATTCATTGTGATTACCCATAATTAGTAATGGGTAATATACTAATCCATGATACGGATAATATCAACGAAAAATTAATAAAAATATAATTAATAAAATACTAAAAAGGCATGAATATAGAGCAAGCGAAACGGTTTGACCGCTCACACTGCAAAACACTACCTTCTATACCAGTACGTATAGACAGTGTGCGGTATTGCTTTATAATATTAAAGAATTAGCATATACAAACTAAATAACTAAAAGAAATTTTTATAAGGCGACTCTTTTTATGATGCAATCTGCCGTAATCCAACAGAAGAAACCTTTTTACTATCGCGGAAAAAACAAAGTAGGCGAGGCGGTAAGTGGTATTTTTTACTGTTTTTCTGAACAGAGAGCAAAGTTACGGTTACGCAAACAAAAAGTCAGCCTTAACCTTATTTATGAGAAGCAGTTACCCACTTGGTTTCGTTCTTCTAAAATTTCACATGTCGACATCACGATGTTTTTGCGCCAGCTATCAACAATGGTTGATGCGAGTATGCCTTTATTAGAAGGTTTACGTGCGGTTCGTGAAAGCGCTGAACATGTTGGTGTTAAGAACATGCTGTCAGTCATGATTTTGAAAATTGATGAAGGTCATTCATTAGGAGAAGCGATGAGCCTGTTTCCTGATCAATTTGATAAAATGACCGTCAGTATGGTGGAAACAGCAGGTCAAACAGGTATTTTGCCGCAAGTGCTAGCGCGTCTAGCAGAACAAAAAGAAAAGCAACACACCCGTATAGGTCGCCTTAAGAGGGCGTTGATTTACCCGATGACGATGTTGACCAGTGAAATTATCTTACTGGCCGTCATGTTGTTGTTTGTTGTGCCTCCTTTACAAAATATGTACACCAATTTAAATGCTGAATTGCCGTTAATCACTGAAGTTGTGATCGGGATGTCTACTTGGTTATCTGAATATTGGTTGTGGATGTTAGCAAGCATAGTGATCACGGTTTGGGGTCTTGCACGTAGCTTTAAGCGGTCGCAGTTAGTTCGAGAAAACTTTCAGCGATTACAACTTAAAATTAAGGGCATTAAACACTTGGTTGCCGCTTCAGCGACTAGCCAATTAATGCACTCATTATCGACCCAAGTTCAAGCTGGAATTCCTATTCTACAAGCGCTCCGAGGGGCTGTTGGAACAACTGGAAACGTTGTTTATGATGAATGTTGTGAGCAATTAAGCCAATCGGTCGAGCGTGGTGATCAGCTTTCTGAGGCGATGGCTCGTTCAAAATTATTTCCTGAAGTTTTAGTGCAAATGACCAAAACGGGTGAGCAAACAGGTGACATCGTGATTATGGTGGACCGTGCTGTTCAACAAATAGATGAAGATGTTGAGAACAAATTAGATGCAGTGACTAACCTATTTGAAACATTTTTAGTGGTGTCTTTAAGTGTGAGCATTGGCCTGATGGTGGTTGCTATGTACTTACCGATCTTCAAGTTGGGCGGCATCGTATAGTGAAAAAGCAGCGTGGTGCGACTGTTCTGGATTTATTAAAACTACTCATCGCCATTATTGTGGTTGTTTGGTCTGGTATTGTTATCGTGTCGCATTTAACAGACTATGCAAAAGAACAGGTCGTCTCTGGACAAACCAAAGTGCTATTAGTGGATTTTCTCAATGCGAGAAAATACGCAATTGAACATAACCTGCGTGTTGTGGTGTGTGCAAAACATGATAGTAACCCATTATTATGCGGGTCTGATTGGTCCAATGGTTGGCGCATCATTGCGGTTAATCTGCAAAATCAAAGTAAGCCTTTTGCACTCAGTGTTCAAGATACTGTGATTCTAGTGCGACATTCGCAAGATAATGTGACGTTTAATACAAGTTTAACGAGTGACAATATTGTATTTAACCGAACAGGTATGGTGAACCAGGGGCCAATGTCCTACATCAATATCTGCGGTATTTCAGGACAAGAGAGTAGTAATCAACTACATTTCAGGTCACAGGGTCGTGCTGAAATGGTTAGGGTGGATAGTTGTGAATAAAGGGCAAAATATGAATAAACAGTCTTCTGGTGGTTTTTCAATGGTTGAAGTTTTGGTGTCTCTTGTGGTTTTTTCATTGGGCTTTTTAGCGTTGTCATTGCTGCAAAATAAAGCGTTGAATAACAATCAATCGGCTTATATTACCTCACAAGCAACCATACTCGCTCAATCAATGATGGACCGGATCAGGGCTAACCCATCAGGGGATTATATTTTGAAGGCGAACACAACCTTGAGCGCTCCTGCTAATCTATGTCGTTCTTCTGCATCAGACTGTTCGCCTACAGATATTGCTGCAGTAGATAAGTTTGTTTGGCAGCAAAGTCTAGACCAAAGGCTTGCTGGTGCCACAGGCGTGATTACTCAAGATAAGTTAAATACCACGCCAGGCACAGATACTTTTGATCAGTTGAAGTTATATCGAGTCACGGTTAACTGGACTGAACGAGGGGGTTCTCAATGGGGTGTTGATACCAAAGACGCGGCTAAAAGCATCACATTGGAGTCATTATAATGCGAGTGAAGCATTCTGGTTTTACCTTAATTGAGCTGCTGATATCTGTCACCCTTGGGGCGATTATTATTAGTGGTGGACTCTCTATTTTGTTTTCTACTAAGCAAAATTCAGCCTATCAAGAAGCGCTGACGAGTTTACAAGAGAATGGTCGAATTGCTGAAGGGGTATTATCTCAGAGTATTCGTATGGCGGGTTTCTGTGAGAATCCAGATAAAAGCAGTGGCTGTTTCAATAAATTATCAGATGAAGGTGCTGAAGGGCAAGATGGTGATTCTGGCAATCCAGACACGTTTACTGTGCGTTACCAAAGTACAGGTAGCGAAAAAGATTGCTTGGGTAACACGCTGTCATTAGGCAGTAATGTGACCAATACCTTTTTTATTCAAGCGAAAGATGCTGACGGTAATAATATTACCTATGACACTGATCCAAGCTATCAGTATGACTTAGTGTGCACCGGCTCTAATGGCCAGACAGCTGCGATTGTCTCAGGAATTGAACAGTTACAACTGTTGTTTGGCGTTGACACAAATGGGAACGATATTGCTAATGGCTATATTCCTGCTGATTTAGTGACCAATTGGAATGCTGTCGTGAGTGTGTCTATGAGTTTTATTGTGCAACACCCAGCCAAAATTAAACGCAGTGTCGTCAGCCAAGAATTTGATTTATTAGGGACTAAGGTCACATTTAATGATCGGCGCTTACGTCACCAGTATGATATGCGTATTTTAATGCGTAATCGGGTTAAATAAAAAAACGACAGCAATACAGGGTAATGTAGCGCTTAGTTTGAAAAGAATTTTATAAGTTAAAAGGATAGTCCAATGTTAATTCACAGACCACATAAGCAGCAAGGTGCTGTCTTGGTCATTGTTATGATGATTCTAAGTATGCTGACGCTACTGACGATTCATTCTATGAACAATGCGGTGATGAATGAGAAGCTGGTACATAATGCAAAAGATTCTTCGATTGCATTTCAAGCTGCAGAATCGGCACTGAAAGATGCCCGGTTTTTTCTCAATCATTTAAACGATAAGCCGTGTGATGGTGATGACTGTAGCGCCCACAAAGGTGTGTTTAAAATTGGATTTGCGCCAAAACCTGGTTCACCTAGTTGGGATGAACAAGCACGTACCTTTGGTGAAGGCACTCACGCAGGGCTGCTAGCCTTAAATTTAGCCTCACAACCACAGTATGTGATTGAGGAAGTGGGTAAGTTTGACACTGTCGATAACGAAGGTATTTATAAAATTACCGCATTAGGGCATGGCGCTGCACCTGGTGCCCAAGTGGTATTAGAGGAGTTTTACCGTCAGCCTTATAACAATGTTTTAAAAATTACCGGCAATAGCATGATGAACATGCTGATGTTGTCTTCAGACTTAGGTTTGTCTGAGTGCTTTAGCTTATTGAAGCCGGGTGAAAACTGTAACGGACTATTTCCTACACATTTACGACCACCAATAGAAGGCCGTGCGACTACGGTGGATATTGAATTTAATGGTCACATGAATGGTATTTTTGTTGGTGACTTGATTGCTGATGATGATTTCAGAGGCTTAGTTGGGGAAATGTTTGGCTTAATGCAAAACATGATGAAAGGCATGATGGGGCAAATGGGCGACTACTGTAATATGTCACCTGTCCCTAAATTCATGAAATCCATGTGTGATATGGCGGAAAATGTTGGCACAGTTGTAGTCGATACAGGTGCGGATATTTCTAAAGGGATTGTTGATCGCGTTGTCCCTAAAGGGTTCACGATGTCAAAGCTGAATATCAATATCAGTGGCTACCGTGATAACCAGAACTCTCTGGGCAACATGATGATGTTGGTTGATTTAGGTGGAGATACACGCAATATCTGTGTCTCAGCGGATGGCAACATGGGTAATATGTTGATGTCTATGGATTTTGGTAATGGTAAAAGTATGGCCGACATCATGGGGATTCTGGCAAAACAAGTCATGGGTGACTTTTTTGGTGAGATGGTTGGGCAAATGGCCAACATGATGCAAGGTATGATGTCTTCAATGATGGGCTTTATGGACAACATGATGGGCACCAATATGTTGGCCTTCTTCGATAAATTTATGAAGCTTTCTGGTGATAAGGCAGAAATAGAATATGCTGATCGTTACCAAATCAATCTAGGTGAAAACGGTAGTTTCATGAACTTCATCGGCATGATGGATGGTGGTGGTGATGACACATATGCAATCAATACCGGACAGCGTAAAGAAGATGGAATTTCACCCAATATGGGTGACATGATTATGATCATGGATATGATGGGTAATGACCAATATCGAATAAATACACATAAAGGTTTCGATATGGTCATGCTGATGGACTGTACCGCGGGTGACCCAACTCCTGAGGTGTTTAAGCGTATTGAGTTTGATATGCGCTCAATGGGTCAAGCGATGAAACAAATGATGGAAACGATGATGCCGAGAGTAGGGGGGACGGTTGGCTTTTTACCCGATATTATGGGCAATGTCGCAGATAATTTATTTGGTGGGATGATGGATATTATGACGGATGTTATGAATAAACCATTTAATCGATATATTGCCTGCCCAGGGCCTGCACCAATAGCAGACGGGTTTTTCTCAGCGATGAACCCGCTTGCATGGGCTGAGTGGATGCTCGGCTTTTTCCCGAAAGCGGATGGGGAAATATTTGCAGCAGCGAACCAAGTTGCAGCGCCTATTTGTTCAGCAGGACCAAGACGGTTGAACTGGCGTCAGGTGTTTTAAATAGTGTTAGAGGAGGGAGTGTGGTTTACCACGCTCCTGGTTTTTTTTAAGTATCATTTGCCGCGGTGAAAAAGGCTAACTCTTCAGCTGGATCTTGTACGTGTTGTTGGGCATCCTCAAACATCACAATGTTTAATTCGTTGACCAACTTCTGGCGCTTAATCTCACGCTTTAACTCTCTGTTGTCTGCTCTTAACTGAACCATTGCATCGATTGCGTTGTCCATGTGTTCACCCTTCTTTTCGTTAATTCACTAAGTAACAATGTTTGCGTATTCGTTTGTTACTGTCTTGTTACCTTAAACATAGTGCTAAAAAACTGAAGGTGTAATAGTGAAAGGATGAAAGCGTGATGACAGTCACAATCTCTGTGCGAAAAACTTAAATCAAAATATTTTGTGATGATATTCACAGAATTTTGTCATTACTGTGCTTCACTGACACCTATGGCCAATAGTCAGTAGTCGTGGGTGAGTTTGATGAGTGTTTATTGAATGGTGAAGTTGGTAAAGAAAATATCTTCAACAAGTGGCTTACCAATCACCGCTTCAACTTCTTTTCTTACGGCCTTTAATGCCCCTTTGCGAAGTTTTATTCGATGTTTAACAGCGCTGGCTTGTTTTTTTGTTCGTGCGCCTAAGTAGGTGATCAGTGCATGTCTTACTGCTGGCATCACTATTTCGAGTTCAGTGGCATTCTCTTCACCTTTGACCAGTAGTTGAATGCTGGCTTTAATATAGCTCAATTTACGCTTGCTCTTGGTGCGTAAATTGGTGGTAAAGGAGGGTTTGAGTTTTACGTAGATGGATTTCGGTGGAGGAAGTGCTTCACCCTCCTCTGCTTCTTCAGCTTCAACTTCGTCTTCGCCCTCTGCGAAGACGGAGGGCATAAGAAAAAAGTTAAGTAGACAAAAAAGAAGACAGTATCGCATGGTAGTTCTCATTTAATATAAAGAGGATTGATACTATTAAAAATAGCAGGGATTTTTGTGGTTTGCTAAAGCTCGGCTATAATTAACGGAATTCAATTTAGTATGATTCGGCATCATTAGGGTTGGCAATGGATAAGTGGATTACTCGGATACACCAAGGGCAATTTCCGATCTTTCATCATAGTAGGCAAGCGCTTAAGCAAATTCAAAAAAATGCAAATCCCACGATTAATGACTATCGGGGGGTTGTTTTGGCCGACCCTGGTTTGACCATCTCTTTAATTCGTGATGTTAATTTACGTAAAAAAAGTAAAGGCGATAGCATAGATACTATCGGTCATGCCTCTTTACTGCTTGGGATGAACCAAGTGTCTAAATTAGGCATGCGCCTACCCTTAATTGAAAAGCAAACTCAATCCGTATCCGATGGATATCGAAAAGCGGCCAGTAAGTCATACCATTCTGCATGCCAAGCATTTGATTGGGATAATTATTTAAACCACCATGAATCTGAAGACATTTTTGTCGCAGCACACATGAGATGTGTTCCTGAGATGGGGATGTGGGCCTGTGGTGGCAGTATGCAAATGACAAAAATTGCTCAAATGGTCGCGCAAGGACATGACCAAGTCGCGGCGGAAATGGAAGTGCTTGGCTTTAGCTTGAATAGCTTGGGTTTGAAGTTGGCTGAAAAGTGGCATTTGTCTATTGATTTAAAAAATAGCATGAATGGCCAAGAGAAAGCATTTCCGAAAGCCAATGCATTAAAGCTCGCTGGAGACTTCGTTAATGCGGTCGAGTTAGGTTGGAACCGCCCAAATGTCTTAAAAGCGATCGAAGGTGTATCGGACTTTCTTTCATTGGATCCTGATTTAACCACTGATAGGCTTAAAAGTTGTGCGGTATCAGCGGCTCAAAAAAGTACCTTTTATGGTGTAGAGCATGCGGCATATCGAATCTTGAGGCCAGGTGATGAGCTAGATGAGTCTCCAGCCGTTGCTGATTCGGACATTCCTGTGCTTGATAATATTGCGGTAGAGCCTAAGAAAAAACAGGTTGAAATTGCCACTTTAGATACCGCTAAAAAGGTTGAGAAGCCCATACCTCAAATGCCTTTTGATAAGACAGAAGACCCTGAGCCAAAAACATTACCTAGTCAAGCCATCGCAGATTTGGCGTTTTTATCATCGGTTACAGCAAAACTCATTAAGGCAGAGAAGTCTGGCAAGGTGGGTGTGCATGACTTGATAGAACTTGTGTTGCAAGGGGCTTTCCAGGGGATTGGTATGAACCGTGCCTTTTTTGCCATGTTAAATCAAGATAAGACCAGTATAACCATCCGCTTTTTAGTCGATGAGGAAGAGGCGGACGCTGCCCAGTTTCTCAAAAAATCGTTTTCATTAGAAAAGAAAGATTTGTTTAAGTTGCTGATGAAGAAATCGCAAAGCGTGCATATACATGATGCAAATCGGCAAAAATATTGGCCACTTGTGCCAGGAAGCTTTAAAAGTATGGTTCAAACTGACTCGTTCTGTGCCAGTTCTATCTTTGCAAAAGGAAAGCCGATTGGCCTGTTTTATGCTGATAGATATCAATTAGATTCGGATGTGAGCCCTGAAGACTATGCAAGCTTCAAGCAGCTGTGTACACACGCAACAAAGTGTATACGAAACTTAACGGGTTAATAGATCGCAGTCGATCCTGGGTAAATGGTTTCCATTACTTCGAATGACTGACTGTTTGCAAGCTCTATCGCTTGTTTTAAGTCTTCCAGTGAAAGTCCTGATAGCGAAATATCTAACTTTGTATGTAACTGCTCCAGAGTGAGATTTGGGGGCGTGTTGTCTAAATAACTTGCAAGTTCATTGGCAATATACACGACATGTTGCATGGGGCTTTCTCCGAAGCTTAACGGAGAGTGGTGCAGCATAATGCATTCGCAAAATATTTTTGGTAGCTTCCATTGTCTAGCTAGCTGAAAGCCAATATCGCTGTGTGAAAACCCTAGAAGACTATTTTCTAATTGCACCCAATGCTCGCTGTTCGTTGACTGCTCTACAATGACCCGTGCAACATCAGGGGACTGGTGAAATATGGCTAATTTTCCAATGTCGTGGAGTAAGCCAATAATAAACAGCTCTTCTTTGTTGCAGTCGATATAAGGTGCGATTGAGCGTGCTAGTAAGCCAGTTAAGATGCTGTGATGCCAGAATTGGCTCATTTCGATAAATTCAGTGGTTAAATTGGCCATCGCATCGACGGCACCTGCTGAGAGAACAATGCTTCTAAGTTCATTTTTGCCAATGATGGAAATGGCATGGGAGACAGTCCCTATAGATTGTTTAAAGCCAAAAAAAGCACTGTTAGTGACTTTTAGCAGCATAGCGGCCAGGGCAGGGTCAAGTGAGACTGCTTCGGCAAGAATTTGAGCGTTAGTGCTAGGGAGCTCAATGAGTTCATTGACGCGTTGGCATGCCTCAGGTAGTGATACCAAGTTTGTGATGTTCGCAACGTAGTCTGATGCGCTGTAGTGCTCACTCATGCAGTGGTTCCAGTCAGAAAATATTTAATGATACTAAGTATAGTTGTTTTGCAGAGGCTGTGGTTAGTTTGCTGAATAGCTTGGTGTTACTGGCAATCAGACAAATATGATTGGCTTTGCATCTCAAGTAGGCGGCTGATGGTGCGCTGAAAGGTGTGCTGGTGTTTTTGGCCTTGATAGAGCTTGTCTAGTGGTGTTTGTGCGGTAATGATGACCCAGCGATGCTCTTCATATAAAGCATCAATGAGTTGAATAAAGCGCTTGCACGCATCGTCTGAGTCTTCGGAAAGCTTGGGGATATTGCTAATGATAATGTAGCGGTAGAGTTTGCTCAGCTCAAAATAATCTTGGCTTGCTCTGGCGGTCATGCAAATTTGTTCGAAGCTAAACCAGATGACGTGAGGGCTTTGCATTGTTACGGGTATGAGTCTTTGTTGAAGGGTGATGGTTGTATTAGGGATGAGGCTTTTTGGCCCTGCAAGATGCTTGAATTCCTTATGAAGCTTTTGCTGCTGCTCAGCGGTATGGGGGTAACTATAGTTGGGGAAGCTTTGTGCCTCCTGTTTGCGGTAGTCAATGTCACCTTGTAAGTGGATAACACTGGTTTGCGTTTTTAGTAGCTGTATTGTGGGTAAGAATGCACTGCGCTGTAGGCCATCAAGATATTGTTGGTCAGGTGATAAATTGGATGTTGTGACGATGACGATGTGTTTGTCGTGGAGCAACTGTAAAAGCTGAGTTAATAGCATTGCATCGGTGATGTCTAAGACTTGGAGCTCATCAAGGCAGAGGATGTGTGTTTGCTCTGCGATGTCACTGGCAATTTGTTTTAACGGGTTGGCTTGTTCGGGTAATTTGGCAAGGGCGTTATGGATGCTCTGCATGAAAGCATGATAGTGAATTCGCATCTTCTTTTTCAGTGGTAGTGTGTCGTAAAGTAAGTCCATTAAATAGGTTTTGCCTCGACCAACACCGCCCCATAAATATAAGCCTGTGATTGGGGTAATGGGGGTTGGCCAAAACTGCCACCAGGGAAGCGTTTCTATCTTTATTCGGCGGGCAGTTAGGTCTCTATGGATCCTTGAAAGCTCAGACACAACGTTTTTTTGTTCTTCGCTGGGCTGCATCTGTAGTTGGTCGAGATCTAATTGGTATTGGCTGGATGGCGTCATGATCGGCATCATGTCATAAATGGTTAAAAATTGCTCTCGCGTATCTATCACAATTTGCTATAATGTAAAGTAATTATGAAAATTCCTAGTGCAACTCAGCTGATGATACCCCAGCAGGTATCCCCTAAAAGAGTGGACTCTAAGCCTCAAGTCATTGAGCGCGCGGATGAAAACCGCACCAAAAGAGAACCTGCTAAGCAAGCTGTTCAGCAACTACCAGAGGTAACGCCCGAGCAAGTTGAGGTCGTCCTGAGCCAAGCAACTGAGTTAATTCCTAGTAGCCAGGGTAATTCAGCAAATGCAGAAGCGGATTTTTTTTTTAATCAACAAGCCATTAATGCATATCAGGTGCAAACAGATGATGACCGAAAAGATTTTGTTCGTTCAGTTGTCGCTGGCATAGATGTCTTCGTTTAACCTGTAAAATCCTTTGTTTTGATATATTGCAATATAGTCATATATATATTCTTATTTGTGATGTAAAAAAAGCTTGCGTACCCCTGCGTAATAGCGGTATAACCAAGTCTAAGTATAAAAACAATAATAAAAAAGAAACTTATGGCGACTCAAAGAATAAAACGTAATCCGTCTCCTTCACCCGCTTTTGATTTGAAAGGCAGCTTATTTACGCTGACTGTTATGAAACTGATGAGCCATGATTTGGACATCGTCTCAGATCAACTAGCCATTAAAGTCAATCAAGCCCCTGCTTTTTTTCAAAGTGCTCCCATCGTAATAGACCTCCAGATGCTACCGGAAAACGGCAAAGTGGATTTTGCGCTGTTGGTCGGTTTGCTGAGAGGGTTTGGTTTTATCCCTGTGGGTATTGTTGGTGGCAGCCATGATGAT
>Ga0233435_1003208_pt1 | contig 12766 bp, 17 predicted proteins | sample SI_122_August201_3_FD_182735 | JGI IMG/M metagenome (GOLD analysis project Ga0233435, IMG submission 182735) | Seawater microbial communities from Saanich Inlet, British Columbia, Canada - SI_122_August2016_135_MG | ecosystem: Environmental > Aquatic > Marine > Inlet | place: Canada: British... | reverse complement strand
AGCAGAACTAGAGAACCACATTAAATTTGGGACTGCGGTAGCTGACTACCCACCATGCGAAGATAGAGAACCACAAATTTATGATGATGATTTACCAAAAGTTAAAATAGTGGAGGGATGATGTACGAAACAAGTTACCATAACAGTCATAACCTAAAAGGCGACACCCTAAAGAAAGCTGACTCTAAGGCTAAAGCCCAAGAAGATAACGCTGTCGCAATCTTTACTACTTTGTGGAACCAATGGATCACACGCTACTCATTCCAAAGAGAATACCACAGACTACATGATGTATGGCTTAAAGACGGAGTAGCCTCTAGGATTCTATGCAATTTAGAAAAGAATAACGGAGTGCTAGAGAAAAGTAGTGACGCTATCTACCCAGGAGAGTTTGAGAACAAGCCTGTCCATGCCTGGAAATTACGCATGGCAGATTCTTTATTTGGTGATACAGTTACAAAGAAACCAGACCATGAAGGTCTACAATAAAGGGGTTTAAAATGAGAAACAGATTAAGAGCAGAGTTTGAGATTCTAAACGAAAATGTAAAAGATGCAATCGTGAGTCCTTTTGAGGATGAGATTATCGCATTGGTCGAGAAGTTCAACAATAGTGGACAGAGTGGTGGTTCAGCACCCTTTACTGCAAGTGCTGTCTCTCAGGCGGTAAAAAACCTATGCCTACAAGAACCCCTCTATGGGATTATGAATACACCCGAAGAGTGGAATGATGATATTGAAGCAGGTACATTTCAGAATAATCGCCTATCGTCTGTGTTCAAACATAGTGCCGATGGCAAGCCATACTATTTAGATGCCATTGTTTTTAAGGGGCAGAATGGGTCATGTTTTACGGGTAATGGTTCCACAACTACAAGAGATGGCAAGACGTTAAGTAGTCGTCAATTTATCAAATCATTCCCCTTCAAGCCAAAGTCATTCTATATTGATGTTATCGAAACAGAGTGGGCAGATAAAACCGAGACCGTAAAAAAAGAGGGTGGCGGATGGTGGACTTCTATTGTCAAGGATGAGCGCCAGCTAGAAGAGGTCTGGGAATATTACGATAAACTATGACAGACTTCGCCAAACACCCAATTCATCTTAGGCCACCTAAGAAGGCTTGCGCCCACCATGATTGGACAAATACGCCTACAGAATACTTTTTATTCCATGAATGGCGTGAGGCTAGGATAAAGAATGGCGAAGAACAAACCCAATGCCCTCGTTGCCATGCTTGGCTATTCCCCGAAGAGATGAATGTTAAGAAGGATAATCCACCAAAATTGTTTAACGACTTGCTTGTTTTGCTTGAAGACCTTATCTTTGAAGAGTTGCAGGTAACGGGGATTAAGAATAGAATTTACAAAAAGAGATTAAAGCAGTTAAAGAAACGGAGTGGGCTACTTAGGTGGAGATAATTAATGGCACACGGTAAGAGGGCTGAGACTATTGGGCATGTTGGCAAAGAATATTGGAAGTCTAGGCTATACAGGTGGGGCGAAATTATGGGAAGATACACCAAAACCCTAACACACAAAAAAGAACGCCGTGAGAATAAAAAGATTGCCCGTGAAGCACTTGAGGAACCGCGATGGAAATAACAAGCCTAGAATACCTAGCCTATCGTAAAGCCAATCCAACACAATGTTGGGTAATAGACCCCGACACGGGTAGACGATGCACTAATGAAGTAGCTTCCCCTCACCACCTAAAGGCTGTAGGTGCAGGGCGTAACCGCTTAACTCCAAAACTAGAACACTACATGCTTGCCCCCGACCTATGTTGGATTCACCATCAAGAATATCATCAAAAGGGTGAACGAAAATTTATTGAGAAATACGGGAACATTTGGAGAGATGCGCTATTAGAATTGGCTAAATATTTATTTAGGAGTGAAGATGTCTGAGTTTGCCTTTAAGGCACACCCTGGGCCACAGGAAATATTTCTCGGAGATGAGTCGGATTTCGTATTGTATGGCGGTAGTCGTGGTGGTGGGAAATCTCTGAGCCTTGCGTGGGACGCTGCCTACAAGGTAAGAAAATCACATTGGGAATTTAAGGGGAAAGAAATATCAGAGAAGGTAGCCAAGGAGATCCAAAAACTCCCCGACAGCAAACAGGTTGGCCTAGAGTATGTTGTAGACAAGGTTTCCATTGATTACCCTGAATACCAAGCTCTACTTGTAAGACGAACCTACCCACAGTTATTAAGAAATATCAAGCCTGAAACAGACAAGCTATATCCTGCCTATGGCGGTAAATGGATGGAGAGAGACCATTGCTACATTTTTCCTTCGGGCGCAAAGATATACCTAGTCCATTGTGCCGACATACGAGCCCTTGATAACTACATTGGTGGTAACTTCCACTACATAGGCATTGATGAAGCCAACACGTTCCCCGAAGATTGGGTAGAGAGAATCCTTTCCTCTGCACGTTCAACTAACCCTGAAATCAAAGTGTTTAGGCGACTAACCGCCAACCCTGGGAATATCGGTCACTCATGGCTGAAAAAGAAATATATCGAAAGATGCCCTCCAATCTTAGATGGCTCAAAAATTTATAGCGAAGAGTACGAAGTCTTTTACCAAAAGAAAAAACCAGGGGTTGCCTATATTGACGATGGCCTCTCATACAAGTTTATTCCTGCCACAGTCTTTGACAATCCATCAATTACAGAGAATGACCCTGCATACGTCAAGTTTCTAAAGGGCTTACCTGAATTATTAAGGGCTATGTGGCTATACGGGGAATGGGACGCATTCTCAGGGCAGTTCTTTGATAATTGGAACCCATACTATCATGTTATCCCTGAAGAAGAATTTAAGTTCGGGTCTGATTGGTCAAGAGTAGAATACACCCTCGTAAGGGGTTACGATGAGGGAACGAAAGCGCCCTTCGTTTGTCTGTTGGGCGCAGTCAACTCGCTTGGGGAGATTGTTATATTCGATGAAATATTCGGTACAGGCTACGCAGCTTCCGAACAGGCGAAGTATGTCAACCAAGAAACGAAGGAAAGGTGGGGGTTCACTCCTGATGACTTTGATGAGGAGATCGCTGACCCTGCTTACTGGACAAAAAAGAGTGAAAAAGACGGAATGCTCTATTCCCCTGCCGACTTCTACGCAGATGAGGGTATTGATTTAACGCCAGGGAATAATGATCGTAAGGCAGGAGCTAAACTATTTTATAACGCTCTCGCTCTCCCTGAAGGGATAGAAGATGTCTTGTCTGCTTCAGACCAATGGAACACTAGCGATATACGGCCTAAACTAAGATTCACAAGTAATTGCACCTACTGTACCGAGTCAATCCCTAACCTTCCTGCAAAAGAAACCGACCCTGAAGATGTGGACACAAAGGCAGACGATCACCCGTTTGACGCAGGAAAATATTTGATTATGGCGGTGCTTGGACACTCCGAACCAAAAAAAGTTGTAAAAAAGGGTTGGATGGATACTTTGGGAGGTGATAACTTAGACGGTAACGAAAGTGGAGGAACCTGGAAATCAGTATAAGACGACCAGAGGGAATAACAGATATAGGGTTTGAAATGATGAAAGCGTGGACGCTCACAGATGACGCCTACGCTAAAGCTATTGCTGACTCTGAAGAGGGTATGCGCTATCTGAATAACGACCCATATACGTCTGACGAAAAAGCAGACGCCCTCAATCACAAGAAACCATTGCTTCGCTATAACATAATTCAACCACTATTCGCAACCCTGCTTGGGAACGAACAACAGTTTAGGCGTAGAGCAAGGGTAAGAGCTCATGAGGGTGGTGAACAAGCCGCCGTAGCCAATATCATCCAAGGCCGATGGAACGCCATTAACGATGAACAGAATGTTGAAGAAAAATTAGATACGGTTATGATAGATGCTCTCACCCTAGAAATGGGTGGAGCTATTGAACGAAGATTTAAAGTAAACTCAATGGGTTATTTGGACTTTGATTACCAAGTCAAGAACACAATGAGGGTTCGCTACGCCCCTGATACGCTAAATTCTGACTACGCACTTGAGAAATGCCCGTGGATCTTAAAAGAAGAACTGCTCACTATTGAAGAACTGATTGCACGTTTTGGAGATAGGGCAGATTTTACCGAAGAGAAAAAGACAGCATGGAAAGACAAGTTTGCATCATTCCTGAAAAGGTTCACCGACAGCGAATACTCAAGTAAAGCACACTTTAACGAAGAGAATGGCAAGTACAGGGTCGTTGAAATGCAAAAGAGGGTCTATAATAAGACCATCACCTACTCGGACGGAGAAGGCATTCACACTATTTCTAGCAAAGAGTTCCGTAAACTAAAAGGCGCTCGTAAAATTACCGAGGGTACAACCGAAGGCATACACATAACAATCTCAGTACCTCATTTTAACTGGCTGACCGTAGTAGATGAGGCCGCTAAATGGCCTTCAGCAAATTTTGACATATTCCCAATGTGGTCTTTTGAATACAATACCCAAGTTATTGAGGGCGCAAGCCTTATGGGGCTTCTTAAAGACATGCAAGACGATGTAAATAAGGGTGTTTCTCAAAACCGAGACTATGTAACCCAACACCTCTCAGGTATGCTAATGACTTCCACTAGAGAAAAGGAAGCCAATGAAATTATAGACCGCAAGGGTAATCAACCTGGACAAAGAGTTGGGCTAAAAGACATGAAAAACAACATGCCTCAAGTCCTCGCTCCTGCTATTATTGATCCGATGTCTCTTGGCTCTACAGACCACGCAGAAGCATACTCACATAAAGTTTCTTCTGTTACTGAACAGCTACAGGGAACGGGTGGTAAATCAGGTGAGTCCAATGTCCTCTTTGAAAACAAGGTCGCACAGGCCGCCGCCTCTGTAAACCCACACTTTAAGAATCGCTCTAAACTCCGCAAGGCGTTAATGGCTGATTTCGTTGACAACTTCTCATGGGTTTATGCTGAGAATATGCGCGTATTAGATTTGAAGTCTTCGCCAACTGCGGCAGGAATATACTCACAAGAAATTATCAATCTGAATATTGCCGGTGAAGTTTTTAATGATGTCTCCAACCCAAGCATGTTCGTAGAGATTGATGAGGGTGAAGATAACACATTACAGAGAGAAGATCATTTCAACCAACTCTTAGCTCTTGCTAACGTACTTTCAGGGATTGACCCACGGCTTGTACCGCCTAAACAGCTTGTAGATGCCGCACCTATTGAGGGTAAAGATGAATGGATGCAATGGCTTGATGTAATATTAGGACAACAGTTTGAAGACGCCGCAGTACAAAGGGCGGGTGCTGAAACGGCACAGGTAATAGAAGGCGCTCAAGGGGCGCAACAACTAGAACAACCAAGAGGAACGCCAAATGCCTAGCAAGAGCAGGTTAGCTAAAATCAGGGAAGAAAGAGATGCTGAACTTAGGAAAATAAATAATTCAAGCGTTTCTAGTGCAGACATAAAGGCCGAACAACGCTCTAGGGTTTGGAACCTATATCGCAGCAAACTTGACAAAGGCATAAATGTAGCGGACGCTAGGGCAAGGAAAATAGAGAGCCTTGAAGCGCGAATCCGCAAGGCGCAAGACCCAAACGGACAAGACAACAATACTTCCCGTGAGCTAAAGGCGCAACTGAGAAAACTTAAGAACAAGTAAGGGGTAATTATGGTAGAAGAACAAATTGTAAACGAAGAAAAAGTAGAAACACCTGAACCTGCACAATTTAAAGAGGAAGGTGATGAACTATTAGTCCATATTGGTGACGATAAATCTGAGGAAGCACCCGAAGCAGACCCCGATGAGGGACAAGCTGTAGAGGATAAGGCAGAAGTGGAAGAAGTCGTAACCGAGGCTGAATACGAGGCTCCTGAGGAGTACAAAGGCAAGACACAAGAAGAACTGATTGCTATGGTGCAGTCAGGGTCACAGAAGATTAGTGAGATGGGCAATGAAAAAGCTGACCTAAAAAAGCAGCTTGATAAAGTCAATCTCACTCCTGAAGAATTGAGGGAACAACTCAAGGCTTCTGAGGTTAAAACCCTTCTTGACCAAGAACGTGAAAAGCTGATGGACATAGATCCTGATGTAGTCTCAAAAGAAGAGTTACGCAATCAACAGCGATTAGTGAATGAATTAAGTGATGAGTACAGTACAAAGTCTCACGCTGAATCTATTCGTGACATCGTTCAGTCAGGTGAAAACAAAGCCTTCAAGGTAGCACAAAAGGATAAGCTACAGAAGGACTATGAACTGACTGCTGAAGAAGTTACTAATGTTGATGCCGTAGCTGAAAATAACTACTTGGAGAACGGTAAGTTAACCGAGAGGTCTTACCAACACGCAATGCTCTCTATCTATGGCGCTGAACGCATGGTGAAATCTGCCGAGATGAAGGCTGAAGCTAAAGCTCGTACTGATATTATGACTGCAAGCGCGAAACCGCAAGCAGGTGTAGACGCTTCTGCTCCTGGTACATCTGGGAACTATGTTAGCATAGACAAGCTCATTTCTAGCCCTTCTGAGATGAAGAAATATGTCGCCACGCACACACCTGAACAAGTAGCTGCGCTCCAAGACAAACTGAAACAACTAATGTAAAAGGAAAACAACTATGGCTTCCGCAACTAATGCTAGTCAAGCATATTCTGCCAATGTTGCAATTTTACGGGACAAGACGATTAACGAGTCTTGGTTCAACACTATCTGGGCAAGATGGTCTGGTGCTACAGACATCTCACGGGATGACAATGGTAATACCCTTGTACGTCCTTCAGGAAAACCCATTGAAATGATGACCGAATTTATCCAAAAGGGTCGTGACAATATGTTACTGCCAATGCGGATGGACTTGTCGGGTGCGCCTGTATTTGGTGACACCGTTGTTGAAGGTACTGGTGAAGACCAAGACCTCGACTTCTTACGTCTTTATGTAAATCAGACTCGTAAAGCTGTTATGGCTCAGTCTGGTGCAATGGCAAATGAATACGTTAAAATCTATAACATGATCGAGGCTGCCACGCCACAACTCAGCAAATGGTTAAGTAAGTATGATAACCAGGATGTCTCACGCGCTTTCTATGAAGGTGTTGGAGAGAATCTGTCCGTTGGAACTGCTGACGATGGTAAAGGTCTCTACAAACGCTATCATCCAAACTGGTACTATAACGATGGTGGAGTCTTAACTTCTGCCGGTACTGCTGGGTCTACCAAGACCAACGCACATCTCGATACCGCCGCAGCTAGTGGACTTTACGGTTTAACAAGCGACATCGTTGAATATATGAATCCTGTTTTGATGGAACGTATGATCCCTCAGATCGTTTCTGAAAACGGTATGCCTTATTGGGCATGTCTTATCTCCCCACAGCAAAAGATTACTCTTTTAGCTGACTCAGGGTTTAAGGCTGCTAACCAAGCTGCTTGGAATGGTCTGTCAACCAATGCCGAGCTTCAAGGTTTTGTAGGGTACTACATGGGTGTTGCATTCTTTGAAGACATCGTTGCTGTTCGTTCATGGAACACAACTCGCGGTGACTTCTTTGGCGCAACACAGGCAACAGCTTTTGCTCCTTCTGTCCTACCTTCTGACAAAAATCAGAATGCCATCTTCTTCGGTAACGGAGCTATTGGTAAAGGTATCTCAAGAGATAAAGCAAAATTCACTACTGTCCTTTCTGACCATGAGAACGTTAAAGAAATCGCCGTGTCCGTTATTAACGGGTACAACAGAGCCGATTACTTTGATGAAGCTCTTGATGGAGAGACCGCAGGTGGTGGAGCCGCTAATGCCTTCTCAAAAAACAATGCAGCCGCAGGTGTCACAGACGCCATTGCCTGTACTAACCAGTCGAGTTTGATCTTAATGACCAAATCGACAGCAACTTAAGAGAGGTGACTTATGAGTATTATAAATAGTGCCTCAACTAATGTTACCAGTCGGGTCGCCTTTAAAAGCGCACATCCTTATGGTGGTCAACCTAGTTCCGTGATTTCGTTGACAGTTTCTTCGGGTTCTTCAGGAGCCCTTGGTACTGCTCGATGGGTTCTCGGTCACAAAATCAGAGTGTCTGTAAGTAATGCTAGTGATGCAGCCGTGGTGGCAAAATTCACAGCACCTTTCAAGATGGAACTGATTGATTGGGCGATTATCACAAAGGTCGCTGGATCTGGCCCAACCGTATCACTTACACGGGCAAATGATGTTATCGCATCTATGCGCCCTGTTTCAACAGCTTCTAGCATCCGTCAAGCCCAACTAGGGACTAGCGGATTTTGGAAACTTAGCAATACTGTCGTTGAATCTGGTTCAATCGTGAGGTTAGCGATTACTCAGTCACACGTTTATGATTTCGTGAACGTCCTGAGTTACCGACCAATGGCGTAACTTAAACGGGGAGGGGCGTAAAAACCCCTCCCTTCTACTAAAGGGGTATTTATGGAAGAGTTAATTTTTCCCTCTGTTACAGTCGGGATAGTTGTTACCCGTGAGGATCAATATGAACGTGCTGTCACTTCAGTAAAGCGTCAAATTTATCCTGGTGAATTAGATATTCATGTCTTAGACAACACCGAAAAGAAATTATCAATAGGGGCTGCATACAACGAGATAGCCGAAAAAGCTGACGGTGAATGGGTTATGTATCTAGGTGATGATGATGAAATCGTCCCTGAATACCTCCTTTCCTTAATGATTTTCGCTCTACAGATGGGGGCTAACAACCCCGTTTGTTCCACTTCTCATTGTACCCTCTATAATGCTAAAGAAGATGTACGCCATTACGAGCGCATCCCAACGGGAATGTGGAGAAAGGATTACGTCCTAGACAAAAGGTTTGATGAAGACCTTGTGCGCTATGTGGATACCGACTTCCTGACAAGGGCAGGTAAGGATGAAGAGGTCTCAGTCCTACTCGCAGCATGGAATTTTGGTTACTTCTATTTCCAACATGACGACAATATTAGTGGGAATAAGTATGAGTTAGAAAAAGGCGCAGGTACAAAGCTAGAGAATATTTATGTTGGTGGAGTGAGGGACATAAGATGATTTGTGATTGCAGCCACAACAGGACTCCATGTGAGATACTAAGGGAAATCAATGACCACGCTCAAAGCCTTTTACCGCAAGACAAGAGGATTCGTGAGCTTGTTTATGAACTAGAACGGATGCTTAAACAACTTTTGCCCGAAGTCAAAGATACTGATTACGAACCCAATACTGATGCTACCGAAGATATGTTCCTGCGGAGCCTTCCTTCTTATCGCCATGAAGGGACTAAGAATCTAAGGGTAGATGGGAATAAGGTGATACGATGCTAAAGGTTGCCTTAATATCTCACCATGATTACGCAGGTTCGGGCTACAGGATGGCTGAAGCTGTCAATATGAACTCAAAGACATTCGCCGAATATTTTGCTTATGTGCCAATGTCGTACCCTTCTAAACTCCCACGCTACCCCGCCCTCTTTGTCCGTAACGAAGATAAACACTTCCTCCCTTCCGAAACAGCTTCAAGGCTACAGACCCTATTCAGGGGCGCTGACATTATTCACTACAAGGGCGATGACCCACCCGACTCTTACTACATGAAAGAGCTAGACGTCACCCCCAATAAAACAATCGTAACTGTCCACGGCTCAATGTTCCGTAGAGATGCTGACGAAAAAATAGCACGACCTGTGGCAAAGCTCTCAGACTATGACTCCTGCACGTTAAGAACTGTGGGCGACCCCACGCTTGCCTATGATGGTTTTGACTGTATCTTCACCCAAATACCATACCCAACACACAAATTTGATGTCACATGGGAAAACAGAAAGACTCCCGTAATCGCCCACTCCCCATCTACTAAGGATAAAAAGGGTACCGATAAATTTGAAGAAGCCATAGAGAAACTTCAAAAGGCAGGATATGATGTCAAATCTGACATAATCCATAACGTCAATTACAAAGAATGCTTAAAGAGAAAGTCAGAAGCCACTATCTTTTTTGATCAATCAGAAGTGGGTTGGTACGGAAATTCTGCTGTAGAGGCTATGGCTTTTGGAATACCGACTTTAGCGTATATCTCACCAGAGGCGTTTAAAGGCGCTCAAGGCAAATTAGATGCTATGCCACCAATAGATTGCGGAAACACCGTAGATTCCATTTTCTGCGCCTTAAAGGGTATTTTAGACGGTGATATGGTTAAGCAGTCCAAGGCAATGAGAAAGTGGGCTGTTGATTTCCATTCTTACAAAACTGTTGGTGAAATGTGGGACAAAATATATAGGGGCTTATAAATGTGGTGCTTTAATTGTGGTGAGTCAACCCACAAGAAGGACGACTGCCCATATCAGAAAAGGGGTAAAATGAAAGCATTAGTAACGGGTGCCGCAGGATTTATAGGCTCCCATATAGCAGACGCTCTCGTAGCCGAGGGGCATGAGGTCTACGGTATTGATGATTTATCGGCAGGGTATAGGAAGAATCTTAGCTCAAAAGTAAAGTTTTTTGAAGCCGATGTTTCTGATTCGGGTCAAATGGAGTGGTTTTTCCAGGGGCATAGGTTTGATGTAATCTTCCATAACGCCGCATCTAAGAAAACAGTATGCTTATCAGATCCATCTAGGGATTTATCGGTGAACGCGGGTGGTACGCTTTTACTTTTGAAACACGCTCTTAAGCAAGACGCTAGATTTATCCACGCTTCCACGGGTTCTGTTTATGGCGAGGCTATTACCTACCCCCAGGGTGAAAAACACCCCTTAAATCCGACCTCTTACTATGGTGTATCTAAACTTGCAGGTGAGAAGTACGTCCAAATGTACCATGAGCAGTTTGGTTTAAAGACAACGATTCTAAGATATTTCCATGTCTACGGCTCAAGGCAAGAGGATAATGAATTTGGTGGAGTTGTGGCTATATTTAAACGAGCTATAGACGCTCACCATCCAATCACAATCTTTGGAGATGGTACGCAACAGCGAAGTTTTACCCATGTAGGTGATGTGGTTGACGCTAATTTACGAGCAGCCACGCTTGATACCGCCATAGGTAAGATATATAACTGTGCTTCAGGCATAAACTACACAATCAAAGACCTTGCTGACCTTTTGGGTGCTAAAAGCATCCTGTATAAAGATTGGACAATAGGTGATATTCGTATGTTTGATGTAGACAATAGGGCAATAGTCCGTGACTTGGGGCTAGACTTTAAATCATTGGAGGTTGGACTATGGGAATGAAACACGCGGCTCCCGATTTAACGATATGTGAAGTTATTCGTAAGATTAATGACCAAGCTCAAGGTGGGTCAAATAAGGATAAGGCTATTCGGGAGCATTGTAGGGTGGCTGAATTAATGGCTAAGAAGATGGCCTCTAAACTGATTGAGTACAAAAAGGCTCAAGGTGGTGAGGGTTGGATTCAATGGGAACTAAAAAACCCCACAGTTGAAGAAGATTTAAAAAGAAGATTAAAAGAAGACTACAAATAGCTTGCAGAATAAAAATAGTATTGCCTAGATTATAGCATATAAGGGGCAACTTGCATTAGGAGGATGGTGAAAAATGCAAAAGGTAAAAAGCGCGGGTATACCGCAAAAGACAGTTACAGGTACGTCTTCTAACACAGCACAGAGTCTTTCTAGCTTAGGCGCAACAGTACAATACGCCCAACCGGCAGGGCAAACACAAACCTATAAAGATGCGGAGTTTGCTGACATTTCAGTAGAAACTAATGCTGTTCGTGTATGTCGTAATGGTGATGCTACAACTTCTCTAGGTGATTTACTACAGCCTGGAGACTCAGTGGAATTGCAGGGCAAAGAAGAGGTCGCAACCGCTACATTCATTTCGGCTGTCGCAGGAGCCCATGCTACACTCCAAATAACCACGGAGTTCTAAATGAAAATTACAAGAGACAAGGGCATAATTGAGAATGCCTCTGCCCCAACAAGCGCTGACGTTTATCGCGTTGGGACTATATGGGTAGATACAACTAATGATGTTTCCTATACGCTAACTGATGTAACCGCAGGTGTATCAACATGGCTCAAGACCGCAGGTATAGGTTCTGGTTCGATTGATCTTGAAGGAGATTATCTACTAAACGACCAAACCACAACCAACATGATGTCAAAGGGTACGGTGTTTCATACAGACGGCGTGGACGATTTTATCGCCATGGATGCTCTTGCCGTTCATCTAACAAATACGAACAACACAAAAGGATATATTGAGTGGTCAGGTATCCTCCATGATGTAACGGGTGTTAATTTGGCAGTATGGAGTTTCAGCGATACTAACGCAGGGCGATATATCAGGTTTAGAACAAAAGCAGATGGGACGCTTCATTTTGATTGCGCTTTAGGGTCTGAGGTTCTACAGTGGGACTTCACCACAGACAATACATTTTCTTCTGATACACAATACTGTATTAGATTGGTACAGGACGGGACGACTCCTGTTGTATACGTGAACGGTATTCCTCAAGCACTCACATTCACAACGTCTACAGATACAGGGGCTTGGTTCTCTGATGTCGTTGGTATTGATAACGGACGATTAGGGTGTAGAAATTTTGCCAGTGGTGGGAATAGTGCTTTTTCTAAGACTACAGTATCAGCATTCAAGGTTGGCAACTTCGCCCCCACCGCCTCAGAGATTAAAGATTTCTCAGGTAATATCCCGTTCAAGTGGCAGTACGGGTCGCAGACGGACTTAGTGACCAATGGAGCCTTTGCCGCAGATACCGATTGGACATTGATTGGCGCAAACTCGACCATCGCCGCAGGTGTGT
>Ga0233435_1003206_pt1 | contig 12773 bp, 12 predicted proteins | sample SI_122_August201_3_FD_182735 | JGI IMG/M metagenome (GOLD analysis project Ga0233435, IMG submission 182735) | Seawater microbial communities from Saanich Inlet, British Columbia, Canada - SI_122_August2016_135_MG | ecosystem: Environmental > Aquatic > Marine > Inlet | place: Canada: British... | reverse complement strand
AATTCCGTTCCCGTGAACTTATGCCACTGGGAACGCGCATTCGTTCCAGGATGATTATGGAACACATGCCGCCAGCCGAACTCGGAGAATATCTGCGGTATCTCATGAACGGGTCCATCCCAACAAAGGTACCAAACGCGACATAGGATTTTCGAGAACGTCTTGATTAATATGGCCTAACCGACGTTTTGCTTCTCCCGAAAACCCCTCTGTTTCAGGCGGCAGATTTCAGGGGAAGAATTCCGACAGAATCCTTGAGTTTTTCATCAGAGAAATCGTACTCACCCAACATGTTGATATGTGCCCATGTCATTACCGAGTGGGTAGCAACGGTGTGCATCAAGTTCTCTTTGGCCTCCTGATCTGTGATTTTTTTGAGTTTGTGCGTGAGGTAGAGGTAGTTCCAACAAATAATGCTATTCTTAATCAGGCGGTTGCAACTTTCGGCAATTTCCTGTTCTTCCTTCTCAGTTTGTGTATATTCTCGGGGATTTCCGACGGCCACAGCCCGGGTAAAGCGGTTAGACAACTCGACCTTGTTAAGCTGTTTTTCGATCGCTTGGCGTAGCTCAAGATCATCGATATAACGAAGAACAAATAGAGATTTAATGATTTGACCAAAAGCCTTGATAGTTCGATAGAGTGAGTGCTGTCTGGAATAGGAATTCAACCGCCGGAAAATATCGGAAGCGGTATTTTCCTTGAGCTTGATAGTAGTAATGAGCCGCAATAAATCATCCCAGTTTTCGCAGATCAGTGTATCGTTGATATATTTGTCTGAGGTGATTACCCAGTTCGACTGATCTGTCTTCTTGCTTGATCGGAACAGGTAGAGGGTTTGGCGGTTCAGCCTCTTGATTCGGGGCGCGAAGGAAAATCCCAGTAAATGGGTAAGACCAAAGATGGCCTCAGTATAGCCGTGGGTATCGGTGGAGTGAATGTCGCTTTTCACAACATCATTGCGCATTAGTCCATCAATTACAAAGGCACTTTCCCGGTCGGCAGCACTGATCATCAGGGAATGCCATAGAAAGTTCCGCTCATCCACGAAGGTGTAGGCGCTGACACCCTGGCCTTGCCCGAAATATTTAAAGGAGCGACTGGCGTTGAGTGAGTCCGCACGCACTTCGAACTTCTGGCCATCACTGGCTGTATGGAGCTTATCCTGTTTCCTTCGGTAGATGTTGGGGAGCTCCATTTTGTTCATGGCCGTGAGAACAATATCATTGGCCTCACGAATATTCTCCAGAGAAAACCGCCAATTGACAGCATATTCCAACTCCCTCTCCGTGATACGTGAAGAGATACGTGCCATTTTTCGCACGCCAATACCACACCCAAGCCCTATAATTCCCGCTAATAATGTCGGACGGGAGATAGTATGCCTGCTATGGGTTTGTTGCCAGTGCTGAAACGCAGCCAGCATGCCGCAATGGCCGTTGACGGTTTCCAGTACCTGTGCGAGCGGCATATCCTGCCGTTCAGGAAAGCTGGCCTGCAACGGGTCAGTTTCTGCCAGATCAATCGCTGGTGTGGCAATCTGAAATTTTCCATCTACCCGAAATTTCAGATGTGCGTTCTTATCGGCCCTGGAATTTGTGGTTTGATACTGGGTGTGAAGTACTTCATCCAATGTTTGCAGCACTGGCTCGGGATCAAGAAATTCCATCAGCCCCGCCCGTTCTAAAAAGTGTGCTTTTTTCTGCTTCCAGCGTTCTGGACTGATGAGATAGGTGTCCATTGGACGGTATTTATAGGAATGTTGCACATTCAGATTGCCAGATTTAATAGCTCCTGCGACATGCAGGAACAGGAACACTTTGTAGAGTGAAGGTCGGAAAGTATCGTTATCCCGGATCAAGGCCTTGCGCTCATCATCTTCTAGAAAGTCCATGGGTGCTTGATCATTGATCACCCCATCCCTGGTCTTGAAGTTAGTAATGGCCTGCATCAGACGAGACGCGTGACCATTTGGTTGGAATGTCAGGACCTTGAGAATTGGGCTGAGGCGGTTTTGCAAACGCAATGAACGTTCTTCCAGTACCTCATAATAAGCCTGATTGTCTACGGAACTCTCCAGATTGGATTTAAGAGCTTTAAAATCTTCATCTTTGCTTTGATCGAGTAACGTCCTAATATTGCATATCTTGTTTGTATCAGATAGTGTTTCGTTTTCGGCCTGCCGGCGTATTTCATGGATCAGGTTGAATACCGATTTATCAAGATCTCTGATCAATGTTTTCAGGAGCTTGTTCTGTTCCTTTCGCTTTTCATAGGACCGCTCCTTATGCTCACGTAACGTAGTTGTCTGGAAGGAAGCAACCACACTGAGCAAGATATCAATCAGGCTATCCTGAATTCGATAGTATTGATGCGTAACAAAAGCAGTGGCATGAATGTAGCGGTCCAAAGCTTCACGACGTTGTATCTGAAAAATCTCAGATTTCAAAACACTGCCTGCATAATAGCGAATTCCGGCGTGACCAAGATCAAGGACTGCCAGGATGCCTTCAAGCTGATTATAAAGCTCCGAGAGTGTTCCAAAGTCGGTGACGCATTCTCTGACTCGTGACGGTTTGGTAGAATGGGAAAGCTTTTTGAGCAAGGTTAACCGATACTGGTTTTGGTTGTCCGGCGTGGTGAACAGCATATCAAGCAGTTGACGGGTTTTGTCAGACAAATGCACATCCATCAATGCAATTATTTCAGCCTTGCGTGTATGCAGTCCTGAGCGAACCAGTTCGATTAGGGTGCCTGCCTTCGGTACCTGCACCCGGTTCTGGACCAGGAAATCGATGCAACGGTCAAAAATCAACTTCGGCTTGAGATGTGTCCGCACCATAGCGGATATTTCAAAATTCAGGGTTTTTTCGGTGTCCGCATCAAAGGGTCTGAAACCATAAAAGTCCAGGATAAGCTTCTGGTGTCGCTGGCGAGAGCGGTCAGTATAAACCTCGGTCTGAGAACCATCCAGAGCTACATCAAGATGGCCTGCAACATATTCAATATCTCGCTGATGAAAATCTTTCTGAGAGAAAAACCGCCGGGAGGCTCTAAAATAACCACAACTCACCAGAAAGTAGATCCGATTAACGGGGTTGCGAAGGGTTTGTGCTATCTCAAGCAGGGACTTGGAGAATTCAAAAAATTTCTTGCGATCACGATGATCAAATAGAGGTGGAGCCTCGAATATCATGCATTCATTCGAGCTCAAAATTTGCATTCGTGCCATGGATAACTCTGAAGGTCGAAAATTATCATTTAAACGATCGTTTCCAACATATCATAAATCAAGTAAAATACATTGATAATAGCATGCGATAGATTATTATATATTTCGAAACAAGGTATTTTTATCGAATTTGGGAAATAATGAACTCAAACACCATCCAGACCATCGGCTATCTCAGGGTCTCTACCTCTGAACAGGATATTGCCAAAAATAAGGCTGGTATCCTCAGTTTTGCCAATGGCAAAAACCTAGGCCAGGTCACGTTCGTTGAGGAAAAAGTGTCTGGAAAAGTCCCATGGCGCAAGCGTAAGATTGCCGACCTTCTCGGAAACCTCAAGACTGGTGATAATTTGATTGTCAGTGAGCTATCCCGTCTCGGACGCTCCATGCTTGAATGTATGGAAATCCTCTCTATAGCCACAGAGCATGGAATTCGTGTCTACGCTCTCAAAGGGAATTGGCAGCTTGATGACACAATCCAGAGCAAGATTATCGCCATGGCTTTTTCCATGGCTGCCGAAATTGAGCATGATTTGATTTCATCCAGGACCAGGGAAGCTCTCCAAGCCAGAAAGGCATCCGGAAAACCGTTAGGACGGCCCAAAGGACCAGGTAAAAGCAAGTTGGATCAATATCGACCCGAAATTGAGGCATTGCTTACCAACGGGTCAACACAGAGGTTCATTGCAAACCGATACAAAACTACGCCAGCCAATCTCAATAACTGGCTAAAGAAGCATGGTCTAACGAAGCCGTATACAACCTAAATCTTATGTCGCGTTTTGTACCTTTGTTGGGATGGACCCATTAATATTTAACCTATCACGATTAAACCACCTTAAAGGCATGGCCCATTCGGGCCACAAAGCTTGCATATAAGTGGAAGTCAATTTTCGGTTTGGTGGTGGAAACTACCAGAAGCAGTAACCCAAAGTTTGGTAGTTCAATGGTAATAAACCTATAGGCCATAGCATTGAACTACCATTAGCAGTTACCGCAAAACCACAATATACTCCAAAAGGCATGGGCTTACGCCCACTAAAGGCTTGCCATTAAGGGGTAGTCGTTGATAGGTCAGTAGTATACAACAAACATCGGAACAACCTGTAAGACCACCATGTACAAAAAAACAAACCACAATACAGTTAAAGTCGTTTTTATAAGGTGCAAAACTAACCTGAACAATTCGAGGCTGGTAAACCCTAGCTGTAGTTACCTGGTACGATCCAAAACTTGCAAACTGCCTTTGATGCGTGGAGGCTTAGACTTTGACCAGGCTTAACCTGAACTGTAGGATATATTTTTTTCAAGAAAGAACCGTTTGATTGCCTAGGGGGTGAAAATGAAAGAGAATATTGACTACGCTGTAACCGAGGAGCTTACGGATGAAGAAAAAGAGCTTTTCCATCCCATATCCAATCTCTACCCCTTAATGACAGGTGACTCATTTAAAGCCCTCGCAGACGATATTCGTGAAAATGGTTTGCAGCAGCCGATTCTTCTTTACGGTAAAAAGGTGCTTGATGGACGCAACCGTTTCAGGGCTTGTAAAGTAGCTGGGGTTCTTCCGATTTTTGAAATTTGGGATGAAAGAGGCTCCGCTCTTGAATTGGTCACGTCCCTGAACTTGTTTCGAAGGCATCTTAACGAAAGTCAGAGATCGCTCGTTGCATCGGCCATCACCACTTATAAAAATGGCGGTGACAGAAGATCAAACCAGTCTGCGAATTCGCAGAATGAAGAGAAAATAACAACGGCTCAGGCAGCTGATCTTTTGTCCGTATCCATTCGTTCGATAAACGTAGCCAACAAAGTCTGTCGTTCCGCTTCTCAAGCTTTGATAAATAAGGTCAAACAAGGACGTCTGAGCCTTAACGCTGTGGAAACTTTGACTCAACTGAACCTCTATGAGCAAGATGCGATAGCAAAAAATGATGAAGATACTATCCTGCGTATCTCTACCGAGCTTCGGAAAAAGAGATTTATCGCTAGTCGTAAAAACAAGTTGTTGGAAATAACATCTGACCCAGAAGATTTAACCGAACTTGGGGATAGGAAGAAGTTTAATCTTCTTTTATGTGACCCCCCGTGGCCAGGCCCTGGCTCAGACAAACGCATTCCTTATCCCTTGATGACGATACAGGACATTTGTGACCTGGATGTTCAAAGTATCTCTAGTGCTAATTCAATTTGCTTTATGTATACGACTAATTATCACCTGAGAGATTCTTTCGAAGTTCTGAAAGCATGGGGGTTTAAATTCTGCAGTCAAATTATTTGGTGCAAACAAGACTATGAGGGGCGATTTGACAATGCCGGAGTCGGTTCTTACTTTATCAATACATTCGAGCCAATAATAATTGGGGTCAGAGGGAATGTCCCTTCACCCGAGTTTGGAAAACGGTTAGGGAGCATAATTTATGAACAAAAAAGCCCTACACACTCTGAGAAACCAGCATCAGTTCCAGATGCCTTAAACTTTATGTTTCCGGAGCTATCAAAAATTGAGTTATTCAGCAGGCGAAATATCCCTGGATTTTACTCTTGGGGAAACCAGGTTGGGGTCTTAGATTTGTTGGATAAGAAAAAGAAGTCGGCCTAACTTATACATAGAGTATGTTTTATTGCTTCTCTAATGAAGAAGTTCGGTAAAGATGGAAAAGAAAAACCTAAACAAGATGTCTACCTACCAGAAAATACTTTGTTCGGTAAGCAAAGCAAATGAGTTGGGTTAAATATACATTGTCATTAGAGTGCATTGTTGCCCCCGGTCGTGCCGATCCGTAAATGCTAATGTGTTCACTTTTTATGTATTATGTGAACACATTTTGATGGTGCATGTATTTTAGAAGTGAGGTAAGAGCAACAGTTAATAATTTGTGTTTTATCAACTGTTGCCCTTATTTAACACAATATTAGAAATTATAACGATATCCAGCTCGGAAATTGTTGGTTACTCCACCTTCAACAGTACCAGCATCAAATTCTAAATCAGCTGTAGATATATATTGATAGCTTGCAAAAACATCACCTGAACCTATTGGCATACTTAAACCTAATTGAATGTTCCAAGCGAAAGCAGAAGTACTATCATTTAATGAAGATGAAGAGCTTGATGCTTCGATATCTACATCTGTAAACCCAAAGCCTGCTCCTACATAAGGCGTTACAGGTTGTTTTATATCAATATCATATAATCCATTTAATAAAAATGACATAGCTCTAAGGTCAACATCTACTGATGTCCCTGTATCATAACTATTCATTTGATATACTATTTCAGCTTCTAAACGAATATTCTCGTTTATTCTCTTACCAATTGCTGCATTCAAACTAACACCAGCATCATACTCTGATGAACTTGAATCATCAAAAGAACCATACCCAGCCCCAAGGCTTGTATAGAAACCATCTGATGCAAATAAATTATTTGGTGTTGTAATTAATGCTGCGGTTACGATTAGAGCTATTTTGTATACAGATAATTTTTTTAAATCATTCATTTTTCACACCTTTATTAAGTAGTTTAATGCTTCCATATTTTTGTTTATGCATATGTATACTGTGATATATTTGTTTTGTAAACACTAAATTTTTGGAGGGATTATAATTTTGAAAAACAGGGATTGTTCTAGACTTTGTATTAATGTTTTCAACTTATTCTTCACACTATCCAAAACACTCTTTTTGCTAATATTTGTAGGAAATTCTTAACTGTTGATATTTAGCATCGACTAGCTGAGTTTCTATATATCACTCTTTGATTTCAGGACAGTGTGTTCACTATCTTGGGAACAAGTGAACACATTAGCAGGTGATAGAATAAATAAAGTATTACCTGTCTGGCAAAAAAGACGCTACCACCAAACCCCATCCAAGCTCAATCAACCCTGCAAAAATTTCATTGGTTAAGGAACCATTTTCGTTGTACCAAAGAGCATAGTAACTAACTCTAAATACGCACTCGGTAACTCGACTATATAAACCGCATTAACCAACCAGATTGTCATGTCAGATCATCTATATCAACTTTACTGAACATAACCAATCTATCTGTTGCTACTTTTGTTATCTGATTAACACTGGCAACACCAATACCGAGTTGCTTAGCGATTTGCGTCTTAGAAACTCCAGCCGTAAATAATGCCAATACCTCGTTGTATACGCCATTAGCTTTAGCAGCAGCGATACCGATAGTGGTGGCCCGTGCTATTACATTTTTAACTGTTGTCGGATACCACATACCGCCTCTTGCCGTCATAATACCCCGCATGTTCAGTGCCTCAGTTATACCGCTTAGCGTAGTTATACCAGCACCCCGTATACCATTAATTATTGGCTGCATGTTGGTAGAAAACTGATCTGCATTGATGCGGTTGCTATTTGCCCCTATACGACATGCTGCTGCATGTTCAGTTGTTCGTGCAGGGTTAGCCCACCCCAACTTTTTACCGTTACGCTTAGCCACTTGCAATGCTTCACTGATACGCTTAGAAATCATATCCCGTTCATGTTCAGCTACAGCAGCTAAAATATGTATAGTTAACCGATTGGCGGTTGGGAAATCGACAGCTAAAAACTCAACCTTAGAGTTCATGAGGTTAGCTACAAAAGCCACGTTGCGAGCCAGCCTGTCCAGTTTGGCAATTACTAACGTTGCACCTGTTTTTTTACAAAGAGCTAGTGCTTCGGTTAACTTGGGCCGATTGGTTTTTGCACCAGATTCAACCTCTACAAATTCATCAATGAGTACACTTTGCCCACCATTTAAATAACCCGTAACCGCACTTTTTTGGGCTTCTAAACCTAGCCCACTCTCACCCTGCCGTTTTGTACTGACCCTATAGTACGCAACAAATTTACCGTCTACCATAACCAACTCCCCGTATGTTTATAAACACCAAACAGTAGATAGGAGTTTATAATACCAATGCAAACGAGTCAATACTCGCAACAAAATAGATAAAAGATTGCTAGTCTGATTTATCAATGAAGCTATCGCCTTTTGCTTGCCTTCCGAAGTTCGCCAAGCACAACCATAAATTCCAAAATAAAAAAGTGCAAAGATTGCCCGTCATAGATGTATCCGGACGTGGAAAAACATAAATGGATCGATAAAGCTAATTTAATAACGTAGCCGTCACCAACGATGCGGTGCTGGTGTTTTAAACATAACTGTAAAAGAGGAATAGCAGATGGATACAGCCAACGACCTGATGACGCAGCAACAGCTATGGGAGGCTTTGGGCATAGGTAGATCAACTTACTACGCACGGATTAGACCGACGATAACACAGTTTGTCCATGTATCACCGGGCCGGGTGATGTTGTCCAGAAAAACACTGGAAGACATTATCGCCAATTGCACGGTGACTCATGGGCAGTACGGGAATAATGAAGAGGAGGAATACTATGAAGATGACGCATAGATGTGTAGATCAGATCAATAACGAAGAAGTGGAAGATGAAGAGGAGGTGCGAACATGAAACACAGGCCACCAAAGACAATGAGGATTACGTTTATCGGTGATGATGACCCAAGCCCAAGACAAGTACACGGAGTCAAAGCGCAGGTATTAGAATCTCTGCTAGACGGAGAATCGATCACCCAGAAATCAGTAATGACTATTACAACCCGCCTAGCAGCAATAGTCCATGCTCTGAAAACAAAACACCGACTGCCTATCGTTTCCAAGCTAATAAAAGTCCGTAAATTATCTGGTGGCACAGCAAGGGTTTCCAAATACTTCATCCCGGCAAATAGCCTAGATGCAATCGGGATTGTCAACATTGAACTAATCGAGGTGAGCAAATGAAAACTACAATCACAGAGTCAGGAGGCCGACGCTCTCACTGTTACCAGCACGCTGAAAAACACACTGTCGGTATCGCAACATCATACTCGCCAAAGGCTGCCAAAGCTGCGGAACAGTTGATGGCTCAAACCTTGAAAAAAATGCGGAGCCAAGGAATAGAGAGCATGTGCCTTTATGATGAAACTGAACTGCATGGTGGCGAGACGTAATCTCACAAGTTAACCGCTAACTTAAAAAGTGAGGTACTGGCGGATTTGCTAACGCAACAAACGATAGAGCACGGGATGTGATAAATCCCGTGCTCTTTTTTTCAACTTGCTCTTATGTGGAAAATTACCATTATGTTAAATCAAAATGTAGATAGAGTAACGAGGTTGTCTCTGCTAGGACTTGACAGTTTGAATCCTGGAACCACGTCTAACATCAATAGACGGGATATCAGTAAACGGGCCAAGAAGTCAGGGTTTGACCTAGATGCACAAAAGCCGAAAAGCAAACCTTCTCCTAGAGGGGGTCTGGACACGCAGAACAAGAAATCCTCTCTTAGCCAAGCCGAACAACAAACCACTAATACTAAAAGGGGGGGCCTAGACAAACAACGCTTCCTTGCTGTACTGGAACTGGATGATTTAAATCCATTCTCCGCACCAAATAAACAACGATCCATAGGAGGTCTTGGTCTCGATGACTTAAACCCGCTATTCGATTACAGTCGCTATAAACGCTTCATCGCCCAGATCCATTGGCTATCCTTCACCATTCCGAACACCAATGATGTAGCCAAAGCTAAATCATATTTGGTAGACATTCTCGGTTTCAGGGTTTCAAACGGACATGTTCACAGTGACATCAAGCAACGGTACAAGTGTAAATCGGTGAGATCAATTATCAGCGAAACATACGGATGTGTTGGCTACCTCTGTAACAATGGTTGGGCAGGCAATAATAATACGGTACACATCGCTCTGGAAGGCAAAGCATTCGACGACATCTACTCTCGAACTTACAGCGGAAACAAACATGATGCAATCCGATGTATGATGGGTAAACTCTCTATTAGTCTTGGCTTGGTTCAAGGTTACATCACACGTTTAGATATTGTGATAGAAGACGAAACTGGTAGTGAGGTTAATATTAGGCGTGTCGTAGAAGCCCACGGACTTGGACGTTTTAAATCTGGATCTACTTCTCCAGAATTAAACTTTATAAAGTCCACGCCATTAGAAGACACATGTAAGATTGGGTCCAACTTCAGAAAGCACAGTGCCACCGTAACCGAGAAGAGAGAGTTCGATGAGACTTTTAATATTGGTAGTCGTGAACATTCCGCTAAACATGCAACATACTACGACGATATTATTAGCTACCGATGTGGGAGGGAAGAGGATAAAGACAAAGACAGAAGTGGGCGACTAGAAATCCGCTTCAGTCGCAAGAATGGATATACAGTTCCACTCGGAGCCTTAGTTTCACCTGGAAGAATGTTTAGCTCCGCATATCCTTTTACCAGTGAGGACATTTGGGTCTACAGAGAAAAGGGTGTTAGACCAAACATTGCCTTCCGTTCCGACAAGAATAATCGCACGGATTTTGAAGTCGTGGAGAACATGAAAAATAACAGTATAGGATATGGCAGTCTTTCTATACTTGCAGTGGCAACCAAAACTGAAGAACGGCTAATGCGAGCTATGGCTAGAATTTCAAGGTTATCTGACACCTTCAAAAAGAATGCGGTAACTAATGAGAGCTACTTGGATGCACTTGAAATGTTGGAGTCGCTATCAGAGTAACACGGTCTGGTAAGTAAAACCTGAAGATCGGAACCTACGGCTACCCCTACGCTAGACAACGGAGCACTACCCAACCAACGAGTGGCACTACTTTTGCGTTTGCAATTAGTAGTGCTTTTTACATTTCTCGTTGGGAGTAACAAAAATGGATCTAGATCAAAGTAGTGCTAACAGCAACATGGGTAGTGCTTTTTGCGTTGGTAGTACTACATCGAGCACCACTAAAAGTACTGCACCAGGACATGGGTGGACCGTTAAGGGTATCACATTTGAAACCAGGGCTAGCGTCAAAAAAGCTGCGAAGTATGATGGTTTAAAGCTTGGACAGTGGGTGAATCAAGTACTGCAACGGGAAGCTGTAGCAGTGCTAACAAAAGCAAAAGCACTACCTGTACCGCAGGAAGTAGTACACAATGAAAAGCACTACCAAGATTTAGAGAACAAGATTGATGCGTTGCAGATCCTAGTTGAAAAAGCACTACTTGGGGGTGGTGCTGTTGCAAAGCAAAGTAAAGTAAAAAAAGCGAAAAACGGTAAAGGCAAAAAGCGTAAGGGCAAAAATAAGTGAGTACCGATCCCGAAAATCCACTTGGCATAAAACCCTCAACCTTCAAACTAATAGATGAGGCATTACTGATCCAAGAAGAAGATGCCCAAGCAGCAGGTACACTAGGGTTTATGGCGAGGGCTATGGTGATGGCAACATTGCCACATAAAAACCCGAAGACAAATCGCTTTACCAGAAAGAATGGAAACTACACGTTATCAATTAGTGCACCTTTTGAAAATGTTGGATTGCCTTACGGAACATACCCACGTTTACTGTTAGCTTGGATTAGTACTGAAGCAGTGAAAACCAAAAAGCAAGAATTGGTCTTAGGTAAATCATTGTCAGGTTTTATGTCAAGCTTAGGTTTGATTCCAACTGGAGGTAGATGGGGAACTATCAGTAGATTAAAAGACCAAATGGACCGTCTACTTTCAGCTAACTTTGCTTGTAGGTATGATGGTGTAATCGCAAATAGAGCAGGAGTTCAAACATTAAAATTAGACGTTGCTAAATCGTTCGAGTTTTGGTGGGAGCCAAAAAATCCTAACCAAGGTTCACTGTGGGATTCGACGCTGACACTATCAACATCCTTTTATGATGAAGTAATAAGCAACCCAATACCAGTCGATTTGCGAGCACTTAAAGCTTTAAAAGGATCCGCTATGGCTTTAGACATCTACACTTGGGCAACATGGCGAGTGTTTACGGCTAGAGGTAAAAAAGTAAGGATACCATGGCCCCTCCTGCAAGCACAATTTGGTTCCGCTTATGCCGATACCAGATCAGGGCAACAGGCATTTAGGCGTAATTTTATGAAACAGTTGATGCGGGTTAAAACGGTTTATCCCGATCTAAATATTGATAAGTTTGAACATGGTATATTGCTCTTACCATCACGCCCTCATATTAAACAAGTGCAGCCTGTGGATAAGTAGGCTTCCACAAAAAGTTATCCACGCATAATTGGTATACGCATTTTACCGAAATCCACGCATAATTGGTATACAGTCCACGCATAATTGGTATACGCATGTTAGATGCAGTGCCTGTAAGTGTATGAAATTTAACTGCAAAAACAGCCTGTGGATAACTCCCCTGTAGTTGTACCTATAGTATAAACAAAAGCTTTTCAGGTAGTAGGCCAATCAAATCTGTGGAAACTCACACAAAAACACTCACCCAATAGAGAAATCAAAAGGCATGGGCTACGCCCACTAAAGGCTAAATGCAAGGGGGAGGTCTAATCTACTTTCTATATTAATGGGTCCATCCCAACAAAGGTACCAAACGCGACATAGGATTTTCGAGAACGTCTTGATTAATATGGCCTAACCGACGTTTTGCTTCTCCCGAAAACCCCTCTGTTTCAGGCGGCAGATTTCAGG
>Ga0233435_1003204_pt1 | contig 12782 bp, 8 predicted proteins | sample SI_122_August201_3_FD_182735 | JGI IMG/M metagenome (GOLD analysis project Ga0233435, IMG submission 182735) | Seawater microbial communities from Saanich Inlet, British Columbia, Canada - SI_122_August2016_135_MG | ecosystem: Environmental > Aquatic > Marine > Inlet | place: Canada: British... | reverse complement strand
CCTTGCTACAGCTTCACGTTATTTGTTACCTCCTAACATGTGTAGCGCGGTTACAGGCTGTTGGTTAAACTTTTCCTGTGCTGGATTGGCCAGCTTGATTGCCTTAGCTTTGCTTGGCACACTCATTATTATCTCCTAAAGTGTCAGTAACGTGGTGTGCTTATGTCTTCCACGCTGCCTACTTTAGCCAGCAGATGTTAATCAACTATGTCCAAATCACAGCAATTTGTAACAGTGTGTAAATCCTAACGACGCCCTCGCGCTATTTTCATATAATGAGCAATAAGCACTAACGTGAAAAAACACTGGGCCGAACACGATGACAACACAACCACCCTCAATCCTAGTCGTAGATGACGACCCAAGACTCAGAGAGTTACTTCAGGAATACCTCAGCCAACAACCCTTTAACACGCACTGTGTCGAAGACGGTAAAGCCATGGACGATATCCTCGCCAAACAAGGTTTTGATCTGGTCATACTCGACATCATGCTGCCAGGGGAAGATGGCCTCTCGCTATGCCAACGTGTCCACAGTGCATACCCCAATATGGGCATCATCATGCTCACTGCCAAAGGTGACGAAATAGACCGCATTATTGGCTTAGAACTCGGTGCGGATGACTACCTGCCAAAACCTTTCAACCCAAGAGAGCTGGTTGCCAGAATCAAAGCGATATTAAGACGCAAAGATACAGCCAATACTCCGGTGAACACCCACCAAAATATCACCTTTGCTGAGTTCACCCTAGATACAGAGCGACGCCAATTAATCAAAAATGGGGAGGCTATCAACCTCACCACCGCAGAGTACACACTACTCAAAGTCTTCACCGAAAATGCCAATCGCCCGCTGTCACGCGACCAGCTCATGAGCCTCAGTAAAGGGCGAGACCACAACCCCTACGATAGAAGCATTGATGTGTTTATCTCTAGACTACGCAAAACAATCGAACCCGACCCAGGCAAACCCGTTTTCATTCAAACCGTATGGGGACATGGCTACGTCTTTGTCCCAAATGGGGACAAATCCTAATGCGCTGGCCAAAAACCACCTTTGGGCAAATGGGTTTATTCATTGCCAGCATATTACTCATTAACTTCATCTCATCCGGATTACTGGTGCGTACGTTCATGGTCGCACCCGGTGCAAAATATCTTGCCTCGACCATCGCAGGCCAAGTCATCACCGTGAGAACCTTGCTTAAAAATGACCAGACCCAACACATAGAGCGCTTTTATCAAAATGACACCTTAACCCTGCATAAACAAAAACCGGTATCAGAAGAACAACACACCCATCTATTTTTCATTAAAGAGCTTAAAAACCAGCTACAGCAACAGCTTGGAGATCAGTCTTCCATTGTGATTAGTGACACCCAACCTGAGCTATTATGGATCAAAGTCAACGACAGCAGCCCTTACTGGCTCAGCTTGCCACTGAGCATGGTCAACGCCAATGGCCCGATCTTAATCTCCGCCATCCTCTTGCTGCTGGGCATACTCTCTTTAGCAGGTGGCTTTGTGGTTGCCCGCAAAATAAGCCACCCAATCAAAGCCATTGCTAAAGCCAGCTTACAATTCGGCAAAGGCATGACACCAAACACCCTTCACCCAGAAGGCCCCGAAGAAATACAACAAATGTCCGCCGCTTTTAACCAAATGGTCACCGATGTACAGCAACTTGGCCAAGATCGAGAACTCATGCTCGCAGGCATTTCCCATGATTTACGCACCCCCATTACCCGGATTCGGTTAGCGATGGAAATGATGCAAGGCAATGACAAATTATTATCCGGCATGCTGCTGGATGTGGACGAAATGGAAGCCATCATCAACCAATTTATTCAATACAGTCAAAGCTTTGCCGATGAACCTTCCGAACAGATCAATTTACAACAACTCATCGAACCCACGATACAAAGATACCAAACACTCGGCCACACCATCACCACCGAATGCCCCAATGAGACCGCTTACTTAAAACCCAATGCGATGAAACTGGTGATCAATAATTTACTCGATAACGCCATTCAATATGGCCAACCGCCTTTTCACATTGAGGTACAAACCCTACCTGAAAAGCTTCGCTTTATTTTCACAGATCATGGCGAAGGGATCGGCAACCTAAACCCAGAAATGCTCTTTAAACCCTTCACTAGGAAAGACAAAGCCCGCAGCTCGCAAGGTTCAGGCTTGGGTTTGGCTAAAGTCAAAAGACTTGTCACCCTACATCAAGGCAAAGTATGGATGGCGCAACTGCAGCCTAAAGGGCTACAAGTCATCATCGACATTCCAACCGAAAAAACGGCTTAAAAGCCAACGAGACAGGCTGGTCGCACAGCACGAAAGGCTATACATTCCACTGCAGACAAGCGAAAATACTCAGCTCACTAATAAAAATAAGGCCCACGTTTGTCATGGAGCTAAACCCACCGCAACAAGAAGCCTCCGTTTATATCGACGGCCCATTACTCGTGATTGCTGGCGCAGGCAGTGGTAAAACCCGAGTCATCACCACCAAGATTACCCATCTCATCAAAGAGTGTGGATACGCTGCCAACAGTATCGCCGCCGTCACCTTTACCAACAAATCCTCCCGGGAAATGAAAGAGCGAGTCCGCCAACTCATCCCCTCCAAAGCCAGCCGAGGTTTAACCGTCTCAACCTTTCATCACCTTGGCTTAACCATGCTCAGAAAAGAGTGTAAATCCGTCGGCTTAAAGTCCACCTTTACCATTCTCGATTCACAAGACAGTTGTGACTTAGTCAAAGAACTCATTCGTGACTACCCGCTAGAAGCAGACACTGAAGCTAAGAAAATCCAGTGGAAAATCTCCAGCTTAAAAAATGACATGATCACCCCAGAACAAGCCATGGCCAATGCCAGCTTAGAATCAGACTATTTTATCAGTAAAGTGTATCACCGCTATCAAGAACATTTACAAGCCTATAACGCGGTTGATTTTGATGATCTCATTTTAAAACCAGTCCACCTGCTGCAAAATAATGTCGACGTACGAGAAAAATGGCAAAATAAACTCCGCTATTTATTGGTTGATGAATATCAAGATACCAATATGTCGCAATATGAATTGGTCAAACTACTTGCTGGCGTCCGTGGCCAATTCACTGTGGTGGGCGATGATGACCAATCCATTTATGCATGGCGGGGTGCAAGGCCTGAAAATCTTATGCGCTTAGCCACCGACTACCCGGCACTGAAAATCATTAAACTGGAGCAAAACTACCGCTCATCAAAAAAAATATTGCGCTCAGCCAATACCTTAATCGCCAATAACCCACATGCCATTACCAAAAATTTATGGAGTGATCTTGCCGAAGGGCCTGCAATACAAGCCGTTGTCTGCCAAAATGACGAAGATGAAGCCAAGCAATGCGTGTCCATGTTGCTGCATCATAAATTCAACAATCGATCAAAAAACAGTGAATACGCCATTTTATACCGCGGTAATCACCAGGCGAGAATACTCGAGAAATACCTACGAGAGTCGAGCATTCCCTATCTGCTTAGTGGTGGCACTTCCTTTTTTGCCAAAACTGAAGTTAAAGACATCATGTCTTACCTACGCCTGCTCGTGAATCCAGAAGACGACAGTGCCTTTTTACGCGTTATCAATACGCCAAGGCGAGAGATTGGCACCAGTACCATCCAAAAATTATCCAACTATGCCACGTCACGAAACTGCAGCTTATTCGCCGCCATCTATGAGTTTGGCCTAGAACAAACGCTAAAACCCAAAGCGGTCAGCAAACTGCGCCAATTCGGTGATTGGTTAAACCTGCTTAGCGACAATACCAAACGTGGTGATTTAATCGCCAACGTTCGGCAAATGGTCAGGGACATTGATTACCCTCTGTGGTGCGAAGAACAATCGGAGACACCACGAAAAGCCGAAGCCAAAATGGAAAATGTAGATGAACTCATCCAATGGCTAACCAGAATGCATGAAGACCAAGACAAAGACACCCTAGAAGATTGCATCAGCCACCTAGCATTGGTCGACATCTTAGAAAAACAAAATGAAGAAGAAGACGATGATGACCGTGTTTATCTGATGACGCTCCATGCCTCCAAAGGGCTGGAATTCCCACATGTGTTTATTGTCGGCATGGAAGAAGAAATTCTCCCCCACCGCAGCAGTATTGAAGAAGACAGTATCGAAGAAGAGCGCCGCTTAGCGTATGTGGGCATTACCCGCGCTCAAAAATCACTGACCTTTTTAATGGCCGCAAGAAGACGCATTGCAGGTGAGTTAAGGGAAAGCACACCCAGCCGGTTTTTAGATGAGCTACCCAAAGACGACATCGAGTGGATGGAAAAAGGCAAACCCTCGCAGCTTTCTGAAGAAGAACGTAAAAAACGAGGCCAAGACCACTTAGCCAATTTAAAAGCCATGTTAACAGGCGATTAAACCCAAAACACCTTTGGTTAATCACTTAACCAAAGGTGTTAATGTTCACTTAGACAATGAGGTATCTAAGGACAAGCAAATTGAATCAACTGCTTCGCTTCTGGGTCTGATACTGACAAACCCAAACAAATCAAACCAGACCCTTTCAACGTATACTGTTGCTTTTGAATATACGCTTCAGGCCCACCGGTAGGCTTAATGTAAGTGCCATTGGTGCTATGGTCCGTAATCACAAATTCATTACCAATCAACTCAATCTTTGCATGGTTACGAGAAGCAGTTGTTTCGATCACCGTTAAATCACTTTTCAGATCACGCCCCATCATCACTGAAGGTACAAAACTAGACACCGTCAGTTCACGACCTTCTAGCGTAATCGTAGCCTGCAGTAGCTTGTTATCAACCCGCCCTGCATCTGTTGAACAAGCAACAACCTCACCTGTTGGTGCCATGGAACTTGGGATTTGCATGGTCTTTGACAACATTGGAGACGGTGCGCCCAACATGGTTCTGTCATCATGCACCGCAGTATCTGGCACTGCAGTGACTGGAGGTGTTGCAACCGTGGGTGCTGCAGGTTGTACGCCTGCTGGAACTGGCTGTGCCACTGGCGCTTGTGCTGGGGGGGCAATCGGTGATTGCATGCCCAACATGGTTCTGTCTTCATTGCCACCTGCGTTTTGAGCTGGCGGAGGCGTTGCCGCAATCGGTGGTGGAGTCGCCACTGGTGGCGCTACGGGTGTTGCTGGCACACCTGTTGGCATTGGTTGTGCCACGGGTGCTTGTGCTGGAGGTGCTATCGGTGACTGCATACCCAACATGGTTCTGTCTTCATTGCCGCCTGCGTTTTGAGCTGGCGGAGGGGTTGCCGCAACCGGTGGTGGAGTGGCAACGGGTGGCGCTACTGGCACACCTGTTGGTATTGGTTGTGCCACGGGTGCTTGTGCTGGGGGTGCTATCGGTGACTGCATACCCAACATGGTTCTGTCTTCATTGCCGCCTGCATTTTGAGCTGGCGGAGGGGTTGCTGCCACAGGTGGCGGTGTCGCCACTGGTGTTGGTGGTACACCTGTTGGCATCGGTTGTGCCACGGGGGCTTGTGCTGGAGGTGCTATCGGTGACTGCATACCCAACATGGTTCTGTCTTCATTGCCTCCAGCATTGGGTGCTGGCGGAGGGGTTGCTGCCACAGGTGGCGGTGTTGCCACTGGTGTTGGTGGTACACCTGTTGGCATCGGTTGTGCCACGGGTGCTTGTGCTGGGGGTGCTATCGGAGACTGCATACCCAACATAGTTCGGTCTTCATTGCCACCACCCTCTGGTGCCGGTGGCGGTGCTGTTGCAACTGGCGGTGGTGCCACAGGCTGTGGCGGAACGCCTGTTGGCGCAGGCTGGGCTATCGGTGCCTGTGCTGGCGGCGCCATTGGCGACTGCATACCCAACATAGTTCGGTCTTCACTATCAGGAATCGCAGCGGGTTCTTGAGGGGTTGATTCCTCATTTTTGTCTTTATTTTTGCCTTTACCCTTACCTAAAAAACGACCCAGCATGGTTTTCACCTGTAAAAATGTTGTGGATTTTTGATCATTACCTAATCATAAAGTCTAGCGACAGAACCCAGACTATTCAAGATAGCGATGTGATTGAAGCACAGAAAGTATTCAAAAAGTGCGAAAGAACAAACCAAGCTGATCAATAGTGATTTGTTTTTAAATGATATTTTTTTAGCTAACCTACAGACTGTAATTTTTATATTATCACGATTAAAAAATCAGAGACATCTTATAAGGCTAAAGATACAAACAATAAATGCGCGCCTACCAAAGTAAACACGCATTTTTTGTAATGAACAGCAGGATAAGGCCCTACTGCATTTTACTGACACATATATTGAATCAACAATGAATGCTCAGTGATCGGCTGACCCAAACTAATCACACCAGAACCTTGCAATTGCACAGCTTGTTGTTTAATAAAGACGGCCTGGCCACCTGTTGGCTGAACATAAGTACCATTAGTACTGTGATCACTGATCACAAAAGTGCCATTATCAAACTCTACCCGAGCATGTTGCCGAGACGCAGTTTCAACGTTGACAATAAAGTCATTGTTTAAATCACGACCCATAACAACCACTGGCTGTTGCGCGCCAACGGTGACAGTAGTGCCCTGGAACGACAAGACTGTTTGAGTTGCGCCAACAACGGCAGTCACTCCATCACTCGCAACCGCTTGTGCCACAGGCGTATCATCTACTTTACCAGCATGCTCCGTCACAATTTCGATCATATCGACGTTATTACCACCATCACTCACACTACCAAGTGGTTTGGTTTGATAATCAACCTCTTTAATCGCATTCAATAAATCTTGCGATACAATAATTTGATTCGGTTTTGCACGGGTCACCATTTTTTTGGTGAGATCCATGACAGATCCAGACAACGTGCCCATATCAACATCTAATGGGCCATAGTGCATACCTAGGCGAATTTGTAATGGGACAACTTGAGTTGTTGAGTCTAACGCTTCTGAACCTGCAGCTGCACCACCCTCAACCTCTTCCATTAGTCGATCTAAAATTTTCACCGTTGCTTTTAATGCTTCACCTGGGTGCGAAAAAGTAATAAAAGCGGCATCATTCTCATAGGAACTGACGATGCCATCACTTTCTTGTGATACTTCAGTCACCACATCAAAGTAATGCTCAATTTGCTGACGTGTATGCCAGTCACCTTTGTCATCTTGTAAACCAACCATCCCTCGGATAGCAACAATCAAACGCGGCATTGGATTGGTTTGAAATACTCCACTAGTCATAATATTTAACCACTCTTAAATTAGGATTGTTGAAATTACGCGTCGATAACCATATTGGTTTTAGGCACTGAAACACACATGAGACAGTAACCATCATCGACAGGAGCACCAGGTTCTTGCAAGTATTCAACATCCCCTGACTTAACCGCTTGTTTACACGTACCACAGTTACCCGCACGGCAACCAGACTCAAGCTCAATGTCATTTTCTTCAGCAAACTCTAACAATGACGCCGCATCCGGATCCCAAGCCAATTTTTTCTCTGATCGTGCAAACTCAATATCAAAGCTGGCTGATTTTTCAGATTTCTCACCGCCAGCTGCAGGTGCCGCTTTCGGCTTAACCGAGGCAGGACCAAATGCTTCAAAGTGAATCTGTTTCTTCGGAACGCCCCACTCTTCAAGATCAGAGACAATAGAGTTCATCATTGGGCCAGGGCCACACATGTAGTAATCGTAGTTTGAAGAAGGTAATAACTCTTTAAACAACTCGACACTCACACGCGCTTTATGGTGATAATCTTCACCCATAACGTCATCAGCATCGGGCCGTGAGTAACAAATGTGCATGTGAATATGATCATGCTCAGCGGCAATACGTTCTAAGTATTTTTTCTGGCAATGCTCACTACCAGAACGTAAGCCATAGAAGAACCAAGTTTCACGTTTACTACCGCTTTCGATAATTTGGTTAACCATACTTAAAACAGGTGTTAAACCAATACCACCACCGATGAGTACCACAGGAAAATCTTCTTTGGTCTCCATCCAGAAATGACCACTTGGGCATTTCACATCAATCACATCGCCTACTTTCACACTCTGGTGAAAGTAACTAGAACCTAAACCTGCAGGGACATCCATTGGCGCTTTCGTTTCACGATCCATTGGCGGCTCGAGTCGCTTCACAGTTACTCGATAGTAATCAGGGTTAGGGCTATCCGATAATGAATAACAACGTGTAATTGGCTTTTTCTTACCAGGAACAGGAAACATAAAGGTTAAGTACTGACCAGGGTGAAAAGAAGGCAATGGTTTACCGTCGTGAGGTACTAAATACATTGAACACTGATGATCAGCTTCTAGTACTTTACCTTTGACAATAAACTTACGCGTGCCCTGCCAAGAATTATCCGCAATGGATTGAGACTTGTTTGCCTCTATCCGGATTAACTCCACTTGGGATTTCAACCGTGCTTGATATGCATCTTGACGGCTGGTCATTTGGAACATTGAAACAAACTGTTTCAATGCTACCAACACCACATAGAGTCCAATAGCACCCAATATTGCAATTGAAGAAAATTCAATTACGAGATCGAGCAGGTCATGCAGATTAAAATCACTCATTCTTGTTTCCCCTGTTTCACTTCACCCTCTTCTTTATCTTTTATCTGTTTTACCAGTGTCTGAACATCTTTCATTCGAGACCCTTTATGGTAAGTATGACAAATCTGACAATCTGTGCTCACCACACCTTCACGGTGACACTGACCACAGGTCTCTTTCGGAATCGGGCTAAAGTTACTAACGTATTTGCTTGGGTCTAAGTCTAGACCATCAAAGTACTCAGCATATTCAGCTTTCGAATCGATTTTATGACACGTTTTGCAACTCTCATTAACCCCTAACAAACTGATATGAAACTCATGTTTGAAGTTGGTGTGAGGTCGCGCAGCTTGCCCTTCATAACGCCACATATTCTTAACCGCAGCTTCTGAGTATGGTTTAGGCGTTGCAATTGCATGACACTTCGCACATTTACCAGGGCCTTCTTTACGATCTAAGAAAGAGGCATAAGCCGATTCAACCAACTCACGAGACTCATCATCTTCTGCAACCGTTGCTCTAAGCTTAATTAAATGCTCTATCCAAGCTCTTATCACAGGATCAGCATGGCCAGTCGGCTTGTATTTCAAGGCTGAGACATCGGCTCTCCACCCAGCAATACCTGCTTCCTCTATGGCTTCACCGCTTAATGCTTCATATTCCGCATTCGTCACCCAAGCACAAGCCGCTTGCTTCACTTGCTCCGGTGCAAGACCTAATAACAATGTACTGTTAAAGCTGTCTTCTTCACCTTTCAGCTTTTCAATGAAAGGCACAATACCTTCTGCAGCCATCTGAGCCATTAAGTCTTGAACAGGTTCAGCGTATGCATCTGGATCATCAGCAACCACTTTTAATAGCAGTGCCGCTAATGCAGGTACTTCTTCACCGTTAGCAATTGAACCATCTTCTACCAATTCAGCTAAACGACCTTTTGCTTCACCTTTCTGCTCTTCGGTTAAACCACACAATTCAACAATGTCATCAAGCTCAATACTTGACTCACCCATAATCGGTAACTCAAATAAGACCATGTCCGCTTCTGGTATTTGTGATGCATGACAACTTGAACAGACTTTCTTATACGGCCCAGGTTTTACTTCCCGCGTCGCTTCAGAAATTTCGTGACAACTCGTACAAACCGGTGCTTTATCCTTATATTTAGCCTTCTCAAAATGTTTATTAAGATGCCCATTATGGTTAAAGCGTATGGTGTTTGGCACCTGGTATGGGAAGTTCGCCGCAAAATCCGGATGTTGATTCGGGAATGTGGTGAATTTCTTCTGGTGACAACTTGCACACTGTGCATTAGACAATGACTTCAAGTCATGATCTTTGCCTTTATGCTCGATATGACACTTAGTACACTCCAAATCCCCTAAGTCTTTAGACTCAGGATGTTTCTTATTAGGAAACTGGGTGTTATGCGTTTTTCGATCATGTTCAGCAAAGGTATGACACTGCAAGCACTTGCCCGTAATGTCTTTTTCATCAAGTGCGGCTTTAAGCCAGCCATGCATGCTTTCGCCATTATCTTCATGGCAAAGGTGACAACCTTGACCTTGCGTAAAGCCTTCATGCAATTCAGATAACTCACCCGCATTAACCATCAAGTTTTTAAACCTGCCCGGTGTATCACTGAAAGTCGACGTTAAGGCAATTAGAGCCACAATAAAGGCAATGGCCATCCACACAATACGACCACGAAACTCTCTTAAGCTCCGTTTAGGTATGCAAGGTGGGCGGTGATTTGGACAAGTCCCATCAGGCCTTGCACCATGATCGCAAGGACCACCGGCACGCATTGGCCGGCGACACTCAAAACGATCACCTTTCTTAGTGGGTTCACACTCATATTCCCCACCACATTTACCTTTTCCATTAGGCCCATTCGAACAGGCGGTTCCCCACCCGGCTGAACGTCCACAACGAAACTTCGAAGCAGGCCGCTCGTAAGGGCTTTTATCTGCATTAAAACGATTCGGATCATCAATCATAAGACAATTACATTCACTAAGGTTAAGTGCCAAATTCCAACTAGAAGTGCGCCTGCAGCAATAGGTACATGCAGCATCAACCAAAGCTTCAATAAGCCTTGTGCGTAGTAGTGGAAATCAACTTTTGATTTTTGTTCGGCCAATGTTCTGACCTTATCTAGAAACTCATTTTCGGTTTTATCAAGATACCGGCGAGCATTGGCACAACGATGTTCTATCCAATGATCACTCTTACCTCTGCCCCATAAATGGCTCATCATGAAACGAGGTCTTCTAAAGAACCAATCAAACGTTTCAATGTAAAGCTTACCAATGGTCTCTGAACCTGTTGCCGCAGTACAATCTTTAATCACTTGCTCTGCTTGGTTACGAATAGCAGATAACTCATCAGGTACACGCTCAAAGATCACTTCAGTTTCAGATAAATTAAGTTGTGGTGGATACAATTTTTGTAACAGCACACCCCAAATGCCCGTTAGCACGACACCATAGAATAATGCGGTGAGTAACTGCTCATACACGCCTGCTGGCCACATTGTTTTGGTGTGCAAAAAGAACACACCCATAACAAAAACACCAATCACAACATGTGCATATTTCCACCAAGCAACCCGAACAAATGAGACAACGGACATCCGCTTTCTCATCTTGAGCATGGCTAAGAAAATCATTGAACCTATTAAGGTATAACCCGTCACTTCACCGGTAGGGATCAATTTTTGTGTTGAATCCCATACCCAGAAACTTAAGTAAGCGAAAGCAATAATGGCCAAAGACCACAAACTGAAGTTCTGAAAAGAGGTATTTTTAGAGTGTAAAACCTTCGCCTCAGGCCCTCTATTACCAGCACTGTTAAAACGAGATCTGAAATCGATCCGTGATAACGCACCATGTGGACAAGCTTTAACACAGTTTGGCCCACCTGGGTGTTGGTAGCAGAAATCACATTTGGTTGATTTTTCAATGGGCTGTAGCGTGACAGGGTCAAGCATTCGCTTGCCCTTGCTGTCTTTAATCTCAACCTTACGAATATTTTCATAAGGACAAGCGGCCACACACGCACCACAACCAATACATGTGTCATCATTAATGACAACAACACCCGCTTGTTGATTACGATGAATCGCCCCTGTTGGACAGCCAATCATACACACGGGGTCATTACAATGCTGGCAAGAGTTAGCCACCATCCAATGATCATGAATTCGGCCATGGCGAACAAAGCGAGGGTTACCCTCATGTGATGCCGCACAGGCACGTACGCAATCATCACAGCGAACACACTTATCTAAATTAATGACCATTGTTTTGGTGCCATTAATAAAGCGCTGCTCAACCGCCCACTCAAGAAATGCTGCTTCTGTAAATTTACCTTCCGAGTTTAAATCAAAACCGGATGGCGGTTGTTTCATGTTCGGGAAAATAACTTTTTCAATAATATGGGTTGGAATCCGTAAAATATGGACATAACCCAAAACCGTTAATGCGGTTCTTAAAGGCTGTATTTTGTTGTCTTTCCAACCTTCATACATTTCACATAAGCCATGGTATTCACCCGACTTAAGGTAAGTAATCGTTTTTAAGCCATTACCTAACTGTGAAGATACCCGCGCCATACCAGAAATAATTAAGATTAAACCATCCGGATGGTCATCAATCGCTCGTAAGGGTAGCTCAGGTTCTTTCCCACCTTTGGCTTTCGTTTGTTTGTATTTAACGTGCCAATCGTAGCTGCCAATCGTTTCAAACTGGGTATGGTCTGCAATTAATTGAATGGACTGATCATCTAACTTCTCAAACAGATCACACTCACGCAGATGTGTAACCAATGCCTTCCGGTGATAGCTAGCTTCAGTACTGATCCGCCAACCTTCATCGTACTTACATACATCTCGCAGCCCTTGCCACTTAATTTCAAGTACCGTAACTTCAGTTTCTGCAATATGGGTAATGTTATGAGGAACACGACCAATCGCTGCCGCCTCGCCAAAAAGCGTCCCCTGACCTGCCCGTTCTAAACGAGGCTTGCCATCTCCACCCATTTCACCTTTAAGGCGCTCAAATTCTTTTTCATTGATTAAGGTAAAGTCTTTACCTTGGTCACTAACAACATGACCTTCTTTTAATGCTGAATAACGCCTTACATCACGCAATTCAGGTACAAAATTGGGAAAGAACAACTCTTTAAAAAGCTTAACCGG
>Ga0233435_1003200_pt1 | contig 12795 bp, 11 predicted proteins | sample SI_122_August201_3_FD_182735 | JGI IMG/M metagenome (GOLD analysis project Ga0233435, IMG submission 182735) | Seawater microbial communities from Saanich Inlet, British Columbia, Canada - SI_122_August2016_135_MG | ecosystem: Environmental > Aquatic > Marine > Inlet | place: Canada: British... | reverse complement strand
GATTGAGGGACTAAACATGTACTTAATATCTCAATGTGAGTTTGTAGTTAGTTATCAAACTGGGTTTATGCAGCATTTGACTTACATGTTAAATAAACCTCTGCTAATGTTAAATCTTACTGATCCAATAATAAACTACCCAATTCGATATAATTCTATGGCCGCTCTAAAAACGTTAATTAGAAAAGATACTGGAGAAGAAGCTAATTTTTCAGAATTTGCAAATGGCTCACTGATTAAGTTTAAAAAGCAAAATAAGTTTGATAGTATTTATGAATTTATTGACAATACAGAGAATGAGGTGATAGCATCAATCAAGGATATGATAGATTTTATTGAAAAAAAATTTAAAATGAGCAATGAACAGATTTTTTTTAGAAAATTTTTATTAAAAAAAAATATAGAACTATTAGAAAAAAAAAGGCATATTGGTGTTTATAATTATTATATGAAGTGGTCAGGTGGTAATTTTATTGGGGACGGTTCACTTTGCCCATGGTATGTAGAAAAAAAGAAAAATGATCTGGGAAAATCCTTTCTTAAATGATGAGCCATAATCCTTACATTGTGCCTATAGAATAAATGGTTCAAAATAAACATATATTGTTATGGTGTTCACCAGGATTTGGTTTAGTTGATATGTGGCTCCCTATCATTAGAAAGCTGAAAAAAAAGGGGGGTGTAAAAATTGATTTTATATTTCCAGAGCCATCCTCACTAAGGCTGGAAGAAAAAAATAGTGATTTATTTAATCTTGCTGAGCAATTTTCAGATAACACCATATACAGGGGGTATTCTGGACGGTGGTTTATTGCAGAGACATTAGTTGATGCTAAAGCAGGCATTAAGTTTAGTAAATTTGATGAAAAGATAATGCGCCTCTCCAGTAGACTGACAAGGGGAGTAGTGTCAAAATACTTTTTTTTGAGATTGATCGGAAGATATATTTCAATAATATTGAAATATATTATAACTACTAAAGAAAATTTTTCGCACTATGCTTTTTATGATTTTAGCTCATCAAATAATATAGATGCTATTTTATGCGATATTACTGTAGAGGAGAAACATGTTAACAAAGAACTAAGGAATGAATTTAAAAATGTTCAAAAATTTTCTGTTTTTCATGGTTTAAGTGCCACCTGGGTCGAGCCTTATTTTAATTGCGAAAAGACCGTTTCAAAAAGATCGAATGTCACTGTTTATAGTGTGTCTAATCTAGAGACAGATGGGTATAAGAAATGTTTTGGAATTTTAGATAAAAACATAGTACACGCAGGTATACCAAGGCATGATAATGACTGGATTAAATTTATTTTTAATCAAGTAAATCGTACTGAAGAAGAGGTGTTTGATTCATTTGTCTTTATTATTGGAAGGCCGGCATCACCATATAATGCAGCCAAAAGGAAGAAGGCTGCATTAAAGGATATACATAATAAAATATGTATAGAGAATAAGTTAAAGCTTATTGTAAAAACACACCCTAAGGAGTCACTTGATGGGGTTGATGGAAAGATTTATGAAGATGCATTGGGATTGGAAAATTATGGAAAAACTTGGGTTTATTCTAATACTCATCCGTTTGTATTAGGTAGTAAAGCAATTTTTGCTGTATCTTTTTATTCTGGTGTCTCAATAGATATGTTGGCATTTAATAAGCCCACAATAGAGTATCTTAATTTGGAAGGATTAGAGTCATATGATAACGAAAGCTCATTGAGAAATAAAAGGGGAGCACCAGTTTTTCAGTTTAGGTATGCTGATTTAGTTCTTGGTGCGAGCTCTACTGCAGAGTTTAATAAACATGTTGACTCTTTATTGAATCAATATAATGAAACAATTTCACCACTGTTTTTAAATTATAATAAGTATTTTGAGACGTTTAGTTCATCTTCAAGTATGGTTGCTAATGATATTTTTAAAAAAATATAATAAAATTGTAAAAATATTCCTTAAATTTTTCTTTTTAAGACTTAATAAGTCAATAGATATAAGATCAATATGTGATCAATCTTTATCTGATGCTTTTTTTAAAATTAACCCTAAAATAATTAAGTTAATTTTAAATAATAATAAAATTACCCTTTTTTGATATAGGGAGCAGAGGCGGAATTAATGTTGATTTAGTAAAGTATAAATCTTTATTAAATATTTATATGTCAGATGCAGATGCAGATGCAGATGCATTGGAGGGGTGCAAATTAATAAAAGGCGCAATAGGTGAAAACAACAGTAGTTTAGTAATTAATTTATGTAAAAAAAGAAAAACTAGCTCTGTCTTATTACCTTGTGGTGCGTTTCTTGATTTATACGCAAGAGGTGTGTTATCTAATTTTGAAGTACAAAATAAAATAAAAGTGCCAGCTAGAAGTATTAGCAAAATATTTGGTAATGATCCACAGGGTTTGGATTATGTGAAAATAGATGTTCAAGGGTTTGAGACTAGTGTAATTAAGGGTTTTGGAGATGTTAGGCCTATAATAATAGAAGTAGAAATGTCATTTGTTCCACTATATGAAAATTCATCAATATTTTTTGATCTTGGTAAACGCCTATATGATGAAGGGTATATTTTGTTCCATCAACAATATGTTAGCAGAGGTGCATATGGAAAGTATAGAACTACTTCTGGTTATGAGCATAAAATACCTATTCATGGAGATGCCTTCTTTATGATAGACTGGAGTAGAGAAAAAGGTTTAAATATACTCAAAGGAAGAGAGTCACAATGGAAAGCTTTAATGTTAATGTTTGGAATGGGAGGCATATTAGATTATGCTGAAGATAAAATATGTCCAAAGTTTTAATAACCACTATTCCTTTTGGCGATAAAAATAGACTACCACTACACCTATTGGAAGAAAATAATATTGAGTATTTAATTAACCCGCTTAATAAAAAGTTAACTGAAGATGAGTTAAATGAGATGGTGGTGGATTTTGATGTAATTATTGCAGGAACCGAGTGTATTACTAAAAGAGTAATGGATAGTGCATCTAATTTAAAAATGATTTCTAGAGTGGGAATTGGTTTAGATAGTGTAGATTTGTTAGAAGCTAAAAGGAGAGATATAGCTGTATCTTACACTCCAGATGCCCCAGCTCCTGCAGTTGCAGAGTTAACTATAGGGTTAATGTTAACCTTATTACGCTTTGTACAGCTTTCTAATGTGGAAATGCATACTGGAAAATGGCATCGATTTTTTGGCAGAAGATTGTCAGAAGTAACTATTGGCATTATTGGTGTTGGTCGTATTGGAACTGGTGTATTACGGCATCTTCATGGGTTTGATTCACCAAAAGTATTGGCTAATGATATTGTTCCTAATAATAATTTGAAATGTGAGTTTAATGTTGAATGGGTGAGTAAAAATACAATCTATCAGCAGGCGGATATAATAACTATTCACACCCCACTCACTGCACAAACAAAAAATATGATTAAAAGAGAACAGTTATTAAATATGAAAAAAGATGCAATTATTATTAATACTGCACGAGGAGGCATTGTAAATGAGCAAGACTTGTATCATGTGATGCAATCAGGCCATTTAAGTGGTGCAGCAATAGATGTGTTTGACATGGAACCCTATAATGGAAAACTACAAGAGATTCAACGATGTATTTTGACTGCACATATGGGATCTATGTCAGTGGATTGTCGTACTAGGATGGAGATAGAGGCTACAAAAGAAGCGATAAGGTTTCTAACTGGGAAGTCTTTAGAGAGTGTTGTACCGGAAGATGAATACACAGTACAGAGAGAGGGTCTTTGATGAAAAAAGCAGTTGTTTTTGGAGGTGCTGGCTTTGTTGGTTCCCATGTTGCAGATTATCTTTCTGATGCTGACTATCAGGTGACTATCTATGATAAGAAAAAGTCACACTGGTTAAGGGCTGATCAAGAAATGGTTGTTGGCGATATAAAAGATAAAGAGGAAGTTAGCCAAGCTATTGTAGGTACAGATGTAGTCTATAATTTTGCTGCATTAGCAGATATTAATAAAGCGTTAAAAAAACCTGCAGAGACAGTCAGTATAAATATTTTGGGAAATATTAATGTGATTGAAGCTTGCCATACACACGGAGTTAAACGTTTTGTTTATGCTAGTACAGTGTATGTTCATAGTAGAGAAGGTGGATTCTATCGGTGCAGTAAACAGGCATCTGAGTCATATGTGGAAGAGTATCAGAGATTGTATGGATTAAATTACACAATTTTACGTTATGGCTCCCTTTACGGCCCAAGGGCAGATAATAGCAATGGTCTTTATAGGGTTGTTAAATCGGCATTAAATGAAGGTGTGGTTAAATATGCAGGAAATATTAACTCAATGCGAGAATACATTCATGTTGAAGACGCCGCTAAAGCAAGTGTTGATATATTGTCTGATGAATTCAAAAATGAAAATATTGTTTTAACTGGTCAAGAGCCAATGCGTGTATCTGAAATGTTAAATATGTTAGCTGAGATATTAGGTTTAAATAAAAAATCTATTAAATTTACAGAGGATAGCTATGAGGGGCACTACATTAGAACTCCTTATGCATACCAGCCAAAACTAGGTAAAAAATATATACCACCTGTACATGTAGACTTGGGGCAGGGTTTATTACAAATAATAGATGAAATTAGTAGGCAACATTAGATTATGTCGATTGAATTCCTGAAAGCCTATAGATCAGTTTTTTGGGATTTTGATGGAGTAATTAAAGACTCAGTAAAAGTAAAGTCAGATGCATTTGAGCAGCTATTCTTTCCTTTTGGAAAAAAGGTTATAGAGAGAGTTAGAAATCATCATGAAGAGAATGGCGGAATGTCTCGTTTTGAAAAACTTCCAATTTATATTGAATGGGCAGGACAAAATATAACACAAGAGATGTTTGATGAATATGCAACAAGGTTCTCAATTCTTGTAAAGCAAAAAGTTATTGATTCAAAGTGGGTGACAGGAGTTTTTGAATATTTAAGTGGTAACTATAATAAACAAGAGTTTTTTTTAGTGACAGCAACTCCTCAACAGGAGATAGAAGATATACTTATATCGTTAAAAATAGATAATTTTTTTAAAGAAGTTGTCGGGTCTCCAACAAAAAAATATAGAGCTGTTGAGTTTATTATGGGAAAATATTCTATTTTATCTGAAAGTTCAGTAATGATTGGTGACTCTAGAAGTGATTATAATGCATCAAATATAAATAACATTCAATTTGTATTAAGACGAACAAACTTAAACAAAGAGCTTCAAAAAGATTTAAATTGTTTGATGTTAGATAATTTTTTATGAATAGATTTAAAGCTATACAAAAACTTAGAAGCAAGTTAAAAAAAGGCGGATGCAGCATTGGTAGCTGGATGCAAATCCCGCACACATCAGTTGCTGAAATTATGGGTCAGTCAGGTTATGATTGGGTGGCTATTGATATGGAGCATGGCACTATTTCTACACACCAACTTCCCGATTTATTTCGCGCTTTAGAGCTTGGCAATACATTGCCACTAGTAAGGGTGGCGGAAGGTACTGAGAAAGACTGTAAACAGGCACTGGATGCAGGAGCAGGCGGTGTGATTGTACCAATGGTGGAAAGTGCATGTCAGTTGGAAAAAGTTAGAGATGCCACAAGGTGGCCGCCAGCAGGAAAACGAGGAGTTGCATTTTCTCGAGCCAATCTCTTTGGAAAATACTTTGATGAGTATATTGATGAAGCACAGCAGCCATTATTAGTAGCTATGATAGAGAGTATTGGTGCAGTTAAAAATTTAGATGATATTTTAAAAGTAAAAGGTTTAGATGCAATATTAATTGGTCCTTACGATTTATCTGCATCAATGGGATTGACGGCAAAATTTAAAGAGCAGGACTTTATAGATGCAATTAGCACTATAAAAAATAAGGCTAAAGGTGTGAAAATACCTTGCGGTATTCATGTCGTTAAGCCATCAGTAGATGAGCTAAAACAAAAGATAGGTGATGGATATAGATTTATCGCATATTCTATTGATGGTGTTTTTATTCATGCTAAATCAGCTAATCCATTAAATAATTTTTCAAAGTAAATTTTGGGTAATATAGAATTATAATTTCTTTAAGTAATAAGATAAAAAATCTATTTTTTTTTGGATTTAAAAAACACTATGGAAAAAAAATGAATATATTAGCATTAATTCCAGCTCGTATGGGCAGTAGTAGATTCCCAGGAAAGCCATTGGCAGAAATACTGGGAAAACCAATGATTGGACATGTTTATGAAAGAGTGCAAAAATGTAACTTATTAACAAAAACAGTTGTGGCAACTTGTGATGAAGAGATTAAAGATTATATCGACTCTATTGGTGGAGAGACCATAATGACAAGTAATAAGCATGAACGAGCATCTGATCGTTGTGCAGAAGCGCTAGGTTATATTGAAAAAGAAGATGGTGTAAAGTACGATATTATAGTTATGGTACAAGGTGATGAGCCAATGACGCATCCAGAAATGATCACAGAAGCAGTAACACCAATGTTAAGTAATTCAGAAATATTAATTGTAAATTTATTGGGCAATATTGAAACAACAGAAGAGTTTGAAGATAGAAATTGTATTAAAGTTGTATGTGATTTAGAGGATAACGCAGTATATTTTTCTCGTGAGCCAATTCCAACAAGAGAAAAAATAAAAAACATACCAATGAAAAAACAAGTATGTGTTATTCCATTTGCAAGAAGGTTTTTGCTTGAATATACAGAGATGAGCCCAACTCCGTTGGAAATTGCAGAATCAGTAGATATGATGCGTGTTTTAGAGCATGGATTAAAAGTAAAGATGGTCCAAACTAGATATAAATCTCATGCGGTTGACACGGAAAATGATTTGAGGAAAGTCGAGAAACTGATGAGTGGAGACGGTACTTTATGATCATATATACTATATTTTATATTTTTTTTAATTATGCATAATTAAGGGATAAATATGAGTCAAACTATTTTTTTGCAAAATAAAGAAGTAACACCAATAAATGTACTGTTTATTTATCCTAATACTTTTGGTATGAACATGTTGCCCCCGGCTATTGCTCTTTTTAATGCATTATTAAAACAACATGGTCATAGAGTTAGACTTTTTGATGCCACTTATTACTCAATGGATTATGGAGTCGACTCAGATGGATCAAAGTCGGACAATCTTAACGTAGTAGCTTATGACCCTTCTGAAAAAGGTATAGTTATGAAAAATACATCTTGGTTTGATGATTTACAAAAAGAAGTGGATGATTTTGAACCTGATTTAATTGCAATGTCAACCACGGAAGATATGTGGAATTTGGGATTAATACTATTAGACTCTATTAAAGATAAAATAAAGAATAGAAGAACCCCAGTTATTGTTGGTGGAGTCTTTCCAACATTTGCACCTGACCTAGTAATCTCAAGTAATCTTGTAGATATGGTTTGTGTTGGTGAAGGTGAAAATTCATTAGTTGATTTGGCTTATAGAATTGGTAAAGGTATAAATTATGATAATGTAACAAATTTATGGGTTAAAACTAAAGATGGGAGGTTGATAAAAAATAGTGTAACTGATCCGGTTGATATAAATAGCCTGCCTATGATTGACCTTTCATTATTTGAGGATCAGAGATTGTATAGACCTATGGCAGGTAAGTGGTACAGGATGTTGCCTATAGAAACGATCAGAGGTTGTCCATATAAGTGTGCATATTGTAATTCACCAACACAAACAGATTTTTATAAAAATAATGGTAGTAGTAGTTATTTCAGAAAAAAAGACATGAACTTAGTTTATGAAGAGCTAAAGTATTTTGTTAAAAACCATCAAATGGAATATGCTTATTTTTGGGCTGATACATTTTTAGCTATGAGTAGCAGAGAGTTCGATGAATTCTGTGAAATGTATCAAGATATTAAACTCCCATTTTGGATGCAAACTAGACCAGAGACAATTACTGATAAAAAAATAGAAAGGTTAGCAAGTGTTGGGTTAAATCGCATCTCATTTGGAATGGAGCATGGTAATGAAGAATTTCGCAAGAAATACTTAATAAGAGAATTTAAAAATAAAGATATTATTGAAAAACTAAAAATACCGCATAAGTACGGGGTTCAGTTTAGTGTTAATAATATCACCGGATTTCCTTATGAAACAAGAGAGTTGGCCATGGATACCGTTGAATTAAACAGACATATTGATGCAGATAACCAGAATATATATGCCTTTGTTCCATTTCATGGAACGCCTTTAAGAAAATTAACAGAAGAGCTAGGATATGTAAAACATACAGATATTACAAGATGCTTAACAGATAAACCAATGCTTGACCAGCCTCAGTATAGCGCTTCTGAAGTGGAAGGTTTGCAGCGTTGCTTTGTGCTTTATGTTGGTATGCCAAAGAGTAGGTGGAATGAAATAGCAAAAGCAGAAAAAAATACACCAGAGGGAAACCGTATATTTGAGAGTTTAAAGGAAGAATATATGCAAAAATACATAATGAATCCTGAAAAAACAGCTGATCTTGAGTACGGATCAAAAGTGGAAACAAAAAGTATTATTTCAAGTGATTAGGGTTTATATAGCGGGTCATCAAGGCATGGTTGGTTCTGCTATAGTTCAACAGCTAAAAAATCAGTTAGAAAATACTGTGCAACTAATAACCTGCACTCATAATGAGTTAGATTTATCTAACCAGCTGCAAGTGAATGATTTTATGGCAAATGAGAAGCCAGATCAAGTATATTTAGCTGCTGCTAAAGTTGGAGGTATACATGCTAATAATACTTATCCGGCTGATTTTATTTATCAAAACTTAATGATTCAAACAAACATTATTCATGCAGCGCATCAAAATAATATTCAAAAGCTTTTATTTCTAGGGTCAAGTTGCATTTATCCAAAATCTGTAAAACAACCAATGCAAGAAGGAGCTCTCTTGACTGGTGCTTTGGAGCCTACCAATGAGCCTTATGCTATAGCAAAAATTGCAGGTATTAAGCTTTGTGAGTCGTATAATAGACAATATAATCATGATTATCGCAGCGTAATGCCTACTAATCTTTATGGTCCAGGAGATAACTATCATTCAGAAAATAGTCATGTAATCCCTTCACTTATCAGAAAATTCCATGAGGCCAAGGTTAATAATGCACAAAAAGTTATAATTTGGGGATCAGGAAAACCAAAGAGAGAGTTTTTATATGTAGACGATATGGCGGCGGCTTGCGTGCATGTAATGAATCTAGATAAAAGCACATACCAACAACAAATAAAACCTATGCAAAGTCATGTAAATATAGGTACAGGGCATGATTTAACTATAAATAAATTAGCGGAATGTATAGCTAGAGTTGTTAATTTTAAAGGTAAAATTGAGTTTGATCACACAAAACCAGATGGTGCAAAAAGAAAGTTAATGGACAGCACTCTACTAAATAGTTTAGGGTGGCAACCAAATACTGGTTTAGAGAAAGGCATAAAGCAGGCATATGAAGACTACTGTATAAATAGCGATAGGTAAAAATATGGCAACAAATAGAAAAATAGCTTTAATAACTGGAATTACTGGTCAAGATGGCGCCTATCTTGCCGAATTTCTTATAAAAAAAGGTTATATAGTTCACGGTATTAAACGACGTTCTAGTTCTTTTAATACAGAGCGAATAGACCATCTCTATACAGATCAACACGATTTTGGAAATAGCGTTCCTCACCTGACACTTCATTATGGAGATTTATCGGATTCTATGAGTCTAGTGCGTGTAATTCAGCAAATTAATCCAGATGAAATATATAATCTTGGCTCTCAGTCTCATGTGGCTGTTTCCTTTGAGAGTCCAGAATATACTGCTGATACAGTTGGATTAGGGGCATTACGTATTCTCGAGGCAATTCGTATTTCAGGTTTAGAAAAAAAAACTAGATATTATCAAGCGTCTACTTCTGAACTTTATGGTAAGGTTCAGGAAATTCCGCAAACTGAAAACACTCCTTTTTATCCAAGAAGTCCATATGCAGTTGCTAAGCTTTATGCTTATTGGATAACTATTAATTACCGTGAAGCTTACGGAATTTATGCTTGTAATGGTATCTTGTTCAATCATGAGAGCCCTGTTCGTGGTGAAACTTTTGTTACTAGGAAAATTACTCGTGCTCTAGCAAGGATAAAACTAGGGTTGCAAGATTGCCTCTATCTAGGAAATATGAATGCAAAAAGAGATTGGGGTCATGCTAAAGATTATGTAGAAATGCAGTGGCTGATGCTTCAACAAGAGAAACCAGAAGATTACACAATTTCTACAGGAAAGCAGCATACAGTTAGAGAGTTTGTAGAAGTGGCTGCAAAAGAGTTAGAGATAGATATTAAGTGGCAGGGGAATGGTGTTAATGAGAAAGGAATGTGGAATGATAAGATAATTGTTTCTGTTGATCCACGATACTTTCGTCCTACAGAGGTTGAGACTCTACTGGGTGACTCAAGAAAAGCGAAAGAGAAATTAGGCTGGTGCCCAAAAATAACCTTTAATGAACTAGTTAAAGAGATGGTGTGTATGGATCTAAAAGAGGCAAAGCGTGACCATCTTTGCCAAACTAAAGGGTATACAACTTATAGTTATTATGAATAACTATCAATGTTAAATATTTATCTTGCAGATCTTGTTTATGATAGTACAGAAACAAATCATGTTATACCATTAAATGTTGCATGTTTAGCAGCATATGCAAAAGAGGAAATTGGCAATAGTGTAAATATTAAAATATTTAAATATCCTTTAGAGCTTGAGAAAGAAATACAACTTAATCCTCCAGATGTTCTAGGATTAAGTAATTACAGTTGGAATGAAAGACTAAACCATCATTTTTGTAACATAGTTAAAAGAAAAAATAAGTTGGTTACAACAATACTTGGAGGGCCAAATATAAGACTTGATCACTCGTCTATAGAAGGATATTTAAGAAATAATAGATATATAGATTACTATATAGTTGGAGAAGGTGAAGAACCATTTGTTGAAACCATTAAAAGACTTCAAGGTGGTTTAAGCAGCGCTTCTTTACCAGATGGTTGTGCAAAATTACATAATAACAATCTTGTGTATACACCTACAAATACTAGACATCAGCCTAAAGAGTATGATTATAAAAGTCCTTATTTAACTGGAATATTAGACCCTTTTATTAAGGATAAAAAATGTATACCATTGTTTGAATCTAATAGGGGTTGCCCTTTCTCATGCACTTATTGTGCATGGGGTGTTTCTCAGCTCTCAAGGGTTAGAAAGAAATCATTGAATATAATTTTTGAAGAAATGAATTATGTTCGAAAGCATTCTGCTGGACAACAGTCATGGATATTTGCCGATGCTAATTTTGGAATGTTTGATCGTGATATTGATATTGCAAAACATATAAATAAAATTAGGAAAAAGTACGGATTTCCAGCTCATGTAACATTATGGGACTCAAAGAATACTACCAGTAGAAATATTAAGATATCAGAAGTTTTGGAGGATAAAAGTGGTTATATAGCTATTCAATCAACTGACTTATCGGTACTTAATAACTCTGGTCGTGGCAATATAAAATTTGATGGTTTAAAACAACGTTTATTGGATTATAAAGATAAATCAAAAGAGACACAAACTGATATCCTGATTGGACTAGCCGGTGAAACATCAAAAAGCCATATGAAAACATTACGTGATTCTTTTGATTTAGGGTTTGATATTATTCAACCATATAATATTAGACTTCTTCCAGGCACAGATTATGAATCAGAGGAGCAAAGAAAGTTATATGGAATTGGAACAAGATTTCGTTTAATTTTTGGCTCTTACGGCATCTATGGTAATAAACTTGCATTTGAAATCGAGGAGTCTGTTAGATCAACAAAAGACATGAGTGAAGATGAGTTAGAATCTTTTAAAATACCACATTGGTTAATATATTTTTGTTGGAATATAGGTATTTTTAAACCGATTCTTAAGTATGCCTTTAAAGAATTAAAAGTTAATCCAATGGATGTCCTATTACATATACTCAGAACAAAAAATAGTAATCTAGGAAAATTATTTTCTTCCATGGAAAGTGAATCTCTTAGTGAATGGTTTGATACAAGAGATGAGTTAATACGTTATTACAACAATGATAAAAATAGGAGTAAACTCAAAGAGTTTAAAAAATTAAATGCCTGGTGGATTGCTAAATTATATCGAAACAGTATTTTGTTAAATAATTTATATGATGATATGGTGTCTTATATAGAAAAAATAATGCTAAAAAAAGATTTGAATGATATTGTGTGGGATGAAATAAAGAGTGTTAATTTACAACTTCTTTGTTTTGGAAATTTATCAAAGGTAGAACAAAGTGACCCAATATCCATTCATGGAAAAACCCTATTTTATTTGAATAAAAATAGTAAATATATTGATAAGTCAAATGTAAATATTTACATATATAGAAGTAATAAATCTGCACAATGGTGGTCCTATTATCTTGGTAGTGAAAGCTATTCTAATATTTCAACAAATAAATTTCTATCGGCAATAGAGAGTGGCGGAAGCTCGAAGCTACTAAATTCTATTGATGTATATTAGCAATATTATCAATTAATTAAGTGGCTTATTTTTAGTCTTGAAGTTTATTTATTGAGAATATATAGTGGATTAAATATAGTTTGTTGATACTAACTAATTGTTTAGTCCCACAATCTTATGGTTGGGGTCTTCTCTAAATCTTTCACGGTTTTCATTATAACATTGTTGTATTAATTCCCAAGGGGTTTTAAACTTTAATGA
>Ga0233435_1003195_pt1 | contig 12808 bp, 12 predicted proteins | sample SI_122_August201_3_FD_182735 | JGI IMG/M metagenome (GOLD analysis project Ga0233435, IMG submission 182735) | Seawater microbial communities from Saanich Inlet, British Columbia, Canada - SI_122_August2016_135_MG | ecosystem: Environmental > Aquatic > Marine > Inlet | place: Canada: British... | reverse complement strand
CTTGACCCAATAAAAAATTAGATTTTAGCTCTTTTTGATACTCTATAAATAATATCTTTTGCAACATATTTTGGAGAATTTTCAATTGGGGAAAAATAGTCTTCATATTTGTCATGTAGTAGTCTAACAGTAGAATCATATTCATTAATTATTGAGTGCACATGCTTTGAAAACTGCTCTAACGAACTTGCCCCAAGAACTAATCCTGCATGACGTTCTGAAAAAACTGGATGACCATCAGAATCTCTTAATGATTCTTTATTGTCGTATTTATTTATCCCTCTTAAATCTAAATATTCTATTACAGGTTTATTAATAGCCAACATATCACTAGCAACACCTGAATAAAATGAAACACAAAATATAGATAAGTTGCCTATGGTAAATGGGTGCAATGATGAATACATCCATGTTATTCCATAATTTTCCTTGCCCAAAGAATCCATATAGATTTTGCCGTCTATCCCATCTAATCTTTCCTTTGGGTGTGCTTTTACTACTATTTTTTTTCCATGCTGATCACAAACCACTTTACTAATATCGCGCAATGCCTTAGATTTTCTTTCTACAGTATTGTAATCCGATGCAGGTCTCCCAATTATAAATATAAAATCATCGAATAAATCTTCAACTTTGTCTTTGTTTGCATGCAAATTTATGTATTTAATCCAGTCTGGATCATGACGAGGTATACCTGCATGATATAAATTATTATCGGCAACACCATAACATTTTTTATACCCATTTATTTCAAGTTGAGAAGCATAGTAAATAACTATATCATTTCGAGGGGCAACTTGTCTTTTGCAAAAAAAATAATCCATATACCATACAGCTCCCAAACCATGCACCATAGAGAATTTAGGGGTATTACTAAATTTATTCCTTAAATCTGAATTTACAAATTTAATCTCTGCAAGGGTATCATACAATATACCTGAAACCTCTCCAAAAGGCTTTAATGTAGTTAAAACAGAAGCATTAGTAGAAAAGATATTTTCTTTTAATAAGTTCATAAGCACAATAACTTTTGAAAGTAATAAGCCAAATGACTTTAAGATAAAAAACTTAGATAATTTCCCACTATGTAGCCTCCTTGCTAATGTATATAAATAACGATCGATACTATTCATCTTAATTGAGTTTTTTGCCAACTCTAATCCTTGAGAAAACAGCCATCTATCTGAATAATTCTTAAATATAACCCCATCTAGAAACTGCTCTGCCATCTTAAACAAATCACTATCGGCATCAACTGCATATAAGGATGACTTATCCGGGAAGACAAAGTACACTTCAATATTGACACTTTCTTTTAGATTCTTGACAACAGGTAGCCAAATGTCAACTACGCCAAACCCTGGTGAACACCATAAATAGAATATTTGCTTATTTTTATTTTTTTCTATCAAAAAGGGTTGCATAAACATAAAAAATCTCATAATACTCTTTTAATATCAGGGTATTCGTACAATAAATTATCTAATGCTTTTCTTGCCATATTAATTTCAAGATCTAGTGATCCATATGTATTTTCATACCCCTTTACATCTATCGAAGATTTAATTTGTGCATGCGAAAATGCTTTTTTTGCATGCTCTAACTCTTGATTGGTAGGATAATTATCAACAATACTAGAAATTGCTTTTTTAGTTTCAAAATAATTTGAAACAAAGTACACTGTTGGCAAATTATTAATAATCTGATGTTTTCCAAATGATAATACTGGCTTTTTAAAATAAATAGACTCTTGACCAACGGTTCCAGTAATTGTAGATACAAAATCTGATTTATCAATCCAATTCCAACTATGGATATCTGGATGTGCAAGCATTACATTGGGTATTTTAGTAAGTTGATTGTAATACCATTTTGATCTAATACCATAGCTTAATGCTTGTTCTTTTACAACTAAAATATAGTCAGATGGGAGTGACTTTGATATCCAGATAATTGCTTCCATAGAGTTGTTAAATTCTGGTGAGAAATTTTGTAAGGCAACTTCTGGTTCAAGGTGTAAAGCAAAATAAACCACCTTATACCCGCTAAGATCATCAGGTGTTACTGATTTTGACAAAATATAGTTATAATTAGAAACCTTTCTTAAGACTGAAGGTATCCAACCTAGATAATGATATGAATTTTTTTTTTGTTTTTTGCGCACCCAATTCTTAGTGTCATTAAATACTATACTGGTTATCTGCTTAATGGCATCCTTATATGTGTACTTTACACTTTTATTAACATTATCAGCATCACTGTCAATCATATAATCTACAGCACTTAATTGACTTTTCTTTAAAAACTTTTCTAAATTATCAATATATCTGCTACTTGTAATATAATCATTGTCACTCCAAAACATTCTATCGCCATACTTGATAGCCACAAATGAGAAGGATTTAACTCCTAAACTTTTTGTTATCGTTGTAACGGTTTTAGTGGGCCACATTTGAATGACAAACTTCACATTGGTGAGTATTTTTTCTTTTTTCTTAAAATCTTTAAGAAAGTGCACAAGTTTTTTCTGATGTGGCCATGATGCTCGAATAATATCCGGAATCTTTTCTATATTGGTTAAATACCCTTGTCCAAAAGAACGATCTTCAGAAAGAAGCATGGCAATATTTATATTATATTTTTTTTCTATACTTTTTGCTTCATCTATTGCTCTCGATTCATCTATACACACTTTCACATCAGAAACAACAATATCATTTTTACGATTTGGCAATAACTTTTTTACCAGGTTTTTTACATGTATATCTCTAGCTACAATAACAGTATTTAACCCATGTACTCTTTCAAGAATATCAGCCAGTGCAATTAGAAAACCTTTTTGTTCACTAGCAATAAATATCACTACTTTTGAGTTCAATATATTGCTCATATATATCTAATAACGATTAATTACGACCCGTGCTAAATCTAAATCAATATCATGATCAATATCTATAGAATGAGCTTGACTCATAACAAATGCACTGCACTTTAATTTTAGTAAAAAATTTTTCTCTTTTTTTAAGGAACTAATCTTATTTAAATAAATCGCTCCATTTAATCGATACATTTTTACATCATCTTGTGCTAAATTATTAACAAAATTTATCATATCTAAACTTTCATCTAATTCTCCACACCAAGTTGGCCTATGTTCCATTTCACAAACACTAATCACTGCTTCATCATTTTTTCTTATTAATTGCTCTATAGAATTATTTATATGCTGAAAATTTCGTAATGGAGATGTTGGTTGCAACAATATAATGTATTCATAAGAATCGCCTTGATTCTCCAACGTATTAATCGTATGCAACACCGTATCTATACTTGAACTCTGATCTGTAGATAAGAAATCTGGACGTTTAAATGGAACATCGGCACCATACTTAGTACTAATTAATGCTATTTCGTCATCATCTGTTGACACAACTACGCGATCAATATATTTTGATCCGAGCGCTGCTTCAATAGTCCACGCTATCATTGGCTTACCCGAAAGATCAAGAATATTCTTTCTTGGTAAACGCTTACTCCCACCTCTTGCAGGTATGATTGCTAATAATTTCTTATTGCAAATCATTCAAAAAAACTCGGCTAAATCCTGTTGGGCTTGTTTAAATTGATCTATTTGACCGATATCTAACCAATATTCATATATTGGAAACATGTTAACTTTTCTTGAGTTTTCTATCTCATTCTCTAGCAATTTTGGCATATCTAAATAACTCGTTCCATCTATACTGTGAAGTATTTTTGGATCAAGTACATAAACGCCAGCATTGATAAAAAACTTTTGCACTGGTTTCTCTTCAATAGAAATAATACAATTATCTTTTGCTTTAATCACTCCATAAGGAACTTGGAAATCATATTCTCTAACACAAACAGTTGCAATCCCTTCATTTTGCAGATGGAAGTTTAACAACTCTGTAAAATCTATTTTAGTTAGTAAATCACCATTCATCATCAAAATAGGTAAATCTGGTAAATTTTCTGGAAGTAAGCCAAGACTCCCAGCAGTTCCAAGCGGCACTTCTTCATGCACATATTCAATTGTTATATTCCAATTACTACCATCTCCAAAATGCTCTCGTACCATTTCAGATTTAAAGTGGGTTGAAATATAAAAACTATGGAAGCCTACATCAATAAATTGTTCCAAAATATTTTCAAGTATAGGTTTTGTTCCAATTTTTAATAATGGCTTTGGGGTGTTATCTGTCAATGGCTGTAATCTTTTACCAAATCCTCCAGCCATCAGGAAGACTGGATTATCAAGCCTCTTTCTCTCTATTAAATGTTGCAACGTTTCTAATCCAACAATTTTGCCATCGCCATCAACGATTGGTATCTGCAATATGTCTAGTTCTTTCATTTTAGACAGAATACTCTCTTTATCATCATTTTCTGATGCAACAATCGGTTTCTTAAACATAATTTCAGTAATAATTACATCCATTGACAAATGTTTCATTAAACTACGACGAATATCACCGTCTGTTACTGTCCCAATCAATCTATTATTCTCATCTACAATCATAACTATACGTAATGATTGTAATTCTAATATTTTGATAGCTGCCTGCATTGTTTCAGACTTACTGAGGATCGTTTTTTCCCAATTATGCATAATAAAGACCTGACTTTTTAAAAGGTGTAATATTTAACGCAGTATGAATGCCTTTTACTATCATGTATTAATAAATTTATGTAATATTTTCAAGCCAGCCTTGCCACTTTTTTCCGGGTGAAACTGTAATCCTGTAATATTATCTCTTTTAATTGCAGCCGCAACCAAAAGACCTTCATCTTCACACTGTGCTAATAAGTATTCTTTTTTCTCAGGAACTGCCATAAAAGAGTGTACAAAATAAAAATACTCACCTGCCTGTATATCGTCTAGACAGCTACCTTTCCAATTTTGAAAACCAGGGTTCTTTATCTGCGTCCATCCAATATGTGGGATTTTTCGGGAAAATTCACCATGATTACTTTCTGGAATCATTTTTACATTACCAGGTATCAAACCAAGACCAGTATGTATGCCATGCTCTTCACTTTGATCTAACAACATTTGCATACCCAAGCAGATTCCAAGTAATGGATTACCAATTCTAACAAAATCATGAATTGCATTCACAAGTCCTGCATTCTGAAGTCCTTTCATTCCATCATAAAAAGCACCAACACCGGGCAAAACTAATCGACTTGCATTGGTGATTACTACAGGGTCCGAACTTAGTATTACTGAAGCACCAACCTGCTCTAAACCTCTTTGAATACTTTTAATGTTACCCATACCATAATCAACAATAACAATATCTTTCATTAATCATTCTCCGTCAAAGTATAGACTCTCACAGGTATGTTATTATTAGCGCAATGATTCCTTACATTGTCGATTGTTAAATTATTATAGTGTAGTACGTGTGCCATTGCTATGGCATCAGCATGCCCGTCTTTAATTACTGCATCAACATCATTTATCTCGCCCATTCCTCCACTGGCAATCACTGGAATTTGAACACTATCAGTCACCGCTTTAACTAGTTCTACATCAAAGCCTTTAGTTGTGCCCTCCTTATCAACTGAGGTTAGTATAATTTCTCCAGCGCCTAATTTTTCCCCTTTTTTTGCCCATTCCACAACGTCTAAATTACTGTGTTCTCGACCATTATCATAGTAAGCCTCCCAGTAACTACCTTGCCATTTAGCCTGAATAGAAAGCACCATACATTGGCTACCAAATTTTCTGGAAATCGCGGTAATAATATTTGGATCTTTTATTGCAGCAGTATTGATAGATACTTTATCAGCACCTGCCCGAAGAATGGCGGCAACATCTTTTATACTACGTAAACCGCCACCAACTGTGATTGGAATAAATATATTATTTGTTGTCTTTTCAAGAATATCAAGCAAGCTGTTACGCTCATAAAGACTTGCCACAACATCAGTGTAAAATATTTCATCTGCACCTTGTAAATAATATTTCAGTGCGAATTCATTAGGGTCGCCAAGCTTACGAAGACCCTCCAACTGGATTCCCTTCACAAGATTTGGTGCTTTAATATCTAGGCGGGCAATCAGCCGTATGTTACGCATTTATTAAATCACTCTTTATAAACTGTACGGCGTAGCTTCCACAATCCATCTTCTCGTTTCCAGATATGTGGGGAGCGGAATGAGTCGGATAAGTCTTCAAAATAACTCCTATCCATAATTGGCTGTTCAAACATTTTACTTGCACTTGGAAATTCATTTTCAGGGATACTTAAATATTTAAATACCTCATCAGCAAATCTCTCTGGCCACTCTAAATCAAATTTTTTAACAAGAGCTACACCTTCTTCACGATTAATTTCTCTAGAACGAATTTCATGAGCGGCATCTTCCGTAGCTCGCGCTCTTCCAAATTTAATACCTGTAGTGTAATAATGAAAATCATCAATTTTATCATCGATACTACTATATTTACTATAAGTTCCAACTGTTCGCTCAGGGGCTGCAGAGAAATTAGAATTTTCTACAGCATAATAGTACGCCCCTTGTGGGTGCCATTTTTTATAGTAACCAAAATAGCGTACTTCAATATTGTTATCATTAATAATATTTTGATCCACTGGTAAATAAGGTTGTAATTCTGATTTATCAATACCAAAATCTTGGATCAACTCTTCTACAGGCACTCCTGAAAGGTACATACTTTCAAAACTTACATCAGAATAGAATTTATTATCTTGAATACTTTCATCATCATTTTCCACTTCAGAACCATACTCCGCCTCATGTTCGCCATAAAAAACTAATGGAATCCCCATTGATGCAGCTATTTTTGGAGCTAAAGACTTCTGTCCAAAAATAAACGGTTGAAATGGGTGAAATAGCACATCTACAGCCAACCTTGTTAATAGTCTATGCACTCTACCATTTGGTGTAATCAAAATATTGTCTTGACCGCCATGTATCCATGAATCAAAATTCTTTCTTCCCCACTCGGTATAGATATGTGGAGACCAAGTCACTGTCAAAGGATGCATTCCATATTCATTTTTTAATAGATGTGACACATAAATACTGTCTTTTCCACCGGATCCTGGAACAATACAATCATAACGACCATCATTTCTTCTGTGTTTATCGCACAACTCTCTAAGCATCTGATCTCTAGCATCCCAATCAATCGAATCTTTTTCTAATGAGAAATTACAAGCAGCACATACACCATTCTCATCAAAAAAAACAGTCTCTTTTTTTGAATCTTTCTTATGGTGATATTCAACAGTGGTACTTGGTCTTTGATTAGACTCCACACAATTCTTACAAAACTTTACTTCTGGTGGTAATCCATATTTAACTTCATCAAATTTATCATCAGAAAATTTTTTATAATCTATCTTTTGTGGTTTTTGAATCATAATTTTTTATTTCTTTATTTTTCCCAAATCGGTGATTTTAGTTTCCATGCACCATTAACCTTTGCCCAAAGATGCGGAGAACGCCAACTATCAATCACCTCCCAATATAATTCTTCAGTAATATTCAGGTACTCCATAGTTTCTTTAAAATACAGCTGTGGAAACTCACTATCATACTTTTTAACAAGCAAAACCCCCTCTTCTCTGGAGATTTTATTATCTCTAATCTCATGCGCAGTATCACCAGTTGTCCTACCTAAACCAAACTTAATATAGGATAAATAATGATGCTGTCCATCTGTTTTATCATCAAGACTTGCATACTTTGAATAGGTGCCTTCTGTACGCTCAGGATTTGCCTCGAACCCTGTATGTTTAACAGAATAATAATAATTTTCTTGAGGATCCCAAAAGTGATAGTAACTCATGAAATGTATTTCTGTCTTATTTGCTATAATCTTTTCATATAGTGGTGGCATATATGGATATAAATCACTCTTGCTAACTCCATGCTCCTCCCAAAATTCTGGTGGCTTTCCTGAAAAATAATGTCCATCATGATCCTTAATATCTCTTGTTGGTTTGTGAGCATTTTTCATATCTCCACCATATTCAACCTCGCCATTCTCGCCGTACATAATAAGGCTAATATTATGTTGCACTGCCATTTTAAGCGGGAAGTTTGTCTGTCCATAGATAAATGACTGGAAATTATCACCCATATGTAAAAATGCAAGTTGTGACATTTTCTGGTGAACGGCGCCATTCACAGATCCTAAAATATTATCAAATCCCCCAATCCTTATAAAATTATCTAAATTTTTTCTTCCAATATTTGTATAAATATGTGGTGCCCAGGTAACTGTAAGTGGATTCATATTATATTTATACTTCAACATATGCGCTACAAAACTACCGTCCTTTCCTCCACTACAAGGAACAACTACATCATAAGATCCATCGTTTTTCCTGTGCTTATCACAAAGTTCATGCAACTCTTTTTCTCTTAGTTTCCAATCAATTGTTTTCTTATGTTCTGCAAAATTACACGCGCTACATACTCCATTTTCATCAAATGTAATTCTTGGTCTCTGATTAGACATGGTACATTTTTTACAAAACTTTATTTTTGTTGGCAAATTATACAACGCCTGAACATCTCTTTTTTCAATCATCACTACTCCTTAAAAAACTTCTTTCAAACTCATAAATGCTCCTACAGAATAAATCCCCGCTATTTTTTACATCAGTATCAAACAAGATTTTGAGAATTTCTAGTGAAAGTTTAATAGTGCCAATAAAATAAACTATTTTAATTAATTCGAATTATCTATTTAAAAGTTAATATTGTAAAATCGTTTCTTTAATACTCTGTCCAACGAAAATATGCGAATTATTTCTACTATTTTTTTCGAAGCACCACCATTACCATAAGGATTTTTAATCTGCTGAAGTTGTTCTTGGAAAAGCGGGGAAAACAGTTTGTTTAGTGAGGATTGAATAGATTCAACAGAAGTATCGCAATCAATTACACTATCTGCCTTAATCCTACCTCTTTGTCTATCACCTATATTGATAGTGCAAATTTTAAAACTCGGCACTTCCACCAAACCACTAGAAGAGTTACCGACAACACCGTCAACATATTGCAAAGCAGAAAGATATCGCAACTGCCCTAATGATGTAAATGCAATAGCTTTTTCTGGATGCAGTGTCACATATTCATCAATCATCTGATTAATCACTTTTCCGTTAGTATCTGCATTTGCTTTAGTAAATATTAGATGTGTGTCAACCTGCTTGTCCACAGCCTGCAAAATATTTGTAAATTGCTCCCTAGCCGTAGCATTCTCTAAGGTTACTGGATGAAAAGTGATTAACAAATTACGCTGAGCAAGACTAAAGTCTATAGATTTTTCAAACTCTTCTCGTGAAAGAAGGGTAAGTTTTTTTATATTATCAACGCCTACAGCGCCAACATTAAAAACTCTCTCAGGCTGTTCACCTAATTGAATCACTCGTTTTTTATATTCTTCCGTGGCGGTAAAATGCAGATGTGACATTTTAGTTATTGAGTGTCTAATTGATTCATCAAAAGCCCCTTCTGTTGCTTCGCCACCATGTAGATGTGCTACAGGAATTTTAGCAATCATGGCGGCACTTACTGCTGAGAAAATTTCAAATCTATCTCCCAATACAATAATTAAATCTGGCTTTAAATTATCAATTGCATCAGCAAACCCAATCAAACCCAATCCCATAGATTTGGTAATTCCAACCTCACTATCGGAAGAGAGTAGCATTTCTACTTTTTTATCAATTTTAAAACCATCTTGCTCAATCTGTCGATAGGTATTGCCAAACTCTGGAGAGATGTGCATACCTGTAGCAATAATCTGCAGTTCTAGATCTTTTGCTATTTGAATTTCTTTCATTAGCCAGTATAAAAGGCCGTACTCTGCACGAGAACCTGTTACAACACATACGCTTCTCTTAGTCATATCAATTCATCTTCTTGGTAATTCTTTGTTGCCTTTGTGCCGATGACCGCATCCCATTTCATAGGACTCAATCCTGTTCCAGGTCTCTTCGCAATAAGATTTTTATCGGATAACAACTCACCTTTTTTGATTATACAACTAGCAACTATAGACTTTCTAGCAACATCCATATTGACAATTTCACTTGGTGATGGTTTTTTCTCATAACTACCTAACGCATTCTCAATATTCCGAATAGCGACAACCATATCTTTAAGCTCTTCTGGCTCTAGAGATGCTTTGTGATCAGGACCCTCCATGGTTTTATCTAAAGTAAGGTGCTTTTCAATTATACTTGCACCCATTGCCACAGCTGCAATATCAACCTCTATTCCTAAGGTGTGATCACTATAACCTATAGCAACACCAAACTCTTCTTGTATTGCCAACATGGCATTAAGATTTACATCTTCCATTGGTGTTGGGTACATCGTGTTGGCATGCAATACCGTAATATTCGCTTTTTGCGTCCCAGTACCTACCAAAATAGTTAATGCATCGCCAACTTCTTTAAGTGTTGACATTCCTGTAGATAAAATTACTTGCTTACCTAATGCTCCAACACGTTTAAGGTAGGGAAAATTTGTAATATCACCACTTGGAATTTTAAAAATTTTAAGGCCTAATTCATTTAGAAAATCAATACTATCATGATCAAATGGCGTAGAAAGAAACATAATATTTTTTTCTTGGCAGTAAGCCATTAATTCTTTATGAGTATTTACATCAAGTTCAAGCTTTTTGATCATATCAAATTGCGACTCTGATATATCAGTTGTCTTTTTTTGATACTCTGCCTTTTGGGCATTCTTTGACACTAGATTTTCTGCTTTAAAAGTTTGAAATTTAACAGCATCAGCACCTGAGTTTGATGCCACATCAATTAACTGTTTCGCAAGTTCAATTGAGCCATTATGGTTGACACCAGCTTCTGCAATAATAAATACACTCATGTCACCAAACTTCCTGCCTTAATAAAACTATTTTTACCAATTGTAATTGACTCTTTAGTTATTGCACCACTACCAATAAAACATCCAGATTCTACTACCACTCCACCATTAATAGTTGCATTCGTAGAAATATGACAATGTTTAGATATTCGACAATCATGTTCAATCAATGCTTTTGAATTTATAATGCAATTGTCGCCTATTGTTGTGTTCGCATTGATTATTGCGTTATGCATTATAGCAACACCATTATCAATTGATGCATGCGGAGAGATGTAAGCATTTGGAGAAACAACGCTTGGTAATATAAATCCAGCTTCTACAACTAAATCGAACAATTTTATTCTAAGTGATGGTGATTCAATTTGTCCAACTGTTATTAAAGCATATTCATATTTCTTTGCTAAATCACCCAAGTCAGAATCATTACCAATAATCTGATACCCAAGTACATCAGTTTCAAGAAAATCTGGCCTCTCAACTATGCCTGCAATATTAAATCTACCCTCCTGCTCTATAACATCAATAACAGACTTGCAGTGTCCACCACCTCCAATTAAGAGTATATCGTTCATAATATGACACTACTAGGTATGTTGACAACACGCTCTTCTAACCATTCGGCATTTAATAAATCACCACATTCGGCATCTTCAAACATTGGTAATTTGTTCATTAGTGTCCATATTGGACGTGTCATCACACCCTGTAAATTAGTCTCTTTCAGAAATGCATTTCGCTGTTGTTTGTTTCTAAAAATAATTGAATTTAGCCAATAATTTGACTTACTGTCCATTGGCTCTTTAACAAAAACATAATTAGTACTATTAAAGAATGTTTCATACACATTAGCTAACTTGCGCTTGCTACTAATAAAATTATCTAGATTTTCTAATTGCGCAACCAGCAAAGCAGCATTTAAGTTTGGCATGCGATAATTGTAACCAACAATATCATGGTTAAAATTCCACTTGTGTGGTACTTTGGCAGTTGTTGTTAAGTATTTCGCTTTTTTTGCAAGAGCTTCATCGTCGGTAATAATGCAACCACCTCCACCAGCTGTAATAATTTTATTACCATTAAAACTCATTACGCCCACCTGCCCAAAAGTTCCAGTGTGTTTGTCTTTATAAAAACTCCCAACACTTTCAGCTGCATCCTCAATCAAAAAGATATTATATTGATTGCAAATATCCTTAATTTCATCTATTCTGCAAGGGTGTCCAAATGTATGTACAGGAATACATGCTCCAATCCTTTTTCCTGTCACATTATTAATGCATTTATTGTTTTTAATCGTTGTATTATTTTCAAGAAAATATCTCAATGCAGATGGTGATAGGCCCATAGTATCTCTATCAACATCAATAAATACAGGCTGTGCACCACAATAACTAATTGCATTGCAAGTTGCAACAAAAGTAAGGGGCTGTGTAATCACTTCATCATTCTGTTCCACATTAGCTAGTAGCAATGATATATGCAATGCTGAGGTGCCATTGCTAGTTGCTATAGCGTATTTTACACCTGTATAATTTGAAATTTTTTCCTCAAATTCATCTACAAACCTACCTACCGATGAAACAAAGGTAGAGTCAATGCATTCGTTCAAGTATTTTTTTTCATTGCCTATAAACTTTGGTTCATGCAAAGGGATAAAGTCAGTTGTTTGGTAGGTTTTTTGAATAAAGGCTATTACTTCTTTATACATTGTAAATTTCTGACTTATATTTTTTTAGATTTTTGGGTTGGGTAATCCAATCAATAGTTTGTTGAAGACCTTGACGTATATCTACTTTTGACTCAAATCCAGTTAACTTTTTTATTTTTGTATTATCACACCAAAGACGAAATACTTCTGATTTAGATGGTCTTATACGATCTTTATCAATAA
>Ga0233435_1003187_pt1 | contig 12829 bp, 12 predicted proteins | sample SI_122_August201_3_FD_182735 | JGI IMG/M metagenome (GOLD analysis project Ga0233435, IMG submission 182735) | Seawater microbial communities from Saanich Inlet, British Columbia, Canada - SI_122_August2016_135_MG | ecosystem: Environmental > Aquatic > Marine > Inlet | place: Canada: British... | reverse complement strand
TGATCTACTGATCCATGTTGCTCTTTGCGTTGCAGGTTTGTGCCTGCTTTCCGGGAGTATCTATGTCTTTAACGACATTTTGGACGTGGAGGCTGATCGCAAGCATCCTACAAAGTGCAAGCGACCAATTGCTGCTGGAGCGATCCAGGTCAGCGAGGCATGGATACTGGGTCTGATCTGTCTAGGCCTTTCCTTTATCTTCGCCTACTCTGTACGTCCTGCCCTTTGTCTGGTCTTTTTGGCTTATTTGCTTTTGCAGATGGCCTACACTCACAGACTCAAACATCGGGTCGTTTTGGATATTTTTTGCATAGCCGCTGGCTTTGTTTTGCGTGCCCTCGCTGGTGGTGCCAGTGCGCACGTGCCATTGTCGTCATGGTTTTTACTATGCACCTCTCTAGGAGCGCTTTATCTTGGACTCGAAAAAAGGCGGCAAGAGTTAGCTGTTCTGGGCGAGAGCGCTGCCAGTCATCGTAAGGTGCTGGGCAAGTATTCCGATAGGCTTGTCGATCGTATGGAAGCCGTGATTTTACCCAGTCTGGTCACAGCCTATGCTTTTTACAGCTTTCAATCGCAATACGGGCAATGGATGATGATTACCGTACCTATAGTGCTTTATGGGCTTTTTCGCTATCAAGTGCTTTCCCTCCAGGACAATCTGACCCAAAGTCCCGAAGAAGTTCTATTGCGCGACCGCCCTATCCAATTGACTGTGGCTCTATGGGTGGTGGCTAGTGCGAGTGTCGTTTACGGATGGCTGCCAGCTTTTTGTAGGGCTGCAGTTGGATTAGCGGATGGTTTTAGAGTTTCGTTCTAAGTCGTGTTCTAAATTTTATTTTGAGCTTTATTCTGAGCCATAGGCTTGCCGATGCCTTCAGCCCAGGGGCCATATTTGTACAATTTCTTAATTGCTTCTGATGTCAATTCGTCGCGGCGTGCTCCATCTTTGGTTGGCATTGCAACAGCCATACGCAATTTCTCTCTCTCTTCCTCAGCAGCATCAAGATAACGTAATCGGAAACTTGCCCAGGTAAGGTCAAAATTTGCTATTGCTTTTTTTGCCTTTTCGTCGGGAGCATCCTTAAACTTTTGCAGGATCACCTGAGAAAAGACTTGTCGGTTTTCGTCGCTGTCCACCGACCTGTCCTTCCTTCGAGCGCTCCACAAAAAACTAGTCATATCACCATAGGCGCGCAGAGCATCTTCTGTAAGGACCGGCGGGCCTTCGTCGGCTATCGCGCTAGGTCCACAAATTGATTCGTAGATTTGCAAGGCATTTTGATCTACCTCTACCTCAATTTGTGCAGCATTTTTTGCGATGACAGCTTTTGTGCTCTGGCTTTCATTTAGGGCAAGAGCTGGCGCAAGAGCCAGATCTTTGGTCATTTCGCATCTGGCGGCAGCTATAGCGTGTCTCAATAATGACCTGAAAAATATCCTGTAACTGTCTTTGTAATCTATGTGGGGGCTTGATTGTATTTTGTCGGCAATGGCCGCGTAAATTGGGCCCATACCGCACCAGTACTGGTTTTTTGCAAGTAGTTTTGCATTTATAAGTTTAGCGAGCTCCTTTTTGTTCTCATTGCTGAGCGTAGCAAGTTGAGTGATAGCAAGACGATCGTCTTCGTCCTGGGTGCTGGCTATTAGGGCAAAGATCTCGAGCCAGGCTTGCTGGTCGGTATAGGATTTACCAATCGACGAGGGCGTTTGCTTTTTGGGGGGCTGGCTTGTCTTTGGTGCAGGCGGGTGCTCTGGGTGGACCTGTCTATTGATCGATTCGTTTTTAGATTGGGTTGGTTTAATGTCTTCATAACCCCAATCTCCCTGAGCATCTGCATCGGCGGCTGCACTTACCGCAGCCAAGAACGAACTAAGCACAACCGTCATGAGCAATAAGGGTGTCCACCTGGGGCAAAAGGCTCTCGATGCATGGGGTTGCGGCTTCATTGCTATAGTAAATACTCCGCGGTCTTGGCAAGTTTTATCGATGCGATTATGATAATATCGGCTTAGCGTCTACGTCGACGCTAGATTAATAGGTGTAAAAATGGCCCAGCTCAAGCTCAGATACTATCCCGATCCAGTACTCAAGCAAAAGACTCGCAAGATATCCATGTTCGATGCTTCTGTCCGCAAGCTAGCCACAGACATGCTCGATACTATGTACAAGAGCGATGGCGTCGGACTTGCTGCACCCCAGGTGGGCGTCTCCAAGCGTATCATGGTCATCGATGTCGCTGGTGAAGACGAGCCCCGTCGCCCTGTCGTCTTTATCAATCCCGAAATAATCGAATCCGAAGGTGAAATGGTCGGTCAAGAGGGTTGTTTGAGCTTTCCTGATGTGTTTTTCGAGGTCAAAAGAGCTTCCAGAGTCGTAGTCAGGTTTCAAAATCTTCGCGGCGAGGTCCTCAAATTGACAGCCGAAAACAACTTGCTCTGTCGGGCTATCCAGCATGAGATCGATCATCTCGACGGCAAGCTATTTATCGAGCAGGCTGCGGTTCCTCTGCAGGCCGAGCTAGAGCTTGCCAAGCAAGGGCTAAATGATGGCGATGTGGAGCAACTCCAGGATCAGTTTGATCAGCATAAAGCTCAGCAGTCGGCTCAAGATCAAGATGGCGGAGTTATTTCGCTCAAGACCGCTCAGCCTAGCAAAGTGACAATTTGATTTGTGTTCTGGAGCTTCAGAGAAAACCTCGGTGGTTTAGATCACATCAATAAAGCCTTATGCCGGCGCATTTTTGGGCTAGCTCCCGATCGCTATCTGCACAAGATCATCGAGTCTGATCCGCAAAAATATCGAGCAGTCATGGATGATTTAGATCAACCTCTGGCCTGCAGGTTGTGCGGGTACCAGCTATTGCATATCGAGCTAATCGGATTTGGCTTTGCTACCATATGTTCTTCTCAGGCCCATCTATATGTAAAAAATGTCGAGGAGATCGCGGGCTTCGCCCGCAGTCTGCCGCTCAATGAGCAATAAAATGGAAAAACCCGACACACTGGTCAAATATAAAATAGAAGTGGTGTCCTTTGGCTTCAAAAAAGGCGAGCAACCACACGCCAATGTATTGATGGACGTGAGATTTCTCAAAAATCCTTACTGGATACCCGAGCTCAAGCCTCTCAATGGTCTCGATCGCCCTGTGCGCGATTATGTAATCGAGCAAGAGGGGGCTAAGAGATTTATAGAAAAGCTTTTAGCACTGCTCGAAGACATGGTGCCCAGCTTTTTTGCGACTGGCAAGTCGGATACTTTTGTCATTGCACTAGGTTGCACGGGTGGCCAACACAGATCGGTGGCCATGGCCGAAGAATTGTGCCGAGCGCTCGAAAGCAAATTTAGTTCAATCGGCATTGTGCTTACCGCCTCTCACCGTGAGCATAAGACCTGGTCCAGTTTTGATCAGGTGGATATTGGATGAAAAAATCCAAGACTGATACTAAAAATGCCAGGCGCGGCTCACTCGATTATCGGCTCAAGAGTATGGCTCTGCCTGGCCTCAAGCGCTGGATTTTGATCGTCGTCATTGCCATTTCGATCATCGTCTTTGGTGTCTTGCTTTTACTCGATGTGCACCCAGTAGAGCAAATACTACGTTTCATCTTGCGGATCTTGCAAGACACCAAGTCTGTCCTCAACGAGATTACGCAATATCTGCCTGCCAGGATCAACGGCATAGTGATCGTCACGTTGGGATTTTTTGTCGTCCTGATTTCTATTTTGCGTATCTTGCAGCTTGTAGTCGGAGCATATTTTCCTGATGATGCAGAGCGCGAAGCTATCACTGATGTGCTGTACAAGCGCAAATACAAGGACCGAGAGCCAAAGATAGTCGTAATCGGAGGTGGTACAGGGCTGTCCAATTTGTTAAACGGACTTAAAAGACATACAAATAACATTACTGCAATCGTCACAGTTGGCGATGATGGTGGGAGTTCTGGACGTCTCAGGCAACAGCTCGGAGTATTGCCTCCAGGAGATATCCGCAACTGTATTACTGCCCTGGCAGACGAGGAGCAGCTAGTCACCGAATTATTTAGATACCGATTTAATTCGGGCGAAGGCCTAGAAGGTCACAGCTTTGGCAACCTATTTATTACCGCGCTATGTGCCATTACTAATGGTGACATGATCCAGGCCGTGCGTACAGCTTCCAAGGTCCTAAAATCGTCAGGCCAGGTCTTGCCTTCTACTCTAGACGCTTTGACCCTGGAGGCCATTTTTACCGATGGCACCTTTGTTTCTGGCGAGTCCAATATCACTCATGCCGGTCTAGGCAAAAAGATCGATAAATTGACTTGTCTGCCCGCTAAACCAGTAGCAACACCAGAAGCTGTCGAAGCAATACTAAATGCTGAGTTGATCGTTCTAGGTCCGGGTTCGCTATACACCTCGGTCATTCCAAATATTCTTGTAGACGGGATTGCTGATGCGATTTGCCGCTCAGAAGCTTGCAAGATCTATATCTGTAACGTCATGACCCAGCCAGGCGAGACTACAGACTACACTGTCTCGGATCATGTCCTGGCACTTGTCGAGCACGCTCGAGGCGATGCGGCTGCCCTCCCTCTCAAAGATCGTGCCAGTCAACTCATGCAGGCTGTGTTGGTCAACGACGAGGATGGAGCTATCGGCGAAGGAGAGACCACTAATTCCGAGGCAATCAAGCTCGTTCGTATTGACGAGGACAGGTTGGCGGAGCTTGGGGTAGAGGCTATCCGCAAGCCCATCTTGTCTGATAGTACATATGCTCACCACGACCCTGTCCGGCTGGCGCGCAGTATAATGCTCTGGTTTTTCCGTTCCAAACGCAAGGTCAAGCCGCGAGGCAAGACGCCAATACTAAGTAAATAGACTCAGTTTGTAGTAAATCATAAAGGACTCGTATGTCACTCAGCAAAGAAGCACTCGCACCAGCGCTCGGCCGCATCGTATCAGGCGTCTATATCGCCACAGTCTCAAATGAGGACAAGCCTGACGGCATGATGGCATCCTGGGTAGGGCAAGCGGCTTTCGATCCTCCGGCACTGATGATGTCAGTCAACAACACCCGTGATTTCAAAAAATATCTTTCTGTCGGTCAAAGATTTTCGATCAATATCCTTTCTAAGAGCAATATGGATATTTTCAAAAATTTTGCCAAGCCGTATAACGAGCAAAAATTTGACGGCATCAAGTTAGAGTCCGGAAGAGTCGGTCAGGCTCCGGTTTTTAGCGATTGTGTCGGCTATCTCGATCTGGTGGTCAAGTCATCCGCTGATGCCGGCGATCACACTGTTTATGTCGGCGAAATTGTTGGGGGTGCTATGCTCAATGAAGAAGCAGAGCCAATGGTGCATATTCGCAAGAACGGCTTTCAATATTAGGCACTAGGGTGCAATTGCATTTCCAGGGGATTGGCCTTGAGATGTTCCATTGCATCTTCGAAGCCCTGTCGTATCAGTCGGCGGGATCGTTCTGGATCGATTTCTAAAAGGTTGGTGTTGACGTCTTTTTTGGGCTGGAACACCCGGATGCGCACGTTTTTGCGACCTATAGACTCTGGCGATCCGGCTGCGACCAGCCGATTGTATAGTTGTGCCTGTTCCAATTCTTTGCGTGCTGATGCATCGAGGACAATGTCCAACAATCTCACTACGATCTCGAACATATTGACTGGGCAGTTGTTTTGGGATTGCGGATGCAAAAGCACCATAAAGATCTCGTCCGCGCCGAGATCAATGGCCGTCTCCATTGGAGTATTCCGCACCAGGCCCCCGTCGATCCACAACCCTTTCCCCTGGATGTGCCTGGGGGGAAAGGCCATGGGAATGGCGGAGGTGGCCATGAGAGCGTCTATCAACTCGCTAGTGGATACGACCTCATCGATTGTGATGAGTCTAGTCTCTAGACTGCATAGGTCAGTAGTGCACCAACCCACCTTAGTCGCACTATTTTTGAGCTTCTGCAGGTCCAATTCTCGCTTCAAGAGTGCCTCGAGTGGGGAGGTATCTAGTAAGCCAAGTTTTTGGCCAAGGACGAGGCGCCCGATCTGGTGGGCGGATGGTAGGCAAAAGATATCGCGTGAACGTATCTGGCACCAGAGCTCTTCTAGTCTCGTATAACTCCCTTGAGCCATGAGTGTGGCATTGATCCCACCTATAGAAGTACCGTAGGCCAGATCAAAAGTCACACCAGCTTCGCGCAAAGCCTTGACCACGCCTACTTGATACGCTCCGCGACCTCCGCCGCCGGGTAAAACCAGAGCTCTCATTTAGCCGTGCCTCCCGTTCCAGTCTGTTAAGCTTATGCCTCTTTGTGTCTATATATAATCATTAGCAACAAAACAAGAGGGACCTCGTGGTCCCTCTTGCAATTGTGTCGGCGACTAAAGAGCAGCCTATTTTGCCTTGACTGGTTGCTTCAGGGCTTCTGCCGCTTGTTGAGCGACTTCTTTAGGGGTCATGGCTACGAGGACGCCATTTGATCTAAAGGATTCGAGCTTGGACTCGGCTGTGCCCTTGCCACCAGATATAATGGCGCCGGCGTGACCCATTCTCTTGCCGGGAGGTGCTGTCTGCCCCGCGATGAAGCCGATCACAGGCTTTTTGATATTGGCCTTGATATAGTCGGCTGCGTCTTCTTCGGCATTGCCTCCGATCTCGCCGATCATAACGATCACTTGGGTGGCCGGATCGGCTTCAAACATCGAGAGGACCTCTTTGTAGTCGAGACCTTTAATTGGATCTCCGCCAGTCCCTACGCAGGTGGATTGTCCCAAACCGCTTTCGGTCAAGGCCAGAGCAATCTCGTATGTCAAAGTGCCTGATTTAGAGACCATACCGACTGGACCAGACTTGAAGATCGAGCCAGGCAGGATACCGATCAAGGATTGACCTGGGGTGATGATGCCAGGGCAATTGGGGCCGATGAGTTTGGCGTCTTTGGCCTTGACTTGGGCTACCAGTTTGGCCGTGTCCTGAGGGGGCATTCCTTCGGTGATCAGGACCAAGAGCTTGATGCCGGCGTCCAAAGCTTCCATGCCAGCATCCAGTGCCAAATAGGGAGGGACAAAGATGCATGAGCAGGTGGCGCCTGTCTTTTCGACAGCTTCGAGGACGGTATCAAAAACAGGTTTGCCATGAATGGTCTCGCCGCCTTTACCGGGTGTGGTACCACCGACGATATTGGTGCCGTATTCGATCATGCGTTTGGTGTGCGCTGAGCCCATCTTACCAGTGGCGCCTTGCACGATTACTTTTGTATTTTTGTCTACGAGTATCACGTTAACACCTCTATAAGATTAGGATTTGCCAGCGCCAACAGGTTTTTTGCCTGCGGACTTTGCTGCTTCTACTGCTGCTTTGACAGCTTCTTCAAGATCGGGATAGAGCTTTAGGCCTGATTCGGAAAGCATCTTTTCGGCGATATCCTGATTGTTGCCGCGCAATCTAACGATCATTTTGCGTTCCGGATGACGCTTCATAAATTGAACAAGAGCTCCAGCTACTTCATCACAGGCAGTAATGCCACCGAGGATGTTGAGCAGGATGACATCAACGTTAGGATTTTCGTTGACCAATTCGAGAGCTTCGAGTGTCTTTTTCTGGTCCGAACCACCACCCGCATCGAGAAAGTTGCCGGGATCGCCGCCAAACCCCTTGACCATGTCCATGGTAGCCATCGTCAAACCAGCGCCATTACAAAGGATACCGATATTGCCTTCGAGTTCGACGAGGTTGAGGCCAGCCATCTTTGCGCGGCGTTCTCTCACTGAGAGCTCAGAGAGATGGGACTCTTCCATACCGGCAAAGCTCTTTTGCCTGGCGATAGAGTCATCATTGACGATGATTTTTCCATCCAGAGCGACTACGTCATCGCCAGTGGTAATGACCAGGGGATTGATCTCGGCGAGGTCCAGATCCTTGTTTTCAAAGACTTTGTAAAGCTTGTTGGCGATGTCGGCGACCTTATTGAGTACGGCGCCCTTCAAGCCGAGCTTTTGCGCAAGCTTGCGACCCGCAAAACCATGGTAGGGATATGGGATCGGCTCGGTTAGCACATTGTCCGAAGACTCGATTTCGATGCCGCCTTCGGCAGAGGCGATAAAAATGGCGCAACCGCGATTACGGTCGAGTGTGACTGCCAGATAGAGTTCGCGAGCGATGGGCATCTTGGGTTCGACGAGTAAGCTTTCGGTCTTGGAGCCTTTGATAGTCAGGGCCATCAAATCTTTTACCAGGCTTTTGCCTTCGTTGAGGTCTTTTGCAAATTTGATGCCACCAGCCTTGCCTCTGCCACCTGCCATGACCTGGCACTTGAGAGTCAATGGGTAGCCAAAATGCACTTTCGCCAATTCTTCTGGCTTAGTGATGCGCGCTGCCGGAGGCACAGGAATACCGGCTTCGGCAAAAATCCGCTTTGCTTCGTATTCGTACAGATTCAAGGTGAGACCCTCTCAATTTTGATGCTGGCGGCCTGGCTCGACCCGATATCAAGTGGGTGCGGGGGGCCGTCATGGGCAAGACTTGTCTAATTTAGACCCATATTTGCCTAAGGCCCGAGAACTTTATGATTCTTATGCTTTCCTGCCCGGCCCTGAGCCTGGAGTATACTAAGGCGGACCTTTGAGTATGGACCCGCGATATCGAGGATGTAATGCGAATCGGAATCTTGACTGGCGGCGGCGATTGTCCTGGACTGAACGCAGTTGTCAGGGCCGTGGTTCGGCGGAGTGTCAAAGACTACAAATCTGAGGTTGTCGGTTTTCTCGAGGGATTTAAAGGACCTTTAGAAAACATGATCATGCCGCTCACTATGCAGTCTACTGGTGGCTTGATTCATCGTGGTGGCACCATACTCAGGACTTCGCGTACTGACCCTTTCAAGCTCGACAACGGCCCTCAGAGGATCATCGATTCGATCGCTCGACACAGGCTTGATGCTCTTATCGTCTGCGGTGGAGATGATACCTGTGCTGTTGCCAATCGTCTTTACGAAGAACATGGTGTCAATCTAGTCTGCATTCCCAAGACGATCGACAATGACATAAAGACTACTGATTTTGCATTTGGCTTTGATACTGCTATCAACATAGTCGCAGAAGCTCTGGATAGGCTGCACACCACGGCCGAATCGCACAACCGTGTGCTCGTATGCGAAGTGATGGGCCGACACTCTGGTTGGATAGCCTGTTATGGCGGCATTGCCGGTGGTGCTGATTTTATCCTCGTCCCCGAAAAACCTGTCAATCTCAATGATGTTGTCTCTGCGATCAAGCAAAGGCATGCGAGAGGACGCGACTTTAGCATCCTCGTTGTCTCAGAAGGGGCCAGGTTTGACGATGCCGCTCTCAATGAACAATTGGGCCCTCAGGATCAAACTGGCAGGAGCAATCTTGCTGGCATTGGCGAATTACTTGCGCGATTGATCGAGCGTGATACTGGATTTGAAACGCGCGCCACAACGCTCGGACACATTCAGCGCGGTGGATCTCCGACAGCCTTTGATCGAGTTCTCGCCACTAGATTTGGTGTCAAGGCCGCAGATATGGTGCATGAGGGCAAGTTTGGGCAGATGGTCGCCTTGAGGGGCTACGATCTCGTCGAGGTGCCTATCAAAGAGGCTGCTACAGGATATAAACCTCTGGATATGGACCTCTACAAGGTCTCCGAAGTCTTTTTTGGTTAAGGCTTTGGACAGAGAGCCTGACTCTTGGTCTGATCTCGCTCTTGCTTGTCTGGCCGAGGCGATAAAAGCCGACAGTGTCAGTCCCAATCCACGTGTAGGCGCCCTGATCGTTGACGATCAGAGGCAGATACTTGCTCGAGGATATCATCGCGGCCCGGGCAAAGATCACGCCGAGGTCGACGCTGTCAAAAACTATCGAAGAGAGGTCGGACAAGACCTGACCGGAAAGACGATCGTGGTCAATCTGGAGCCATGCAGCCATTTTGGTCGAACCCCGCCTTGTTGCGATCTCTTGATCGAGCAAGGCTTTAGCAAGGTCATCATTCCCTTTGCAGATCCCTATCATCAAGTTGCCGGTCGAGGAATAGATAAGCTGCGGGCTAGCGGGGTTCAGGTCTTAGAGGACTTTGGCAAGTATAAGGATCTGGCAGCTTGGATCAATCGAGGTTTTCTTAAAGCGGTGCGTCAAAAGAAGCCGTGGTTGACGCTCAAGATGGCCACCACGCTCGATGGCAAAATTGCTGATCGTTTTGGTGGCAGTCGATATGTCACTGGTAGTGGTGCCAGAGAGCAAGTCATGGATTTGCGGCAAAGTCATGATTGCGTGCTGGTCGGTAAGCGCACTGTATTGTTAGATGATCCTCGCCTCGATGTCCGCCGCACAAATGATATGAGCATTGTCGAGTCTGGCACATGCAAAGCTGTGATCGACGCCAGGCTCGAGATCGAGCTCAGTGCTAATGTCTTTGATCCGAGATTTGGTCCGACCATTTTGTTTTATGATCGAGCACTCAAAATGGATCAAGACCAAAGTGTGCGCGAGAAACTTCTAGAAAGGAAAAAAAGGCACCCTGACTTGAAGTGTCTGGGGGTCGACAAAGCAACAGCACAAAACGAAGATAGTGAGCTCGATCTAAACAAGATCATGTCCTGTCTATACGATTTGGGTCTGTATCAGATCCTCTGCGAAGGTGGATCTCGTCTCGCCACGAGTCTTTTGGAGGCCGATCTAGTCGACCAAATCGTCTGGTTTGTTGCCCCCACTCTGATCATGGACGCCAGGGCTCTTTCTGTTGTCGCCCCTGATCTGCATACCGGCGCAAAAAATGAAGCCAGAGCAATAAGGTCTATAGATCAGGTCCAACGCTTTATCAATTGCAACGTGGCTAAAGTAGGCCAGGATACTCGTATTGACCTTCTGTCCGGGGCGCATGCAGATCTGGCAGACTGCCCAGGCAGGCTGCATCTGATAAAATAAGGCTTTCCAAGTAGCTCTCAATACAATCGGTTGGTGAAGATGACGGCTTCTCAAAATGCTGGTAAAAAGGTCTATATCGAGACTTTTGGCTGCCAGATGAATAAATCGGACTCTGAGCACATGCTCGGTCTTTTGGATGAGGTCGGATTTAGCAAGACCGACGATATAAAGTCAGCCGACCTGATGATCCTCAACACTTGTGCCATTCGCGAAGGGGCTGAGGATAAGGTCTACAGTTACCTTGGCGCATGGGCTCGCTATAAGCAAAAGAGGCCCGGTTCATTGATAGCTGTAGGTGGTTGTGTAGCCCAGGATGCTGGTTCACAGCTTATCGACCGTATGCCTTATGTCGATCTGGTATTCGGCACTCACAATTTTCATCGCCTGCCTGAGCTGATCGAGCAAGTGCAAGATACTGGCAAGCCTTTGGTCGAGATTGCCCAGACCCTGCCTGATGACTTACCTGATACACCGGTTGTACGTCTCAACGACATCAGTGCCTGGGTATCAATCATCTACGGATGCGACTACAACTGCACATATTGCATCGTGCCTTATGTGAGGGGCCGTGAAAAGAGTCGTTCTATTGATTCTATCGTTCAAGAAGTCTCCGAATTGACTGCCATCAACTACAAAGAAGTCACCTTGCTGGGACAAAATGTCACTGCCTACGGTCATGATCTGGATCCCAAGATCAATCTCGGCCATCTTTTGCGTGCCCTGGGAGAAATACCAAATATGGGTCGGATAAGATTTTTGACTGGACACCCTCGAGATCTGTCGATAGATATCATCGATGCAGTCAAAGAAGTGCCTCAAGCTTGCGAATATTTTCATATACCGATTCAGGCCGGTGACAATCGCACACTACGACGCATGGCCCGCGGTTACAACATCGATTTTTACAAGCGCAAAGTCGATGAGATCCGCAGCCGGATGCCAGATGCCGCGATTACTTCTGATTTGATCGTAGGCTTTCCTGGTGAGACAGAAGAAGAATTTATGAACACGATCAGGCTGGTCGAAGAGATCGGTTTTGATGCCTGCAACACGGCTGCATACTCGCCTCGCAACCACACTCCCGCTGCAAATTGGCCTGATCAGATACCCGAATTTGAGAAAGGAGAACGCCTCCGATTTTTGAATGCAGTGGTTAGCGAAGTTTCTCACAAATGCAATCAGAGGTATCTCGGGACAAGTCAAGAAATCCTGGTAGAAGGCAAGAGCGGACGATCTGAGAGATTGACCGGGCGGACACGCACAAACAAGATCGTCAATTTTGAGGGACCAGATGTTCTCATCGGCCAGCTAGTCAATGTATCCATAACGGCTGCCAATCCCTGGGCCCTGCGTGGTGCGCTCAAGATAGAAGCCGAACTTTGTCACTAGATACGGTGTCATGGCTGCATGGTCGTTTAGCAGGGTGATATAAAATTATGACAATCGATCGAGGCGAGATCGAACGAGCGGTTCAACAGCTTAAAAGCGGCAAGTTAGTCATTTTCCCGACCGAGACAGTGTATGGTCTTGGTGCAGATGCCTCAAATCCAGATGCTCTCAGATTGCTTTACGCCACCAAGGGCAGACCTGCCGACCACCCAGTGATAGCTCACTTTGCTGATGTCGAGACTCTAGCTCTTTGGTCTTCGAGGTTTGATGAGCGTGCTCGAAAACTGGCTGAGATGTTTTGGCCAGGCCCCATGACTCTGGTTTTGCCTAAGGCCCGCCACGTCTCTCCCCTAGTCACTGGAGGACAGGACTCGGTTGGCTTTCGCATACCCAACCATCCAGTCGCACTCGATTTGCTCCGGTTTTTTGGAGGAGGAGTGGCTGGCCCATCCGCCAATCGATTTGGTAAGCTCAGTCCGACTAGCCATCGAGCTGCCAGTACCAGTCTC
>Ga0233435_1003185_pt1 | contig 12832 bp, 7 predicted proteins | sample SI_122_August201_3_FD_182735 | JGI IMG/M metagenome (GOLD analysis project Ga0233435, IMG submission 182735) | Seawater microbial communities from Saanich Inlet, British Columbia, Canada - SI_122_August2016_135_MG | ecosystem: Environmental > Aquatic > Marine > Inlet | place: Canada: British... | reverse complement strand
CAAATCATTAACCCAACAACAAAAGCAAGAGAATAAACAACGCTCTAGCATTCGTTATATTGTTGAAAGAACCTTTGGGCTACTCAAGCAACATCATGGCTTAGGCAAAGCAAGATACCTTGGATTACAGAGAAACAAAACCAGAGCGCAACTGATCGCTATGAGTCATAATCTTAAAACGGGGATGAATATTTTTAAAGAAATACAGCAATTGAAAGACTTAAGGGATTATTGCGTCCCATGAGTAACAAGATGGTAAAAAGTAAGAAAACAAGCGTTAAAAGCGTAGAGTTAAAGGTGATTTTTTAGATTTTATGGAAAATATGGAAAAATCTAGGAAATTTTTTGGAAAAAATAAAAAAGGATTAAATTTGGGATGGAATTTTTGAATTATTCAAAGGTCTCACAGGAGTAGTATAAAATTTAATCAAGTAAAAATAAAGGCTACTCAAATATAGTTTAAATAGATCTATTAGTTCTAAAATTGAAGAAATATAATATAATGCTTGATAATAACATAAGACAAAATAAGTACAGTAAAGCATTATCGAGCAGTATTTTCCATGAATTGCTAGAAGAAATTGGAAATGGATTAAATAGCAAGTCTTTTACTGCTCTTGGCTATTCAGAAAGACTTCTTGTTGATAGATTTCTTCAGAAATTTTACGAGTTAGAGGTTCATGATTTTAAAAGAAAGTATGCAGGATTAGATATAGATTCAATTATGGGAATGAAATCTATAAAGTTTAAAAGGTTTGTATACTGTACTAATAGTAATAAATTATCAATTAATAAGGTCTACCTTATAGTCAACTTAGTGCGATTTTTCATGCAGTATTTCTCTGTATTATTCATTAACATCAGAGCTTTCTTGAATTTTTCATCTGGAATTAAAAGTAAAAAAGCTACTTTAGTGTATGGAATTAGTGCCGATAGTTTATTTATTAATGGGAATGATCTAGAGTTCATAAGGTTTTGTGTTGATGGAAATATAGATCCACTTAAAAGAGCAAAGTCTATTATTATCGAATGTAATAATAATCTTGAATCTTTAAATTCTAGAAGAGTTGAGTATAGAGAAGATCCACTATATGAACTACTATTCAGAAGTAGAATTGAATTTATTGAATTTATTCAATTTCTGAATAACCATGTAAAATCCATTATTGCTTATATTAAACTTTTATTTTTTTATCGAATTTTCTCAGTATTACATAAGGATTTTTCACATCATGCATTAGTTGAATTGTTAAATAATAAGCATGCAATTGAAAATATTGTGATTACGCTGTCAAATTATTCTGAACAGTTTTTATGGATGAGCAATCTTAAAGATAAAAATTTTCATTTACATATGGCTTGGTATGCAATTTGTGAAACTTATTACCATACTTTTAAATGGGATAAGAACAGAATTCTATCCAAGAAATTTGAATATATTCGAGTTGATGAATCTTGGGTTTGGACAAAAGACTTTTCCTCTTATTTGAAAAAAATTGGAGTTACTGGTGTTTTTCATCACGTCGGCCCTATACTATGGCACTTGCCAACAAAAAAACCTATACAAATACCTGGAATAAAGAAAAAAAGTATCAATATCTGTATTTTTGATAGAAACCCAAAAAATAAGGCAGTTATAGAGTCATTTGGTGAATCAAATCTTTATCAGTATTTTTCTTGTGCCAATATGTCCAAATTTATAAATGATATTGTTGATGTGGTTAATGGCATAGAAAAATACAGTAATAGAAAAATTAATTTATTGTTAAAGCATAGAATGAACGATGTTGGGCATGATGACGAACAATATAATTCTTTAATAACAAATCTTTCAGAGGTGGAGAAAAGAATATTTGTTGTAAATCCTTATGTGAATTTTTATAGCTTGGTTGAAAAATGTGATCTAATTATTGTTTTTCCATACTCATCACCAGCATATGTTGCAGATTATATAGGTGTACCAGCATTATATTTTGATCCAATAAAAAACCTTATTCCTATTTATGAGCGTACAAAAAAAATATCTTTTGCGTCAGGAAGAGATGAGTTGAAAATTAAATTAGATAAGATATTATTATAATTAATCCTTCGTGTTTAGCTAATACGTATGATCGATTTGTTATTACACCTAAACAGTATAAACTGCCTGAAGGAGAGGTACTAAAATGAAAGTATATGTCTCTTCATCAGTTAATTTTAATGATGCATGCAATAAAAATCATTTTTTAAACAAATCAAAGGAAGGAAAAAAAGCATACCTCTGCTTTAATAGTGCTTTTCCAGAATGTAAAAAAAAGAATATTGATTTGATTAAGACGTCCTGTTTTTCAGAGGAGGATCATGAAAATATGCTTAAAGAGTATGTGCATATTGTTGGAGAAATGTCAGTATTAAATGGAAGATATCGTGAATGGTTAAGTACAGATTTTGCATCAAAGAATAGGATTTTGTCTCCAATGCAAAATATCTTAAACCAAATAGCTTTATCTATTAAGGCTTTTGACAAATGCAAAGAAAGTAATACTAGTCTTTACATTCTTGGTGTTGACTGGCCTGTAATTCCTTTTCTTGTAAAACTGTCAAAATCAAAAGAAATAAGCATAGAAATTGAAAATATATTTTTCACTAGGCTATATTTCAGACTGAATAACTTGAAAAACACTTGGATGCATTTGTTTAAAAGCACAATATCCTCATCACTAAATATAATTAAAACTCGATTTGTATTTGGGAAAATTAAAGTCATAGATCGAAATAAACCAATCTTTTTAATTAAGAGTTGGGTTTTCTCTAAGTCATTTTCTGTTGATGGAAAGTACAATGATCCGTTTTGCGGAAATGCCGCATTGGAGCTAAAAAAACATTTGAATAACAATGTTCAAATAGTGACAATTTCTCAGGGTTACAAAGATAAATTTAAATGCTATGGAATGATGGGTGGAATTAAAGATAGAATTATTTTTCCAGTAGAGAGTTTTCTTAAAATTTCCGATGTTATTTTGGCAAACTTTTCGATTGTTTGGTATTTAATTACCAAGACAATTAAGGTTAAAAATGTTAATTTATTTTATGGACATGATATAAGTCCAACTCTTGAAGAGATGGCTGTATCATCTATGAAGTTTGTCAGGTTTAGTGAGTATTTATATTATTATTTAGGCAGGAGGATTGCTAAGCGTTATATATTGAGCGGGTGTCTTATGTCGTACGAAGGCAATCATTGGGAAAAAATGTTTATATTGGGCATAAAAAGTGTAAATACAAAGGTAAAAATTATCGGACATCACCACTCAATAATATCACAAGCTGTAGCTGGGGTCTTTATAAGTGAGCGAGAAGTTGGCATGGAGTACAATCCAGATAAAATAGTAACTACTGGAACGGCGAGTGCAGATGTATTAAAAAAATACAGTTGTTACAATGATGAAAATATTATTACTGGTTGTGCATTTTTGTATCAACACTTGCACAGATATAAAATATTACCTAGAAGAAATCCGCCAAATGTATATACAGTATTGGTGATGTTAGAAGGTGTTATTGAAACAAGTTCCCTGTTAAAATATGCAATCAATCAGGCTTATGACTTGCCTAATGTTAAGTTTTTAGTAAGGGCACATCCATCATTCCCTTTAGAAATGATTCTGACGCATATGGAGGTTGATTTAGACAATCTGCCAAATAATATGATTGCCTCCAATTGCGCTAATGTTTTGGATGATATTAAAAACTGTGACGTAGGGTTATATTGGTGTACCGCCACATCAGCTGAGGTATTAATGATGGGTAGGCCAATTGTTTGGTTTGATAGAGGAGATGTTTTGAACTTTGACCCACTATTTGATTTTCATGATTTTAAATATGTTGTTCAGGAGTCAACCCCTATTGTGGATACGTTGTTAAAAATTAATAGTCTGATTGATGATGAGTATAAATTAAAGGCCAACAAGGGGAGGGAGTATATTTCCCAATATTTTGAACAATGCAGTGATCAAAATATTAAATTTTTTGTAAAATATTGTGAATAATATTTTTTAAAGGACTTAAATTATTGTGGGACAGTTAGATAGTCAAAAGAAGGCTGTAATAATAGGCGCAGGACCATCGGCGCTTGTTGTGGCAAAAGAGCTGGTAGAAAAAGGCTGGAAGGTAGATATTTTCGAATCTCTTGATAGGGTTGGAGGGATGTGTAGATCATTCCAATGGAATGGGTATACAGTGGATATAGGGCCGCATGTTTTTCATACTTCAGATAAGAATTTAGAAGAATACTGGAAAAACGCATTTGGCGATCTTCTTGTGGAAGGTACTTACTGGGCTCAGAATGTAAAGGGGGAGATGTTCGATGAATTTTATGATTATCCATTGTCGTGGGAGTCAATATCTAGCTACCCAAAAAATATAAGAGAAAAAATTATAAAAGAAGTTAGTGAGCTTGGTATGGGAGGAAGGGCGAGCGCAAGAAATTATAGTGAATATATAGATTCCATTGCTGGAAAAACCCTGAGAAAAATGTTTTTTGAGAGGTATCCAAAAAAAATATGGGGGGTCTCAGTTGATAAAATGACTGCTGATTGGGCACCAAAGAGAGTAAATATTTATGAGAAGAAAACTCCATTTTTTAATAAACAATGGACAGCGGTTGGTATAAATGGTGCTGGCGCAATTTATGAAAGAATTTCAAATGAAATACAAAGTTTAGGCGGTAAGGTTAACCTTAATAATAGAATTACAGATATTGATGTGGATGACTCCACGATTTATTCTATTTCTGTCGGTAAGAAAAAAATTAATATCAATCAAGAAGATATTGTTATATCAACTATTCCTATAGTTAGCCTATTAAAAATGATAGGGCATAAATCAAACTTAAAATACCGAGGAGTCATTATATTTTATCTTGACTGTATTAAAGAGCAAGTTCTTCCTGATGGGATAAGCTGGCAGTATTATGATTCAGATAATGTGTACTTTACTAGAATTACAGAGCCTAGGCAGATGGATGTAAAGGGCCCCTCTAAAGATAGAACTTTAATTACAATTGAAGTTCCTTATTCGCCAGGAGATTTACTCGACCAAGAAGATGACACCATTATTTGTAAAGAAATTATTAACCAGGTTGTAAACGTCGGTTTACTAAAAGAAGGTGAAGTAAATGATATTACAATGGTGAAAGAAAAATTTGTATACCCTGTCCAATATAGTGGCTACCAAAAAGAACTAGTGAAAATCGAGAGTATTGTTGACAATTATAAGCAATTATATTCATTAGGTGCAGGGGCAAGATTTAATTACACTGATACTCAGGTTCTATTTAGAAAATCTTTTGATTTATCTGAGTCATTGACAGGTGATAGTGAAAAATCTGTCCAGACAGTTAAACAGCAATCCACTATAGAATTTAATAAGGTTATAAAAATAAATGAACGTAGTATAGGCGCTAATTTCACTCCATATATTATTGCTGAGGCTGGCATGAATCATAATGGCGATTTAAAATTAGGAAAAGAGTTAATTGATGCCGCTCTAACTACTGGATGTGATGCAATAAAATTCCAAACATTTTTACCTAATAGTCGAGTGTCATCAAAAGTAAAGTCAGTAGATTTTGTAGAATTAGCTGATGGAGTAGAAGAGACAATGTACGACATGTTTTCTAGATTGTCTATGCCATTTTTTGAACAAAAAGAGCTCTTTAGTTATGCAAAAGATCGTGGAATAGAGATATTTTCAACCCCATTTGACTTTGAAAGTGTTGACTTCTTAGAATCTTTAGGGGTGGATTTATACAAAATAGCATCAATGGATTTGGTTAATCTTCCGCTTATTGAATATGTTGCAAAAACACAAAAGCCAATGATATTGTCTACAGGCATGTCCAATTTAGGGATGATAGAGGATAGTTTGCAGGTAATTGCAAAGGTCGGAAATCCTAATGTAGCCCTTCTTCATTGTAACTCAACATACCCTGCCGCTGCTGGAGACATGAATGTCAATGCAATTAACACATTAAGAAAGTGTTTTAACATCCCTGTGGGTTTGTCAGACCATTCGTTTGGGCTTTTAGTTTCTACAGTAGCCCTTTCTATTGGGTCAGATATCATAGAAAGGCACTTTACTTTGAGTAAGACGTTAGAAGGTCCAGATCATATACTTTCTTCAGAGCCAGATGAAATGAGACGCCTTGTTGAGACTTCAAGGGTAATTAAGACTATTTTGGGAGATGGAGTGAAAAGAATAAAGTCTAGTGAGTATAACACTATAAACCTTCAACAAAAGTCATTATATGCACTTACCGATATTAGTAAAAATCAAATAATTAGCCGGGATATGTTGACAGTGAAAGGCCCTTCTGGCGGAATCCTACCAAAATATTTGAATATAGTTGAGGGACGTACAGCTGTTAGGGATGTGCTTGCAGATTATCCAATAACGTGGGATGACATATAAGTAGAGCCCACATGGATGCAATAAAGAAAGTTATAAATCAAATTATAGATATTGGTTCCTTAGAGAATAAAACAACTGTATTTTTGATAGGAAATACAGCGAAAGTAGAAGATGCCGAGTTTTATTTATCCCCTATTAGAAATTATAATCAAATAGTTGTTGCTGGCGCCATAGTATTTGGCGAAGAAGTGGCAAAAAAAATAGCAAGAATGATTGATGGTTTAGTTGATTATGTATTTGTTGATTCTGAGAAAAAAATTGTAGACAAATGCTCTGTTTCTACAACTCCAGGGAATATTGAGAGGGCCGTAAGAGAGATTGTGATTAGCAGTACTCTAATCTCGTACAAGGCAAATGACTTAACCGTTGATGCAGCTGATAGTTTTATTGTTGAATACTTTGCACATGATATTGCAAGTATAGGTGGTAAAAAAACAGCAGTTATTGGAGCTGGAAACATAGGCTCAAAAATCGCAATAAAGTTAGTTGAGCGTGGTTCAGATGTTAGTTTATATCGACGAGATATTGGAAAACTCAATCTAGCAGTTGATTATATAAATAGTACTAAGTCACAATATACAGTTGCAAGTGCAATCGCATCTTCGAGTGTTTTAGAAGCTTGCCGTGGAGCTGATATATTAATCGGATTAACTAACGGCATACCAGTAATAGATGAAGAGATAATAGCTAATTCTAAGAATAATCCGTTGATAGTAGATATAGGCAAGGGGTCTATTTCAAAAAAAGCAGTCCAATTAGCTCGTTTACGAAATATTGAAGTATATCGACTAAGTATTGAAAGTGCATTGGAAGGAATGATTATATCTCTAATTTCAACTCATAATATATTTAAAAAACAAGTTGGTAGAGCTGTGTTTCATGGTACAAAGGTGGTTTCTGGTGGACTTGTTGCTTGTGAGGATGAATTTGTAGTTGATAATTATTCTGATCCAAAAGTTGTTTATGGACTAGGCAATGGTGCGGGTGATTTTGAAAGGAATATGGGTCAAGAAATGTTAAGTAAATTTAAGAATTTAGAAAGTATTATAAATAAAAAAACATAATTAAGAGATGGATAAACTATTTGACAACTTGAAACCCGAAAGTGGCTATGTAATTGCAGAAACTGCCTGTGGTCATGAGGGAGACCCTAAAAAGTTAAAGAAACTTATTGATTGTGCGATAGAAAGCAAATGTCAAATAATTAAATTTCAAGTATTTAAGACATTTGAAAGAGCTATAAAAGGCCATAAAGAATGGGGTATATTTAGCAAATTAGAATTAAGTGAGCAAGAATGGATTCACCAGGTGAAGTACGCCAAGGAAAGTGGTCTGTATGTATTTGTAGATGTATATGGCCATGATAGTTTTTCTATGGCAAAAAAAATGGATGTTGATGGCTATAAAATACATTCGGAAGACCTGTTAAATACTGATTTTATTTTAGAAGTTTGTCGGTCCAATAAGATCGTAATGATTGGAGTGGGTGCTGCGAAAAGAATAGAGATAAATGAGCTGATTAGATATATAAATGACAATATATCTCACCCAAAAATAATATTTATGACAGGAGTGCAAACATTCCCAACTCCAGTAGAGGCGCATTCAATCAAAGAGGTCATTGATTTGATTGATAAATATTCAAAATATGGTGTTAAAGTAGGGTTTTCAGATCATGTTGAGGGAGATCAAGAAGAAGCGCATATTTTGCCATTAATGGCACTTTCTGGTGGGGCAAGTGTTATTGAGAAACATGTTACTATCAACCGAAAGGATGAATGGATTGATTACCATTCAGCATTAAATTGTAGTGATTTTAAAGACTTTATGGGGCAAGTTAATTTATTGTGCCCACTACTTAATGATATTGGCGAGATGAATTCATATGAGAAGTCATATAGAAAAATGTTTAAAAAAAGCCCTTCATTTATTAGTGACTTTGACAAAGGTCATGCGCTAACTGGCGAAGACATAATTTTCATTAAAGATGTAGAGAATTCTATTCCAGTTTCTAGTGTTAATTTAATTGGAAGGAGGGTAAATGACTTAGTTACCAAACATCAATTAATCAGATCAAATAGTATAAATAACAAAATTGGAGCAATTATTGTTGCAAGATGTGGTTCATTGCGTCTTCCTAATAAAGCATTAAGAGAGATACAAGGTAGAGAGTCCATTGCCTTAGTGATTGATAGAATTAAACGGTGTAATAAAATCGATCAAATAATTTTGGCAACCACACATGAAGATGTTGATGATCAATTGGTATCAATAGCGAAGAGAGAAGGTATAAATTATTATCGGGGCTCCACCAAGAATGTCGCCCTCAGGTATTTTGAAGCAGCAAGTAGCTTTAACTTAGATCATTTTGTTCGTATTACAGGTGATGCTATTCTTTGCGATGAAGAAATGATAGATAAAGCTATAGTTTCTCACTTAAAATCTTCATGTGATGTTACATTTATGACAGAAATGCCTTTTGGTACACATAAAGAGATTGTGAGTTTAAATACAATCAAGACAATAATAGAAACAGCTTCAAATCCAAATAATACTGAATATTTAGAGTATTACCTCAAGAATGATCGCTATTTCAATATTAACTATGTTGGTTCGGGGTATAAATTCAACCATAAGCTTAGAATGACATTGGATTATGAAGAAGATCTCCAATTTTTCTCAACATTATTCGAGCACTTCAATAAAGTCAATCCAAATTTTACTTTAAAAGAGTCTTTAATATGGCTAGATAAAAATGAGGGTGTGGTAATGATAAACGCACATAAAACACAAAAAACCCCTGATAATCTCCAATTAGATGTAACTCTTAATATTTAGCTATAATAATGAGTATGGATAATAATGGCCAAATTGTAAAACATGAACAAGATGTCTTAGTTGGCTCTTCTCGTATTACCAGTGCTAACCAAAAAGAATACGATAGAGAGGCATATATGGTTGAAAACATGAATCACAATAAGGCATACTTAAGTTCTTTGGAGAATGATAAAAATACTTCACCTACAGAATTATTAGTTAGATTTCAGAGGGATTATAAGGAGTACAGGCGCCTTTGGACTGATCAGCCGAAAGAATGTTATAAACAATCTATTGCTCCAAATCTATTAGATAAAGGTTATCGACCTCTTTCCATTGATATAGAAACAGCAGCCATTTGTGACTTAGCATGCCCTTTCTGTTATCGTGAATCTCTTGCAACTCCTGATAAAACAATGAATATGAAGTTATTCAAGAGCATAGTTGATCAGGCTGCTGATTTGGGTGTTCCTTCAATTAAACTGAATTGGCGTGGAGAGCCATTGCTACATCCTAAATTGTACAAGATGGTTGAATATGCCAAACAAAAAGGAATTATTGAAACCATTATTAATACCAATGCAACAAAACTAACACGTCAGACGAGTGAGAGATTGATTAACTCCGGTCTTGATTTTATGATCTATTCGTTTGATGGTGGAACAAAAGAAACATATGAAAAGATGCGCCCAGGTCGATTTAAAAATAATAATTTTGATGATGTTTATCAAAATATTGTGAATTTTTCAAATATTAGAAATAAAATGGGTGCAAGGTTCCCTAGAACAAAAATACAAATGATTCTTACTAAGGATTCTTATCATGAGCAAGAATCTTTCTTTTCATTATTCAAAGAATTCGTTGACGAGGTTACTGTAACACAGTATACTGAGCGCGGAGGTAATCTTAAGGATTTAAATAGAGATGAGAGGATTCAATATGATGATTTATGTAGTCAGTTGGGCTTATCAAAAGATACTCCGTACATGAAAGATGCGAATGGCAACATTATGGTTTCTAGCTCTAGAATTGCTTGTGAGCAACCATATCAACGTATGCTTATAACCTATGATGGCTGTGTAGCTATGTGTTGCCATGATTGGGGCGCAATGCACCCAATTGGATACGTATCAAGTGACTCTTTCCTAAGCGGTGAAATTGATAAGTTGAAAGTGATACAAAATGTTGAAGAAAATAAAAAAGGTTTCGAATTAATGAGAGACATAAAGCTACCTCCAAAGTTTAATGAGCCTGAAAATAAAGTTGAGACATTATCCAGAATATGGACAGGAAAGGAAGTTGAGAAGGTTCGTAGTGCGCACAGAGAAAAAAAAATAGATAAGATTAATATTTGTAAAGAATGTACATTTAAAGATACTTATAATTGGAAAGGCGCTTAGTATGACTATATTGGTTGTAAAATATCCTTATGATGCTTTTGATTGAGGTTTATACAGATGAAGAAAATTGAAGTTTTTTTTTGAAAACAAGTCAAATGATTAACCTTAAAATTAATAGAGCCTTTTCTACGGCGTAGACACTATCATTCAATTATGAGCCAATATAGATTATCAGACGTAACATGGGTTATTATAGAAACTACTAATATCTGTAATATGACATGTAGTTATTGTCCAAAATCATTGGATGAGCTTAATCATAGAAAGATAGGTACTGATGTTTTTTCTAAAGAAACTTTTCTGAAAATTATTGACTATTTTCCTAATCTTCCTAATCTTCGTTACGTATCGTTCACAGATTTTAATGAATTTTTTCAAACGCCTGAATTGACTACTTTTTACCTTCCAGAATTAAAAAAAAGAGGGTTACCATATGCTATTTTTTCTAATGGGTCGGTCGCTCCAAAAAACATAGAGTATTATGCTGAACATCAACCTGTAAATTTAGTTGTAGGGCTTCAGACTATTACAGAATCGCAATATTACTTAACAAATAGACTGGAGAAAGTATCGTGGGATGACTATATAAAGAATGTAGCAAAACTTATCAAGTTCTTTTATGAAAATTGTCAAAATACGTTAATTTCAATTGAAATTGCGATTAATGAAACCAATGATTTATATCATAAGTTTACTAAATCCGTTAGTAATAAGCATATACCTTCTGAATCAGAACAAATTACATACCTTCCAAAATTTATAAAAAATCTTTCTAAATTGACTAATATAAAATTTGAATACGGTAGTAGAAAGGGAAGAATAGATTCTCAAAGGGTGGTTGCAAAAACAGCCGATGGTAGGATAGTTTTTGGTTTAAAAGCATTCTCTGATATAACTAAATTCTATGATAACATTCCTGTCAATAATGACCCAATATGTTTCACTGATTCCCTTACTTTTGATGTAAATGGAAAAGTGAAGATGTGTTGTATTGATTTTAGAAACTCAACAGAATTTGCAGATGCAAGTAAGGAAGACATGGCGTCTGTTTTTTCTAAATATTTGAGTTTAGTTGATGAAATGAGATCTAAAGGCTCTAGGTTTGATGGATGCAAAAATTGCAAAGGGTATAAAAGTGAAGGTGAAAAATTATTAAGCCTACGAAAAAATTATTATCCACGAATAGTAAAAAAATATCCATTTGTCAGGAACATACGGAATTTTTTATTTAAATAAAAAACTGTGTATGGATCATATTTAATAATTAAATTAAGCAAAGCAAAGATGTGTTCTTAGTTAATTTTCCAATATTATGTATCTCATAGACAGGTTAAATAAGATTTGAAAAAGTTAGATAATCTTGTAATAAAATTATGAATAAAAAAGATAAAAAGCAGGCATATAGTCCATTTAAAGTTGTGCATCATATGGGTATGATTGATCAGTTAAGGAATGGCGAACAGCCTATTCCTTCGCAAGTTCAGCTAGTTATATCCGATGTTTGCAATCATGATTGCTCATTCTGTGCATATAGAATGTCAGGATACACTTCCAATCAGAATTTTGGTATTCTTGACGAGCAATCACAACAAATTGAAAATAATCCAAATAGAAAAATACCGTATGAAAAATGTATTGAGATTTTAGAAGATTGCAAGGAAATGGGTGTTAAAGCTATACAGTTTACAGGCGGGGGCGAGCCAACTACACATCCAGATCATCCAAAAATATTTCAAAAAGTTATAGATCTTGGTATGGATCTTGCCCTAATTACTAATGGTGCAATTTTAAAGCCTGATGTTATAGATACATTAGTTCATGCAAAGTGGGTAAGGGTGTCAGTTGATGCGGGAACCCCAGAAATGTATTCCCATATACGCAGTATTAAAAAGGAAAGATTTAATGACACCCTCAAAAATATATCACGATTAGTTAATGCTAAGGCAAAAAGCGCAGATACAGATCTATTGGTAGGTGTGGGATATGTTGTTGATCAGAATAATTTTGGTGAAATTTATAAACTTGCTAAAATTGTCTCAGAAATGGGTGTTGACAATATGAGGATAGGTGCAATATTTACGCCAGAAGGATTTGAATACCATAGAGCCCATCACTCTACTGTTGTGGAGCAAATCCAAAGAATAAAAGAAGATTTTCAGTCAGAT
>Ga0233435_1003184_pt1 | contig 12833 bp, 11 predicted proteins | sample SI_122_August201_3_FD_182735 | JGI IMG/M metagenome (GOLD analysis project Ga0233435, IMG submission 182735) | Seawater microbial communities from Saanich Inlet, British Columbia, Canada - SI_122_August2016_135_MG | ecosystem: Environmental > Aquatic > Marine > Inlet | place: Canada: British... | reverse complement strand
TACACCTCTATTTCCAGTACATATGCTTCGATTCCGTATACTGCAACACTCTTTACCTTCCCAAGTTCTGTCATTAGCACCTTCCGTGGTTTTTAGGGCTCGATAAAATATAAAATTATTTTCTCTCGAACCTTTAGTTAAATGACTGCTTGTGTTTATTACATTTCTATTTCTTCCATGTTAGTGGCAAAAAGATAAGTATAACAGTGTATATTTCCAACCGACCTACCAGCATAGCGAAAATCAGTACCCATTTACATGGATAAGCAATCCCACTATAGTTTTTGGTAGCACCCGCATCAGCCAGAGCTGGGCCGACGTTGCTCATCATCGATGCAATCGCACTGAATGACGTAATCAACTCTGTACCAAAGATGGTCAGAATAAGAGAGAAGACTCCAAATAATCCCAGATTTATTACAATAAAGCCTAGTGTATTTGTAATTATATCCTCACTTACCGGTTTACCGCTGAGTTTAACATGCATTATCGCTCTTGGCCTTAGCACGTGGAAGAGTTCCCTGACGCCGCTCTTACAAAGAAGCATTATTCTTGCGACCTTCATACCACCGGCAGTTGAACCCGCACATCCGCCAATAAACATGAGGAGGACAAGAAAGACTCTACAAAAATCCGGCCAGAGATCAAAATCTGCATTGCAATAACCGGCACTGGTCATTATAGAAACCGCTTGAAATGCAGCGTATCTCAACGATCCACCGATGCTATCATATTTATGATCTTTCACACCTCCATTATAGGAAGTTGAATCAAAGAAAAACAATGCAAGCGTTATCAGACAGATAGCACATAACATCAGGCTTACAAAAAAACGAATTTCTGAGTTAGCCAGTACCTTTTTGAATTTTCCTGTAACCAACTGGTAATAAAGGATGAAATTGCAACCGGCGATAAAGGCAAAAACCATTATGACGATCTCTATAAACAGACTGTCAAAAGCGGCAATACTCTGATTTTTAGTGGAGAATCCTCCTGTCGATACCGTTGTAAAGGAATGGCAGACAGCGTCAAAGAATTCCATACCACCAAACCATAAAAACGGAATTAAAATGGCAGTAAGGGAAAGATAAATGACCCACAATATTTTTGCCGTCTGAGCAATGCGTGGTTTTATCTTGTCAGTCGTAAGATCAGGTGCTTCTGCACTGAACAGTTTATGACCTCCGACACCAATTGTAGGAAGAATTGCGACAAAGAAAACAACGATACCCATTCCGCCAAGCCATTGTGTCATACTCCTCCAGAATAGAATACCCTTTGGCAATGCCTCAATGTCGTTGAAAATAGAAGCGCCTGTAGTTGTGAGCCCGCTCATTGATTCGAAGTAAGAGTCACAAAAGGTATCGCATGTCCCCGAAAACCAGTAAGGTAAAGCACCAAATAGAGCACAGAACATCCACCAGAATGCGACAATAGCCAAGCCCTCTCTGATGGTAATATCTTCTTTCTTAGGTTTTAGAAAGTACTTGAACACTAAGCCTGTAAACCCTGACGCAATGAGTGAAAAGACAAATGCCCATATCTCTTCCCTGGTTCCATAAAAAAGAGACACTCCAAATGGTATGAGTAATATACCCGAAAGAAGTAAAAAGAGAGTTCCCAGGGTGTGCAACACCAAAGGTATGTTCATAGTATTAACTGATTTTCAAATTTACCTTAGTTTCTATTATATTTAGAAGGACTAGGAAGGTTTGTTAAAATAAAATTTATAGAACAGTCAGTCCTATTTTTTCTTACTGAAAAGCGCTTGAACCCTTTCAATATCATCAGGTAAGGTGAACACAACAACGCTTTCACCCGGATTGATTGCTTCAATACCTTTCGGAAGCAACATGGTATTATTTCTTATAATAGCACCAAGGATAGTTTTTTTAGGAAATCGAATCTTCTGAAGAGGTTTCTTTACTATTTCAGAACCCTCTTCGGCAATCAATTCAATCGCTTCTGCCTCGCTGTCGCCTAGCTTGGCAATCGACAGTATCTGGCCTCTCCTCACATGTTGAAGTATCTCGTTTGCGGTAACCAACCTCGGATTTACAACCACATCAACATCAACCTGATTAATTATATGCGTCAATTCCGGTTCGTTGGTAAGTACAATAGTCTTCTTAGCACCGTTCTTTTTTGCCAGCAAGGATGTAAGCAGATTGGTCTGTTCATTCTCGGAAAGGGCAATAAATATGTCTGTAATCTCGACAGCCGCGTCTTTAAGTACATCTATTTCAGTAGCATCACCGTGTAAAACTACCGCAGTTCTTAAAGAAGCCGCAGCCATTTCCGCCTTATCTTTTTCCGGTTCAATTATCGTTACGGAAATCGGACTGTTTTCGAGTCTTTCGGCAAGCAACATACCTGTTCGACTCGCCTTATATATAATCACCTTTTCTACCTCATCCGCCCTTCTGTTAACCATTGGCAGAAAGTATGGTAATCCTATTTTTGATATAAGTACAAAAATAGTATCATCGGGTAATATTGTAGTACTATGCGATGGCGTAATCATCTCGTCATCACGTTGGATATATACGATTAAGAAAGAATCGGTATACTCAATGTCTTCCAGTTCTGAAAATTTCAAACCAACAAGCGGAGCATCATCAGGGACGTGAAAACCTCTTAAAATAACATCACCTATTGGAAAATCAACCGCGAACGTTGCCCCCGGTGTCTCTAAAATTTTAATAATTGATTCAACAATAATATGCTCCGGATTTATCATATGATCAACACAGAATCCATTATCTTTGAGTATTGATTTATTACCGGTAAATTCACTGTTTCGAATTCTTGAGATCTTTATTTTTTTGTCATCACCATATTTACTGGCAAGGATGCAAGCAACAATATTGACCTCATCGCTGGTGGTCACGGCTAATACCATATCTGCTTCTTCTACACCGGCAGATTCCAATACACTGGGAGAAGTCGCATTACCGGTAATCACTGAAACATCCAGTTTTTCAGAGATCTTCCTGATTAATTTTGGATTTACATCAACTACTGATATGTCGTGCCCTTCTGCTGACAACTGTTTCGCAATACTAAACCCTACAGCACCTGCCCCAATTATAAGAATCTTCATCTTAAAAGCCTTTTTAGATTGAACCGCTAAAAAACTTTATACAAAAAACACGAAATAACTTATATTGTGTCATTCCGTGTTTTGCGTACTCTTAATAAAATTAATATATGCTCAAGATTATTCTTCTTGAGGTGACATCTCTGCTATACTTTTCTTCCTCATATCATTAAACCTGGACTTTAATTCGGACCCTCCCAGATATGGGTTTTTCTTTTCGAAATCACCTACAAGCGTTCTAACTTTTTCAAATGAACCCTCCTTAAACAATCCTTCAATAACCTCACATATCTCAGGCCACCACACATGGTTGTCTACTGATAAACTTTCTATCCATAATGACAAAAAGCTTAACAGCTTGTCATATTGTTTCGCTTCCTTCAGGCAATGTACCAGCTCATGTTTTATTTCCATGTTATCATCAAACTGCGTAACAAGCTCTTCATAGAGCAAAGTTGCCTTTTGGCAATCTTTACTTGAGAAAAATAATTTTGCTAACCTTTTCTTGCTTTGCCATAATGCATGATCGTATTCCGGCAAATCTTCATAATTATTAATTTGCTTCTTTAATATTTCTTTAGCTCTTGTGTAATCTTCTTTGGCATAAAAAGCGTTAACTATACTATCAAGTAATGGAAAAGACTCGCACTCTATAGAAAGAAGCATGTCTGCTGCCTTTTCCGCGACTCTATTATCAATATCTTCGAGCAGCTTGATTAGAGGTTCTACAGCACTCTCATCACCGATTAATCCCAAAGCTGCTGCTGTAGATTCACGAACACGGGCACTCTCATCAGCAAGCAAGGCAATCAACGGCATAACCGCTTTTTTTGCTCCTGTCTTTCCCAGAGTGTCCGCAGCATACCATCTAACCCTTTCATCCTTATCTTTTAATGAATTAATCAACGGGTCAATCGCCCTGTTATCCTGGAATTTTCCAAGGGCAACTATCGCGGATTCCCTTATCTTAGGATCTTTATTTGAAAACAGACTGATTAATGGTTCCACCGCTTCATCTACCTTCAGCTCACCAAGGGCTTCTGCCGCCGCACATACGACACTGTTGGCAGGGTCGCTTAAAGCGGACAACAAATCAAATACTGCTTCCTTTTTACCCAGTTTCCCCAGAGACTTTACCGCACTCTCCCTCACCCTGGTCTCTTTGTCCTGCAGTGCCGATATTAAATTTTTCAGCTCAGATACTCCGCCAATCTTTCCAAGAACATTTACGGCCAGAACGCGTATTTCAGTATCATCATCTGAAATCAAATCAACAAATATTTTGACAACTTCAGGGTCTTTATGATTTGCCAGTTCCCCTGCAGCATAAATCCTTACTGTCTGATATTCACTGTCTAAGGCATCGATTAACGGCTTGGTGCTATCACTTTCTTTATTCTTTTTTAAGATTTTTATAGTCTTTTCAACTATGTCGTCCCTTAGCAGACTATTTTCTTCTTTAAGCTTCTTAAACCCTTCTTCCAGCTTATCAACAATGTCCTCTAACCACTGCTCTCTTGTTTTAACCTTATTCCTATCCCACCACTCTTGCCAGAAAGATTTTGCTTTACCATTAGATTGTTTTGTAATCTCCACCAACGCGTTATGAGCTGCAATTTGCAAATCATTATTATCAGTCTCTAATATGTTTATAAGTGGCTCCACTGCCTCACGTGAACGTGTCTTTGCCAAAGCACCCGTAACAAGGATTCGGGACTCAATTGGTTTTCGATTATCCAGAAGTATGTCTGCCATCTCTTCTATCGCCTTTTTTGTCCTGATGTTTCCCAATGCGTCAGCAGAAGCAACCCTCACCTCCTCATTCTCACTGGTAAGCAAATCAATAATACAATCTAATGCCCTGCTGTCATCACCGGCAAAACCAAATGCCTTAATCAGGGAAATACGCACATCATCATTATCAGAATTTTCAAGGATATCAATTAGCGAGTCATAAACAGAAGAAAGATTAAGTCCCAATAATGAAATGACTGCAGACGTGCGTATTGCAGAGTCCTCTGAGTATAAAAGCTTCATCCACTCGTCAATCTTGATTCTCAACTCAGGTGAAATATCCTGTGATGTTTTCTTGGACGATCTCTCTTCTTTCGCATCAACGACTCTGTTTTCAGTTACTATAAGACAACTATAAATTGATATACTTGTTAAAACAAGTATGGATAAACAATGTTTTTTCATCTATATATCTGCAGGGAAGATCAACACCTATGTGCTGTTCTCTCCTATATTTAAAAGGTTAATACAACTTTAGTTAGTATATTAATTCCGCGACCTCTAAGAAATTTTAATACTATCAAAACTCCTTTTTAGCGTCAACATAAAACAGTCCAGAAAAGAATATCTTGAACATTTTTTTACGGGCTGTTAATATGTTGATTCTATGTGACTTATAATAATTCTTGTAATTTATTTGTGCCCTCTGGCTCAAGATCTAGAATCAAAATACCGGATAGACGATGGTAATAACTTAATTCCCTGAGAATCAAGGCAAAATCACAAAATCTATAACAAATGAAAATAATATCTTTTGGCGACATTCATGAAGATCTCAACAATTTGACGCTTTTGAAGAATGAGTTGGAAAGTGCTGATCTTGTAATAGTTACTGGTGATTTGACCAACTTTAACGGACGAAAAGAGGCAGAAAGAGTAATCGATGAAATAATGAAGTACAATGAGAACGTATTAGCCCAATTAGGAAACCTGGACCAACCTGAGGTAAACGACTATTTGACAGAAAAAGGTATCAACCTTCACAGAAATGGTTTCATAAGGGACGATATAGGGATATTTGGTGTAGGCGGTTCAAACTTGACACCTTTCAATACCCCTACCGAATTCAGCGAAGACGAAATTGAAACTTTTCTACTCGAGGGCATTGATAAAGTAAAGGATGCAAAATTTAAAATCATGGTACCGCATATGCCACCAAAAGATACGAAGATTGATATTATAACAGCCGGTGCCCACGCAGGGAGTCAGAGTGTCAGCAATTTTATCTTTAAACATAAACCGGATATTGCATTGAGTGGGCACATCCACGAGGCAAGAGGGAGTGATACAATAAAACATACCTTAGTCTTCAATGCCGGAATGTTTCGAGAAGGCGGATATGTAGTAATTACTAAGACGTCAGAAGAACTGTCTGCAGAATTAAAGGTGCTGTCCTAACAATTATGGAAAATCCGAAATTACGTCAACAATTAGATGCATTTCCCCATGAAGTATCCGGAGAACAGTACGTATGCTTTAGAGACCCGTTTAACACCAGGAACTCTTTTGTTCCACGTGCAGTTTTTGACAACATTGTCTATTACTTTGACGGCAATCACTCCATAACAGACATACAGAAAATATATACACAGAGATTTGGTGAAAGTGATATTCAGGATATGATCAAGCAGGCAATAGGGGAGCTGGATAAGAATTTACTTTTAGATAACAGCCGATCCAGAGATTTCATTAAAAAACTGAAAGACGATTTCCGAGATTCAACCATACGTAAGGACGCACATGCAGGTACTGCTTATGAGGCAGACAAAGACAAACTTAAGGCACAATTAGACGGCTTCTTTACCTCTACAGAGGGCCCTGGCATTCCATCACAATCCACTCAGGATAAAGGACTAAAGGGAGTAATAGCACCGCATATTGATTTAGGGTGTGGAGGGCCATGCTTCGCCTGGGCCTACAAAGAGATTGCAGAATCGTCAGATGCTGAACTTTTTATAATTCTTGGTATTGCGCACACGGGAACCAATAATCTTTTTGTCCTGACGGACAAAAACTTTGAGACACCGTTTGGTAATGTGAAAACGGACAAAGGCTTTCTCAATTCATTACGGAAGAAGGGCAAGACTGATTATTTCGAAGACGAGTTTGTCCACAGAGACGAACATTCAATCGGATTCCAGACAGTTTTTCTTAAATACCTTTATGGCCAGAAAAAGAACTTCAATATAGTCCCGATACTCTGCTCCTCGTTTGGCGAAGCAGACAAAAATGAAACTGACTCCAGACAGGCTTATCAATTTAAGGAATTTGTATCTTCGCTCAAGGAAACTATTAAAGAGAGCAAAAAGAAAATCTGTATAATTGCAAGCGTAGACCTTGCACATGTAGGTTCCAGGTTTGGCGACACTGAACTTCAGGATGACGCATACCTTGATACATTACGATCCGACGACATTAACATGCTGAAATATGTGGAAAACCTGGACGTAGATGGATTTAACAATTCCGTTCAGAAAGATCACAACAGCAGGAAAATATGTGGATATCCGGCTATTAATACCCTACTGAATGTTATTGATGCCTCAGAAAGCAAACTTCTTAAATACTCTCAATACGCGGACGATACCAATTCAACAGTCTCATTCGCCAGCATGTCATTCTATTAAGTGTCGACACAAAAGCTCCACAGGATTATCTTTCCAATTCTATGAAGAGAAGAGTAAAGAGAAATTTACAATGCCCAAAAAGAGTAAGGTGTTTTTTATTGAAACCAGAAATGGTGAGTCACTTGATTCATTAGCAGAAAAAGTGAAGTGTCTTTACGATGCTGCCGGACTTGGGAGCATTATCAAACAGGGAGATATGGTCGCTGTAAAGACCAGTTTTGGGGAAAAAGGGAATATTGGCCACCTTAAACCCCCAATAATCAAAGCCGCTGTGGATAAAGTAAAGTTAAGCAACGGCAAACCTTTTCTGGTTGAAACAAATACGTTATACGTAGGGCAGCGTTCCAATGCAATAGATCATTTAATGCTCGCTCATGAGCATGGATTTACTATAGAAAACACCGGCGCTCCCGTCATTATTGCAGATGGGCTATTAGGAGAACATAATTACATCGTTGATGTTGACAATGGATTGTGCAAAAACGCTTATATCTCAGGCGTGGCAAAAGCATCAAATGTCATTATCTCTATTGCGCACGTTACAGGACATCTTGCTGCAGGCATGGGTGCAACTTTCAAAAATGTCGGTATGGGGCTGTCAGCAAGGGGAGGTAAATTAGCTCAACATTCCGGTGTGATACCTCAGATTATCAGTAAAAATTGTACAACATGCAAGGTATGTCAGACATGGTGTCCCTCGGACGCAATTACTATGGACGATAATACCGCAGTGATTAATTCTGAAAAATGTATTGGCTGTGGAGAATGCCTGGCCGTCTGCCAATTCAGTGCTGTTAAGATCGCATGGGATGAAGACACGGCAAATTTACAAAAAAAAGTTGCAGAATATTGCCTTGCCATTTTAAAAGAGAAGAGGGAAAAAGCCGCGTTCTTTAACTTTCTTACACACATTACGAAACACTGTGACTGTATGGACGAACCATTTGAACCGGATATCGCAGATATTGGTATCGTTGTTTCAAGAGACCCGGTCGCCGTTGAAAAGGCGACTATAGATTTAATAAACAAACACACCGGAAAAGATTATTTCAGACATATCTGGCCGGAGATTGATTATACCGTGCAACTTAATCACGCTCATGAAATCGGTTTAGGCAATCTTGAATATGATCTGGAAAATGTTACAACAGATTAATGAATTTATCTAAACACAAAGTAATAATTTTTGGTCTGGACGCAGCCCCGCCGGAACTGGTTTTTGATAAGTGGCTTGATTATCTGCCTAATATAAAGCATCTTGTCTCAAACGGCATTTCCGGCAAACTTGAAAGCACGATACCTGCAATCACATGTCCGGCATGGGCATCAATGGTCACCAGTACTAACCCCGGCAAACTCGGAATCTACGGTTTCAGGAACCGGGCCAATTATGATTACGAAGGCTTACGTTTTGCGGATTCTAATACGGTTAAAGAAGAGCCCATCTGGAATATACTTGCACGGCATGGTAAAAGACCAATCATCATAGGTGTTCCACTGACATACCCCCTCAAACCGATTCACAATGGATTAATGATAAGCTGCTTCCTTACACCGGATAAAAATCATCAGTATACCTGGCCTGACGAATTAAAGCATGAGGTGGAAAGGGTTTCAGACGGTTATATACTGGATGTAAAAGATTTCAGAGGAGTGGAAAAAGAGCAGGTTTTACATACAATCTATGAAATGACAAAAAAGAGGTTTAAACTTACCAGGCACTTCATACAAAATGAAGATTGGGATTTCTTAATGATGGTGGAGATGGGAACAGACAGAATACAACACGCCTTCTGGAGGTTCTTTGATGAAAGACATCCGGGATACCTGCCGGGCAATAAATATGAAAATGTGATATTTGACTACTACAAATATATAGATGATGAAATTGGCCGCACTCTCGCACTGTTGGACGATGACACCATTACCTTGATCGTATCAGACCACGGAGCCATGATGATGGAAGGTGGAATCTGCATAAACGAGTGGCTGATCAATAATGGATATCTCAAACTGACACATTATCCTGATGAAGTTACGCAAATCAGCAAACACATGATCGACTGGGACAAAACCACGGTGTGGGGTGAGGGTGGATACTACGGACGTTTATTCTTTAATGTAAAAAATCGTGAACCGAGAGGAATAATCCCAAGACAGAATTATGAATTTTTCAGGAATGAATTAATAACAGCCCTTGAAGATCAGAGAGACGAGACAGGCAGAAAAATAAATACCAGGGTCTTTAAACCGGAGAACATTTACACGGAATGCAGAAACATACCACCCGATTTGATTGTCTATTATGGAGATCTGGCCTGGAGATCTATTGGTAGTGTAGGGCACAATACCCTGTGGGCGAATGAAAACGACACAGGCGCGGATGACGCAAACCACTCTCAACATGGAATATTTGTAATGAGTGGTGATAACGGATATCATTCTGAAAAGAGAAATGGTCTGCAGATAATGGATGTAGCGCCAACGGTTCTGGATCGCATGGGAATCGATATTCCGTGGAATATGGAAGGAAAAGTCATTAAATAAATTATGAAAAGTTTTCTCTGGGTAATCAATTTCCTGACAGTCATTCCTACAGGTAAGAGGTGGTGCGTAATACAACCAAAGATGGGAAATGCAGTGTTCTGGTTTCCAATAATTGGCCTGTTAATAGGGTTTATGCTGACATTTGTTTATATCCCTGCAACTCGATTCTTTCCACATCTGGTTGCCGATGCAATAATACTGATAATCTACATTGTTATAACAGGAGGGTTTCACCTTGATGGGTTTGCAGATACCTGCGACGGTATATTTGGGGGAAACACCAGGGAGAAAAGACTCGACATAATGCGGGACAGCCAGATAGGAAGTTATGGCGCATTGTGTCTTATCTGTACTGTTGGTCTTAAATATGCGTGCCTGGTTTCCATTGATCCGGAAGCGGTAGCCGGATTATCATTTATCTCAGACCACAAGACAATCAGTGATTTGAACCCTTTATATCTCTACGCCTGCGAGAAGGGTAAAGTACTTCTCTTTATGTGTGCCATTGGCCGTTGGTCTCAAATACTGGGCGCAGCGCTATCAAGCTATGCACGAGACGAAGGAGGCACAGGAAAAATAATTATTGAAAACGTCAAAATTAGACATGCTCTATTTTCTGCATTCATACCTGGAATACTTATATTTTTGTTTTGTGGAATTAAAGGGATTTTTATATTCCTTATAGTGCTCATTACTGTTATTCTTTTCGTTTCATACATGAAAAGGAAAATTGGTGGAATGACAGGAGACACCCTGGGTGCTTTAAACGAAATAAGTGAATTGGCCGTATTACTCTCCTTTTTAGTGATTCAATGTCAGAACTAACACTCATAATCGGTGGTACAAGAAGCGGTAAGTCTGCGTTTGCGACAGAGCTTGCGAAAAAGCACAAGCACGTTGGTTATATTGCAACTGCAGATTCTGGACAATCTTCACAGTTCGATGACGGTGAGATGCTGGAGCGAATACAAAAACACCGGGAGAACAGGCCAGCAGAGTGGAAGACAGTAGAAGCTCCTTTAGAACTGGAGAAGGCGGTTTCAAATCTTAATGGAAACCTTGATGTGGTATTAATCGATTGTATTACCATTTATGTTACAAATATGCTTCTTGGCAGCCATAAAGAAGAAGGCGATGAGCACATAATCGATGCAATAAGCAAATTGTGTAGTGTTTGTAAGAGTGCACCTTTTCATGTTATAATCGTAACCAATGAAGTTGGTTGCGGAGTTGTGCCGGATAATGCGCTATCGAGACGATTTCGTGATATCGCAGGCTACGCTAACCAGATTATTGCCAGAGAAGCAGACAATGTATATCTTGTTACTGCGGGAATTGAAAGCAAGATTAAATAATTTTTTTTTGGAAGGAGATAGAATGAAATTTTTTATAGATACAGCAGATGTAAATGAAATAAAAGAGGCAGAGAGTCTCGGTATTCTGGATGGTGTTACAACCAACCCGACTCTGATATCAAAAACCGGACGACCTTTTAAGGAAACCATTAAGGAAATATGTAATATAGTAGAAGGACGTCCGGTAAGTGCCGAAGTAGTCAGTACTGATACTGATGGCATAATTACAGAAGGACGTGACCTGGCAAAAATAGCGGATAACGTTGTCGTAAAGGTTCCCCTTATTAAAGATGGCCTTAAGGCAGTAAAGGTTCTTAGTTCAGAAGGAATTAAGGTGAACGTAACACTCTGTTTCTCTTCAAATCAGGCTCTTCTTGCCGCAAAGGTCGGCGCCGCTTATATTAGCCCGTTTGTTGGCAGACTTGATGATAAAGGACACACGGGAATGGAAGTCGTTGATGAGATTCGTACTATTTATGATAATTACGACTTTGATACGGAAATAATTGTCGCCAGTATTAGAACACCTTTACATGTTAGAGACTCAGCTCTCATGGGCGCAGATATTGCGACAATACCATTTGATGTCTTTAACAAAATAGTACAACATCCATTGACAGATATAGGACTGAAAAGTTTTCTTGCAGACTGGGAAAAGGTGCCAAAGTAAGCAGGAAGTAATTGTCTACCTTTGGGCAGCCTTGATAAATAGTGATTATAGGCTAATATGTACTTTGTTTTATGACAAAGTACATATTAGTACTAGTCATCAGACGTGAGTTTACGGACGAAAGTATGAATCTCTCCATCGTCTTCATCTATTTTCAGCAGTTCATTTCCTGTTTTTTCACACCACGCTTTAATGTCGCTCTTTATTCCGTCATCAGTTGAAATAATTTCCAGTACTTGTCCGGTCTCCAACTCTTTTATTTTTTGAGATGCTTTAAATACAGGCATTGGACAAAGTAAACCGTAACAGTCTAATGTAAAATCAGGTTTCATAGTTTAAAACGCTCCCTCCAATTTCTAAGAAATAAATCAAACTTAAAGAAAACATTATATATTTTTTTGTAGAAAATGTAAAACAAGTTGTGTAAGTTTTACTATAAATATAAAGGCAACAGTGACTTGGATTTGGAGAAACCATGAATATACTGGCTATAGGTGCTCACCCGGATGATATTGAATTTGGGTGTGGTGGTACTATATCAAAATATAGTGAGCAGGGACATAAAGTATATATGCTGGTGTTGTCTAAAGGCGATAAAGGAGGAGATCCTAACGTCAGACAGAAAGAGCAGGAAAAATCTGCACGAATATTAGGAGCAGAAAAGTTATACTTTGGTAATGATAAAGACACAGAAATCGTACAGAGCCAGAAACTTATTACAGAAATAGAAGGTTTTCTGA